>Ga0210141_1000090_pt1 | contig 11236 bp, 9 predicted proteins | sample China_Galinas_Co_2_FD_184862 | JGI IMG/M metagenome (GOLD analysis project Ga0210141, IMG submission 184862) | Wetland microbial communities from San Francisco Bay, California, USA, that impact long-term carbon sequestration -... | ecosystem: Environmental > Aquatic > Marine > Wetlands ...
ATCCTGCCCCAGGATTGTGAAACCAGAACGTTTCTCCACGATCTTCCGGTTTCATTCCAGTTTTTGCCCGATGAAATTACCTCGATCTTGAAAAAGCGTAAAAGCATCATCATTCCGGGCAGGGGTATTATCACGTATGGCATGGTGGGCATGGAGCAGGCATATGTCACATACGCCTCGGTATGTTTTGCATGTTTTATCAAATTCTTTTCCGATTTCCTCCGGGATGCAAAAAGGGGAAATGTTGATGAACGGAAACGGAACCTGTTTGACGGCATCGTAAAGCAGCTCGATTCGCCGGCCGCGTTTCACGGCGCTTTGATGGAGGGGCCGTTTAATTCGGCAGACAGGGCTTGCGAAGGGATCCAGGAAGCGGGGCGGCTGATCGTCGAACACCGGTTGGTCGATTCATATTTCGGTAACATCTCGTTTTGTTACGGCAAGACACTTTATATCAGCCAAACCGGAAGCAGTCTGGACGATTTGAAAGGATGTATCGATCCGTGCCCCCTGGACGGCTCGTCTTGCGTCCCCATTACCGCTTCCAGCGAACTTCCGGCCCACCTGAAAATTGTGGAAACAACCGGACATCGCACCATCCTCCACGGGCATCCCAAATTTTCAGTCATACTTTCCATGGACTGCGACATTGAACACTGCAAATGCCGGGGGGCGTGCCATCTAAAATGCCCCCATGACCGGTCTGTTCGCAGTTTTCCCATTGTTTCCGGAGAAGTGGGTTCAGGTCCCCACAGCCTGTGCAACACTGTCCCCGAAGCCATCAGGTGTGAACCCGGCGTCATCGTCTATGGCCACGGAGTTTTTACAGTGGGGAGAATGGATTTTAACCAGCCGTTTAAAAACCTCATTAAAATCGAAAACAATTGCCGGGAGGAATATTTTGATAGAATCAGGCGAGCTTTTATAACAGATCCAAAACTTCCGTAATATTGTCCAAAAGATCGACGATCAGAAGCTTGTTTCTTAATAGAGAGCCTCTGCCCAAAATTATTTTGACAACTTCAGTGGTTTCAAGGGCGGCAAGAACCGAAACCGCCGACGGAAGGCAGCCCAGGGAGGCTTCGGCGCCCCTTGATTTGAGATGGTCCGGTTGACCATATATCAACTCCAACCCTCGGTCCTCGGGGAAAATCGTGGTGATGTGTCCGGACAGACCGGCGACAGCGGCGGATACCAGGGGCGATCCGGTTTTTTTTGACGCGTTTTCCAGAATAAACCGGGTTTTTATATTATCGAGACAGTCAACGATGACATCTGATGGCGGGATAAGGGCGTCGGAATTCTTATCATCCAGATATTCATCGTGTCTGTGAACGGTAATCGACGGGTTTATTGCTTTGATCCGCTCGACGGCGGCTTCTGTTTTGTATCTTCCCATGGTTTCACGGGTACATAAAAATTGCCGATTCAGATTGCTGGCTTCAAAACGGTCACCGTCGATCAGGTTAAGGGTGCCGATACCGCTACGGGCCAGAATTTCAGAAACCGTCCCGCCCAGCCCCCCCAAACCCACGATGCTGACCTGTGATTTCAAGAGTCTCGCCTGGTCTTCGAGGGAAAATGTCTTCATATTTCGCGCATAGCGTTCGGGTACAATCCCTTCCTCCAGGGCGATAATTTCAATTTTTCGGCAGTCAACTTTGAATGATGTTGCAAGACGTGGAACATCCTCGGGAGAGATGCTGGTATAATTCGTATCGTCGGGATACTTTTTCGAGCGGGATATCTCTTTTAATTTTTCGATAATTTGAGTTCTCAAAAAATCATCCTCCTCCCACAGGCGGGAAGATCCCTACGCGGTCACCGTCGGCTAAGGTGGATGTCAGATGGCCCTTAATGCCGTTGATAAAAATAAGCCTGACATCATCTTCGGGGACACCGAGCTTTTCGAGGAGGTGTTTCACGGTAGTTCCGGGCGCTATTGGATAGCGGTCTCCTGAATCTGGCGTGAATCGACTCAGTGTGGCAAATAGTTTTAAGGTAACATGCACCATCATGTTTATTCCAAATAAATGATGTGGATTGAATCTTGTTGGAATCGTAAAAACGATATTTTCTCGCAAAGTCGCCAAGAACGCCAAGAAAAAATCATTTTATATTAATCAGTTAACTTTGCGGCCTTTGCGGCTTGGCCTGAGATTTTGACTTTTTACGAGTTTGTCAATCTTTATAAACCCTTAGATACGGCTCCCGCTCCATCTCAGTTTGGTCTTGAGAACGTCGAAATAATCCTGGTCGGGCATGGTGATCATGTTAACGGGATAGGCGCCTTTCCGGATAATGATGGTGTGGGTTTCATTGATCTCGATGCCGGCCTGTCCGTCGAATGTTAGCATAATATCCGAGGACTTTTTTTCGAGTTTTATTTTGATACACGCCGAATCAGAGACAATCAACGGCCGGTTGGTGAGGGTAAAGGGGCATATGGGTGTCATTAAGATACCCGGAACCGCAGGATGAATAATGGGGCCGCCGGCGGCCAGGGAGTAAGCGGTCGAACCGGTGGGCGTTGCAACAATGAGTCCATCCGCACTGTAAGTGGTCAGATACTGATCGTTGATGTAGGTTTCTATATGCGCAAGTCTGGCAAGTGCCCCCTTGTTGATGACAATATCGTTCAACACGGTTTCACATACCAGTTCTTCCCCCTTGCGAATTACTCGAACCAGAAGGCGCATCCTCGGTTCTGTGGTAAATTCATTGTTTAATACCGCTTTGGCAACAGTAAAAAGGCTCTCTTCTGCAATTTCAGCCAGAAAACCGACTTCTCCGAATTTGACGCCGAGAATCGGTATCTTCTGATCCCCTATCCAGCGGACCGCGCTCAAAAAAGTTCCGTCTCCACCCAGTACGAAGACGCAACACAGATCCACCGGAGCAAATGATTTGTTTTTGTCCGAAATTCTTTGCTTTGGCGGCACGTTCTCTCTTCTGACGATTTCAATATTTTTTGATCGAAGCCAACGTTCAAGTTCATCGGCCTTCTTAATTGCTTCGGTATCCGGTTTTACGACAATCCCTATTTTTTTCACAATAAAGGGTTGCTCCTTTTTTTTGTATTCCTCTGTTCTGAATTCGCAGCACGGGTGGGATTTCTTTCCGAAAATGATTCAAATCTAACGGCATGTATACTAACATCTTATCGAAACAGCAAGAAAATTCTGGGAGCACTAAAGAGCAGATTTGCTGAACTTTAAAGCCTTTTCACATTAAAGGAGGGGTTTCCTTCCACTGAATTTCAGGGCAGGATAAAGTACCTTTGGGAGACATGTGGATCACTCACCCAAATAGGCTTTTTTTACCTGCTCGTTCTTGAGCAGTTCCGCCGAGGAGTCGGCAAGGGCGATTTCGCCGGTTTCAATTACATATCCCCGGTGGGAAAATTGTAAAGCGAGTTGGGCATTTTGCTCTACCAACAGAATGGTCATGCCTTGTTCGTTGATCTGGCGGATAGTCTCGAAGATTGAATCGACAAGGATTGGTGCCAGGCCCAGAGATGGCTCGTCGAGCAAGAGAAGTCTGGGTCGTGCCATAAGGGCGCGGGCGATTGCCAGCATCTGCTGTTCGCCACCGGAAAGTGTGCCCCCGTGCTGTTTGCGGCGCTCACGCAGAACCGGAAAAAGCCTGAATATCCGCTCAAAGTCCTCTTTGACCCCGTTCTTGTCCTTTCTTAGATAGGCACCCAAGTCGAGGTTCTCCATGACCGTGAGCAGCGGGAAAATCATCCTACCCTCCGGAACTTGGCAGATGCCCATCTGGACGATATTGTCAGGACGCACAGCGACGATCGACTGGCCCTGGTAGAGGACATCGCCCTCTACCGGGGTGAGAACGCCGCTGATGGTCATCAGCGTGGTAGATTTGCCCGCGCCGTTGCCGCCGATGAGACAGACGATCTCCCCCTCTTCCACTTCAATGGAGATCCCTTTGAGGGCGCGTATGTTTCCGTAGTAGGTTTTAACGTTATCCAGCTTAAGCAGCACCAGCGGCTCCTGTGCCCAAATAGGCCTCGATAACTTTAGGATTGTTTTGAACGTCCTGGGGCTTTCCCTCTGCCAGCCATTCACCGTGATTAATGACTACCACGCGTTCACAGACCCCCATAACCACTTTCATGTCATGTTCGATCAACAAAACCGTGATGCCTTTGTCCCTGATGCGACGAATCAGGTCCATGAGATCTCTGGACTCTTGGGGGTTCATTCCGGCGGCCGGTTCATCAAGCATAAGCAAGCACGGCTCGGTAGCCAAAGCCCTGGCGATCTCGAGGCGGCGCTGGTCACCATAAGGCATGGAACTGGCGATTTCTTCACCGCGGCCCTTGAGCCCGGCGAACTCGAGGAACTGGTTGGCACTTTCGGTAATCTCCTTTTCTTCTGCCCGCTGGAACTTGTTCCGGATTACGGCACCGAAAAAGAGAGACCTGGTTCTACAATGACGACCTATCTTGACATTATCGACCACTGTCAGGTTGTCAAAGAGCCGGATATTTTGAAATGTCCGGGCGATCCCCAGGGCAGTGACCGCCTCCGGCTTCTTACCGCTGATGGAGATGGTGCGGCCACGGTTGGCAAACAAAATCTGACCCTCGGTCGGCCTCTCAATACCGGCAACGCAATTAAAGAGCGTCGTCTTCCCGGCACCATTCGGCCCAACAAGGCCGATGATTTCGCCTCTATTTATGTTAAAGGAGATATCATTTAAGGCCAAGAGCCCGCCAAAGCTTTTATAAAGCTCCTTTATTTCTAAGATCGGTGTCATTGTTTCATGCCTACAGAAGCCTTAACTTTCTTTCTTTTGACCCGGCCTGCTCGCATTTTAGCGGCTACCGCCGGGATGGGCATCATGCCTGCCGGGCGATAGCGCATCATAAGAACCATAATAAGACCAAAAGCCAAAAAACGGACCTCCACTGGGAGACCTAAAAGGGGTAGCAGTTCACGAAGTATTTCGCTCAGCGAAACCAGTACTACGGCTCCGATCATCACACCCCATATGTTGCCCATGCCACCGAGTACGATCATGCACAAAATCAGAAAGGATTCCCAGAACTTAAACATGTCCGGTGACAGGAATGTCACCCACCTGGCAAAGAAGCTGCCGCCTACTGCGCCGAAGGCGGCGCTGATGGCAAAGGCGATGACCTTATAGCCCAGCAGGTTGATGCCGCATGAGACGGCGGCTACCTCGTCATCTCGAATGGCAAACCAGGCCCTTCCCAGACGGGAGTCCTGGATGCGGTACATGACAAAGACAGTCACCAGGACCATGACGATGGCAAGATAATAGTACGGCAGCTCCCCCACAAATTCCCATTTAGGGATGCCAAAGAGCGTGAGATCGATCGATACCACATCAATGCCGGGCAGGCCAAGTGGCCCCCGGGTGAGCCAAATCTCGTTGGTCAGAAAGAGTACGACCAGTTCTGAAAAGCCGAAGGTTACAATGGCAAAGTAATCGCCAGTAAGCCTGAGCGTTGGGGCGCCCAGTAGAATGCCCCAGATGGCCCCATTGATGAAGGCTAAGGGGATAATCACCCAGTATGAAAGGCCAAAGTGATAGGTAAGGAGCCCCGAAGTGTAGGCCCCGATGCCGTAAAACCCGACGTAGCCCAAGTCCAGCAGTCCGTTGAAGCCGGGCACGATGTTTAACCCTAAGGCCAGAATCATGTAGAGAAAAATGAGGATAGCAATATGGAGCATGTAATCCGTTACAAAGGGAAAAAATGGCAGGATCAAGGCAAGAATCAACAGGCCGATCCTTATTTTAGTGCCGCGGGTCAAGTTTTGTAATTTCAAATTGTCCATCTCACATACTCTTTTTGGTTTCCTTGAGAACCTTGCCGAATAAGCCCGCCGGTATAAAGATGATGACGATGATCATGACGGCGTAGGAGATGCCGTCCCGGTAGAGCGAGCTTAAATATCCCGCGCCAAAGGCTTCGGCCAAACCTAACACAACCCCGCCTAACATTGCACCGGGCACCGAACCAATGCCGCCCAGCACTGCAGCGGCAAATGCTTTGACCCCGGCGACATAACCCATAGTTGGGTATAGCGAGTTATAGAAAGCAGCCACCATGATGCCCGCGGCCCCGCCTAAAGCCCCGGCCAGGGCGAATGTATAGGAGATTACCCTGTTGACGTTTATCCCGACCAGGGCAGCCATGGTTTGATTCTGGGCCACGGCCCGCATTGCCTTGCCCCATGGGGTTTTTTTGATGATAAGGTTGAGGCCAACCATCATGACAATGGTTACGCCGAAGATAAAGAGATGAAACCAAGAAAGATTGACTCCGCCAAAGCTGACGGCCATTTTCTCAAAATAGGCGGGGAGTGCCTCATTAGGGAATGGCTTGGGGCGGGAACCCCAGATGACCATGGCCAGGTTTTGAAGGAAAATCGACATTCCGATGGCCGTAATCAGCGCGGCCAGACGGGGTGATTGTCTCAACGGGCGATAGGCGACGATGTCCAACAACACGCCGCAGATCGAGCAGCAGGCCATTGACAAAAAAAAAGCAACGTAAAAGGGCAGACCCAGGAGACTTATGAAAGTAACGGCGAAAAATGCGCCCAGCATGTAGATTTCGCCGTGGGCGAAATTGATGAGCAGGATAACGCCATAAATCATGGTGTAACCCACGGCGATCATGGCGTATATTCCGCCTATGGTCAGTCCGTTTACAAGCTGCTGTAAAAACAAGCGCCTCCTAATAACGGTAGGGAACGGCGCCGAAACCCGAAAGTCCCGGCGCCCGTATTGGTTTATTCAATTATTTGATCAACTATTCGGCCGCTACGAACTTGCCATTTTTGACCAGTTTAACGAAGGCGGGTTTGGAACAATCGCCCTTCTTGTCAAAGTAGGTTACACCGGTAATACCCTTGTAAGCATTGGCTTCAGAGTTAATCGCGGCCAGGCCGTCCCGGATCTTTTTCCGGTCAGGCCCGGTTTTGGCAATGACCTGGGCCAGGATACCCAGACAGTCATAGGCATTGGCGCTCATCCAGTCCACATCACGGTCATAGGCCTTTTTGTAACGTTCCGCGAAATCCTTTCCCGCCGGGCCTGCCGACGCTGCCAGGAAGGGAACCGTGCAGTAAGTGTTTTCGGCCGCTTTGCCGCCGATTTTGATGTAGTCTTCGTTATCAATGCCGTCAGCACCGAAAAGCGGACCAGTGAAGCCCAGCTTACGGCTTTGGCCGGCGATCAGGGCACCCTCCGGGTGGTAACCGCACAGGAAGATCGTCTCAGGCTTATCGGTCAAAAGCTTGGTCAGCTGAGGCGTGAAGTCGGTCGTCCCTGTCATATATGCCTCGGCGCCGGTCACAGTCACACCAGCGTTCTTGGCTCCTTCCACGAAGGCATTTTTGAGGCCGATGGCATAGTCGTTGTTCTCATAGAAAATGGCTACTTTCTTCTTGCCCAGCAACTTTGGCACGACATACGAGGCCAGGTATTTGCCCTGAAAGTCGTCTGTGTAGCAATTTCGAAAAAACCAGCCTTTGCCCACATCGCCAATGGTCGGATTAGTAGAGGTGGGAGATATGGTGGGAAGCCCTGCCCGAACATAGATAGGCATGGCAGCGAGAGTAGCTGACGAACACAGGTGGCCAATGACTGCCACGATGCTTTTGTCCGCTGCGAATTTAGAACCCACCGTACCGGCGTCTTTAGGTTGGCAAAGATCGTCACCCCAGACGAGTTCGATCTTTTGACCGTTGATGCCGCCGGCATCATTGATTTCTTTAAGTTTTAGATTAACACCGGCCTTAATATTATCGCCGTATGCAGCCAAATTCCCCGTATAAGGGGAAGCGACACCGATCCTTATGTTTTCTGCAGCCATGGCGGTTGTGGTCATGCTGAAGACCAATGCCAGAGCCAGGACCAGACCCACAAAAAAAAGAGCTTGCTTATTCTTCATGACGATTCCTCCCTTGCTTAAGTGTTAATGTGTCACAATAACCCGAAAAACCAAGGTTTTTAATGAAAAAATTTCGTTTTTTGTGGGACAAATAATAGGCAAAAGGCCATTGGGTGTCAAGCATAATTTCCGACTTGGTCAGAGGACATGAGTTTTAACATATTAATTTCAATAAAAAATTATTTCGGCCTGCAACCATAAAGGCTTCTTAGGGGCATTGGGCGCGAGACTTGAGTTACGTTTCTTTCTGCAAATTCTGAAGCCGAGTGCTGAGTTTAACAGGATAGGTTGCCGTGGTTCGGATCGACTTATACTTTTTGTCGAGGCGGGAAAAGTTTATTTCAAATCTTTTTCGCAGGGTCTGAAGGGTTGGATGGGACCGTGTCGGCCTTCCGTTTTCCATAACCATTTCCAGTAACGGTTCCCCCCCGTCAATTTTTTCTTCTCTCAATCCGATGATGTCTTCAATGTAACGTCCACTAGGATCTGTCTTCCGAAAAACCTGTTTCGCTCCGGCCAGGTTGATTTTACCGGGGCTCAGCTTCCTTTTTTCCTGCCCTTTAAACCGGACCATTTTATAGACAACATCAACAAACGGAGCATCTGCAGAAACCCCCACCTTGGTCCCCACCCCAAAGGCATCGATTTTTGCACCTTGGGAGAGGACCTTTTCAATTTTAAACTCGTCAAAGCCGCTGCTGGCAAAGATCTGAACCTCTAACAGGCCGGCATCATCCAAGATTTTGCGGACTTCCCGGCTCAGGGCGGCCATATCTCCGCTGTCGAGGCGGACGCCCACGAGGGCATGTCCTTTTTTTTTCATTTCTTTGGCGACGACAGCGGCATTTTTTGCCCCTTCAAGGGTATCGTAGGTGTCGATAAGAAAAATGGATTTGTCCGGAAACGTATCAAAATAGGCAAAGAAGGCGTCCCGTTCGTTTTCAAAGGCAGAAACATAAGAATGGGCCATGGTTCCGGAGACGGGGATTCCGTAAATTTTTCCGGCCAGTACATTGCTGGTGGCCGCGAACCCGGAAATGAACGTGCTTCGGGCAACTTTGAGTCCGGCATCCCGGCCCTGGGTCCTGCGGAGGGAAAAGTCGATCAGTGCCCTGCCGGCGGCGGCGTGAATACATCTAGCCGATTTTGAGGCGATCATGGTCTGGAACCCGATGGTATTCAGCAGGAAGGTTTCAAGCAACTGGGCTTCAATGATCGGAGCGGTCACTTCTATAATCGGTTCGTTCGCAAAAAAGATCGTCCCTTCAGGGAGGGCATGAATATTTCCGGAAAAGCGCAGTTCGGTCAGATACGAAAGGAAGTCGTCTTGAAAAAAGCCGGTTGAATTCAGGTATTGTATCTCTTCTTTAGAAAAGTGAAAATCCGCCAGTTCGTTGAGCGTATCCTCGAGACCGGCAGCCACAAAAAAATTCCGGGTGGCGCGAACATCTCTGAGGTACAGTGAAAAGGTTGCGGTGTCGAACACCCGGTGGGCATAATAACAGGCGCCCATGGTGAGTTCATAAAGGTCGGTAAAAAGCGGACCGGCTCGATGGTCTTTTCTCATGAATTACAGGCTCCGCAAATCTGTTATTTGGTCTTGAAAAACCTTGTCTTCCACACGTGGCGGGATCTAAGATGCGGCCGGACTCTTTACCCTAAAGCGATATGCCCGGCAAGCTCTCGAGTGGATCGGTTGAAGTGGCAACATGCATTCCAGCATCGGAAAGCTTTTGAAAAACCGCCTCGGCCTGATCGGTATAGTCCGCCACGCCGGGGATGACCACTGGAGATGTACAATCTTCCAAAAGATATACCTTTTCAGCCAGGCCATTACCTGAGCCTTCTCTTTCACTCAAAAGATCATCAATGGTCCAAGCCACACAATGACTTTTTGCCTGTCCTGCAATAAATATCGCATCGAAATCGAGGAGTTTTTCAATAAGCCCGGTGTTTTTTTCTGCGATTTGATCTCCGTGGACATCATCCAGTACTTCCGGACTCAGCACCGAATAATTCTCTGTAAACGGGTTGACACCTTTAACCTGAAAGTCGGTTGAACAGTGTCGCGCGATACCATGGAAAAATATGGCCTCCTCCACCCCTGAGACCAACGCATGACCAATCCCTCCCAGCATGGCATGATACGGCCAGATGGTGAGGTCGTATTTACCGCCTGCTTTCAATTTTTGGGTATAGTGACGCAGGAAATTCTGACCATATGTCTCATCAATGTTTAGGTTTTTGGCAACTTCGGGATTGAATTTCCAAACACCCTTCTCCACATCCTCAGCAGAAATGAGTGTAAATGGGGCTGGATGTTCCCCCTGTTCATTGACCAGAAAGATACTATGGAAGATTTGCACCGCGTGGTGGGTATCCATTGTCGGACAAATCTGTGTGATGACGTCGAGATTCCGGTAAATGAATTTACAGAGTCTTTGATTATCGTCCACGGCGGCCGTTCCAGAACGTCCCCCGACAAAGAGTTCGAATCCCGGTATGCAAAATGTGTTCTGAACATCGACGATAAGGAGACAGATCCTGAAGGTGTCTTGAAAGGCCGGTGTTATCCCATGCTGCGTCGCCCATTTTTTCGCATCCTCGGCACGCTCCTGATACTGAACTCTCCATATCTGTCCCACTCGGTCAGGGTCAAAATGTGAGGGAATCGGCAAATCGTACAGTGGCATGGTCGTCTCCTTCTTGGGGATAGGGTTTCTTGAGGTAAAATATTAGTTGCCGCTCTAAAATTCAAGGAAATTTTCTAACGGCTGAACATTCTTGACTATTAAATCGTTTTGAGGTTATTTGTTAAGAGATGAGAAATCACCGTCGTCTGTATCGAAAATGTCAAACATCACGTTGGGAATCCGCGATTCTTTAGCAAGAACATCATGGCGCAGAAAACGATCCGATCAAAATGAATGATCCGCACACTTTGTGGGATTTAAAAGGAGAAAAAGCATCCTTTAATGAAAATTCGAACGCCTTTTTGCTATGGTTTTTATTTTATATTTTTTTTGATCATCCAGCTTCACGCAACTCCGAGCTTGGCGGGAAAGGTTCCGGTTATCACCAGCATCTGGCCGGTTGCTGACATGATTCAGGAGGTGGGGGGCGACCATGTTGAGGTGACCTTTGTTCTTCCGGCAGGTGCGAGCCCCCATACTTTTGAACCCAAACCGAGCCTTTTAAAGAAGTTTTCCACAGCCCGTATTTTTTTTATGGTGGGTGCCGGGCTGGAATTCTGGGCTGAAAAATTCATTGATCTGGCAGGGCCGG
>Ga0210141_1000091_pt1:0-2500 | contig 11169 bp, 6 predicted proteins | sample China_Galinas_Co_2_FD_184862 | JGI IMG/M metagenome (GOLD analysis project Ga0210141, IMG submission 184862) | Wetland microbial communities from San Francisco Bay, California, USA, that impact long-term carbon sequestration -... | ecosystem: Environmental > Aquatic > Marine > Wetlands ...
CGTTACACCATTCGTGCAGGTCGGAACTTACCCGACAAGGAATTTCGCTACCTTAGGACCGTTATAGTTACGGCCGCCGTTTACTGGGGCTTCGATTCAAAGCTTCGCCTTGCGGCTAACTTCTCCTCTTAACCTTCCAGCACCGGGCAGGTGTCAGTCCCTATACATCGTCTTGATTGACTTCGCAGAGACATGTGTTTTTGCTAAACAGTCGCTTGGGCCATTTCACTGCGGCCTCTTTCAGCTTTGCCCGCGAAGGACATCACCTACAAGAGGCACCCCTTCTCCCGAAGTTACGGGGTTAATTTGCCGAGTTCCTTAACCACGGCTCACTCGAGCGCCTTAGAATACTCATCCCATCTACCTGTGTCGGTTTGCGGTACGGTCTAATAAATTTCTCCCGTACGAAGATTTTCTCGGCAGTATGATTACGGTCAGTTTATGTCCAAAGGACTCCCGTTCGCATCTCGGCCTTAAGAAAGCGCGGATTTGCCTACACTTTCAGCCTACTTGCTTAGACCGCCTAATCCAACAGGCGGCTGACCTTCACTCCTGCGTCCCTCCTTACGGTCGAATGAAATTTACCAGGTACAGGAATATTAACCTGTTTTCCATCACCTACGCCTTTCGGCCTCGGCTTAGGATCCGACTAACCCTGAGATGACTAACATTGCTCAGGAAACCTTAGATTTTCGGCGTCTCGGTTTTGCACCGAGATTATCGTTACTAATGCCAACATTTGCTTTTCTATACGCTCCAGTTAACCTCGCAGTTAACCTTCGATGCATATAGAATGTTCCTCTACCACTCCGACAAGTCGGAGTCCACAACTTCGGTAAATAGTTTAAGTCCCGTGTATTGTCGACGCTAAGTCGCTTGACTAGTGAGCTATTACGCACTCTTTAAATGAATGGCTGCTTCTAAGCCAACATCCTAGTTGTCTAAGCAACTTAACATCCTTTCTCTGTTAACTATTATTTGGGGACCTTAGTTGGTGGTCTGGGTTGTTCCCCTCTCGGCCGTGAAGCTTATCCCTCACAGCCTGACTCCCGAAAAACATATGTCAGGAATTCGGAGTTTGTCTGGGTTTGGTACCGTTGTGACAGCCCTAGCCCAATCAGTGCTCTACCTCCTGCATACTATTAATCGAGGCTAGCCCTAAAGCTATTTCGAGGAATACGAGCTATTTCCGGGTTTGATTGGCCTTTCACCCCTACCCTCATCTCATCCAAGCGGTTTTCAACCCACAATAGTTCGGACCTCCATGAGGTTTTACCCTCACTTCATCCTGGACAAGGGTAGATCACCCGGTTTCGCGTCTACCGCATGTTACTTCAATCGCCCGATTAGGACTTGCTTTCGCTGTGGCTGCTTCCCTTAGGGAATTAACCTTGCAACATACGAGTAACTCGTTGGCTCATTATCCAAAAGGCACGCTGTCATCCCGATAAATCGGGACTCCAACCGCTTGTAAGCACACGGGTTCAGGTACTATTTCACTCTCCTACAAGGAGTTCTTTTCACCTTTCCCTCACGGTACTTGTTCACTATCGGTTACGGATGAGTATTTAGCCTTACCAGATGGTTCTGGCAGATTCCCACAAACTTCCACTTATTTCGCGGTACTTGGGAACTCGTTCCAAAGAGTTATACTGTTTTCGCTTACAGGACTATCACCTTCTGTGGTAGAACTTTCCAGAACTTTCAGCTAACAATATAATTTTTGACTCTCCGGCTTATCGGTAATTCAGCCCGAACAAGCCCCACGACTCTGTTGACGCAAGGGTTACCTCCTTTAACACGCCATACAGTTTAGGCTATTTCCTTTTCGCTCGCCACTACTCAGGAAATCACTATTGTTTTATCTTCCACCGGGTACTTAGATGTTTCAGTTCCCCGGGTTAGCTTCATACAACCTATGAATTCAGTTGCAGATATCCAGACATTACTCTGGATGGGTTGCCCCATTCGGAAATCCTCGGGTCTTAGGTTATTTCCACCTATCCGAGGCTTATCGCAGGTAGTCGCGTCCTTCATCGCCTATCCGTACCAAGGCATCCACCGTGTGCCCTTAATAACTTAACCAAAAATTTTTATAAATAGATAGATTTCGCATTCTCTATATTTTTCTTTTACAAGCTCAGTAAAATCTTTGCATAAAACATTGATTTTTACTCTTTCAATCTTTCAAAGAACATATTTACCCGAACAAATCGGGATTGTGGAGCTAATCGGGATCGAACCGATAACCTCCGCCTTGCAAGGGCGGCGCTCTCCCAATTGAGCTATAGCCCCAAAAACTAATCAAAGTTTTTTGGGGTGACAGTTATCTTTTTTACACACCCATTATGTGGGCCTGAGTAGAGTTGAACTACTGACCTCACGCTTATCAGGCGTGCGCTCTAACCATCTGAGCTACAGGCCCATTGATTATCTTAGACTACAAAATCATTTTAAAATTATTCAAGATGAATTTGCGGCCTGAGCATCACTAAAGTAA
>Ga0210141_1000091_pt1:5000-11169 | contig 11169 bp, 6 predicted proteins | sample China_Galinas_Co_2_FD_184862 | JGI IMG/M metagenome (GOLD analysis project Ga0210141, IMG submission 184862) | Wetland microbial communities from San Francisco Bay, California, USA, that impact long-term carbon sequestration -... | ecosystem: Environmental > Aquatic > Marine > Wetlands...
TAATGATGCGTAAGGAGTAAACCCATCACAAGATTGAATAACTTCATATAACGTTGTATTATCTCTAGTAATAGGAACGACCCCAGGAATATTAACTTCACCTATAACTGTTACTGAAAAGTTTCTTTTCTGGTTTTCAAAAGCAAGAAATCTAAATCTATCCCCCCTTTGAATTGGAAATTCTTCATCAATCCCAATGGTAATCTTAGTTTCACTTTGACCATCATATGATAGTCTGGAAACTTCAACATTTGAAACATCATTATATGAGGAATTAATGCCTCCAACTAGTTCAAGTGCATCACCAAGATTATCCCCTTCAACAAAATAAAAAGTTCCAGGAAAGTTTACTGCACCGTATACTGCAAAGAAATTCCGACCTGTGTCGTTAGAAGGAAAGATAATCACGTCATCATTTTTCAGGTAAGGATTGTAAGTAAAATCACCAGTCATTCTGAATTTCTGCAAATCGACTTCTACTTCCTCACCCGTTGCACGTTTTAACTTAATTCCTCTGAGCGCAAAATTATCTAGTTCTGCTTTTAGTTTCCTGTATATATCAGGATCAGAAGTAACACGCATCGTCAAATCAACTGCTTCAGCATACATCCTTGAGATAAACTCGTCCAGTCTATCTGTAATAAAAGCAGGATATGTACCATTTATTGGGAATGACCCACCTATAGTTACACTAATAGTCCCAATATCCTTCATATCGGATTTAGAAATTTGATTTTGAGTAAATTGTGGGTAAGCAGTCAAATAAAATAAAACTAAGAAACAAATTACAGATTTTATATTCATCTTTTTGAACCTCATTATAATTTATAGTGATCGTGAAGAATATTGTAATTTGTAATAATTCTGATATTCACCAGAAATAATTTCCTTCCACCATTTTTCGTTTTCAACAAACCAATTGACAGTATTTTTGATTGCATCCTCAAATGAATGTTCAGCCTGCCATCCAAGTTCATTTTCAATTTTTAATGAATTTATTGCATACCGTCTATCATGCCCGGGTCTGTCTTTAACATACTCAATAAGGTCTTCAGTTTTGCCAACCTGTTTAAGAATAAGTTTCACAATTTCAATATTTGGTTTCTCAGTATTTGCACCAATGTTGTATACTTCGCCAATTTTTCCTTTGTCTAAAACGAGCTCAATCGCTTTATTATGATCAATAACATAAATCCAATCACGAACATTTAGTCCATCACCATAGACAGGAAGTTTTTTATTCTTTAAAGAGTTGAGAATCATTAAAGGTATTAATTTCTCAGGAAATTGGTAAGGACCATAATTATTTGAACACCTAGTAATTACAACTGGAACATTATAAGTATGATGAAAAGCAAGTGCCATCATATCAGCAGATGCTTTGCTTGCCGCGTATGGGCTATTCGGCTGCAGCGGAGTTGTTTCTTCAAATTGTCCTTCTGATCCAAGGCTACCGTAAACTTCATCAGTAGATATCTGAACAAATTTTTCAACACCATATCGTTTTGCATTTTCAAGAAGAACATTTGTTCCTAAAACATTTGTCCGGAAGAATATTTCCGAACCAAGTATGCTTCGATCCACGTGCGATTCAGCTGCGAAATTTACAACGTGCGAAATTTCATATTTCTGAAAGATGTAATTAACCAATTCATCGTTGACTATATCACCTTTTATAAAATTATAATTTGGATGGTTTTCAACAGCCTTTAGATTTTGGAGATTTCCAGCGTAAGTTAATTTATCAAGATTAACGATGAAAATGTCTTTTCGCTTGTTAATGATATAGTTAATAAAATTACTGCCAATGAATCCGGCACCGCCGGTTACTAGTATATTTTTCATATTAAAAAGAGAAAAATCCTATAAAGATTCCTGATTGAATAAAAAATGAATTGCTATTTAAATCGGATGGAATGTTTGAAACAGACTGATCATTATCTGCTGTCCATTCATCAGCAAAAGCTAATTGATAACCAACACCAAGTCTAATAACCACGAACCGGTAAACTGGATAATCTACATTTATCATAGGAGTAAACATCCAATAGTGGTTTCTTAATTTTCCATAATAATCATCCAACGTTTGATTGGGATCATTCAATTCCTCCCACATTTCTCCCCAGGAAAAATTTCCTGAATTGCGATAGAGATCCAATTCCAAACTTCCTGCACCGATTACTGCACCTACAGATACTCCCACATTTTTTATAAATGGTAAAGTATACTCAATTGTAACACCACCACCGCTAAGAGAATAAACAACTTCTCTATTTACATTATCCACAGTCTGCGAAGTTGAAAGTGAACCGCCAAAACCCATTCCGCCAATTCTTAAATCTTTTACAAATCCTAAATAAAGAAAACCAGCAATTCCTGATGAATAGAAACCACTTGAAGAAAGCTCCGGCATACCAATTTTGTTTAACTCAGTATTAATTGGACTGACATCTGGAATATACCAGGCCGGCACATACCCAATACCTCCTCCGAATGGTGCATCGAAGAACTGACCTGCCTGACCATAAAGCATTGTGCCAGTTAAAAATAGAATGGCAAATATTATTGATTTATACATATAATTCCGTTTGATAATTTATAAATTTACCAAAGGCTCAAAGTAAATCCAAAGAATAGATGAGTATTAAAATTGAAAACAAATCTATTATTAAATTGATATTAGAATAAGTCACTAATTTGGTATAACTGATGAAAAAAGTTTTAATAACAGGTGGCAGCGGACTGCTTGGACAACGCCTGAATCTGGCAGTCTCAAAGAATTTCAATATTCTTACTACTTATAACAACCATCCGGGTAATTGCAGAGAATTTTTATCCAAGAAAATCAACCTATTGGATGAAAAGGAATTAAAGATTCACTTTCAGGAGTTCCAACCTGAAATTGTGATTCACACAGCAGCAATTACTAATCCTGTTCCAAAAGAAAATCAATCAGCTAGAGATTATTTTGATATAAATGTTACAGCCACAAAAAATATTGCAGAACTATGTTCAAATTACAACTCAAAACTAATCTATATTTCTACAGATCTTGTTTATGCTGGATACCGAGGATCATTCTTGAAGGAAGATGCAAAATTGATTCCCGCTTCACTTTATGCAGAAACAAAACTTGTAGGTGAAAGTAAAGTAAAAGAATTTACAGATAATTATTTGATTCTGAGAACTGCTTTACTTTACGGTTTTGGTTTGAATCATTCAAGAAATCATTTTCATTTTATTTATGATGAGTTGAAGAATAATAGACCAGTCAAATTATTTACAGATCAATATAGAACTCCAATTTCCTTAATTGATACATCGGAAATTATTAATGAGCTTGTTGAAATGGAGATAAAAGAAGAAATAATTAATCTTGGAGGACTTCAAAGAGTATCACGATATGAACTTGGTGAAATGCTTTGTTCAATTGCTGGTTTCGATAAAAATCTTCTTCAAAAAATTACATCAGATGATATCCCTGACTATCCCATGGTAGAAGACGTTTCTTTGAATATAGAAAAACTTAAAGCCCTTGGAATAAAGCCAAGAACAATAGAAGAAAATATTAGTGAAAAAATAAGGGAAATTTAGTTGGGCAAATCAGTTGGTTCTAAGACTCTCAAAACAATCACACCGGAATGTCTTTTGTATTTCATCAAATAATCTTTTAAAGTTAGTTCAGTGATGTGTACTTTGGTATTTGGACTTGGTGCATGCAATAGATGTATTCTTCCATCATCCATTTTTACAGCAATTCCAATATGACCAATATCAAGTCCTTCAACGGTTGTGGTAACTGCAATTATATCACCACTATTAATAAATTTTTCTTCCGATTCAAATTCTTCTTTGGGGATGTAACAATATTCTCTTGAATTAATCTCTTCTTCTTGAATTTGAATGATTGGTAGAAGTTCCGGATTTTCTTTTAACTGCTTGTAACTATCAGGATGTGTTGACATAAAGTTCAGATGAAATTTTATTGGTACTCCTCCCATTTGCAAAGTTTCATCTTCAATCAAACCTTTTGCGACATTGTTAGTAATCCAATCTGAAAAGTAATGAAGCCTTGAAGTGTAGCCATCTACAACACCATCTCTGTAACGAATGAATTGTAGTTCCTCCAGGTAGTTATCAAAAGAAGTTGTGCCTTGCTTTATACATCTTGCCAAAGCCAAACAATTTTCAACAAGTGTTGTGCAGTCTAATCCCGAAAGATTAATCACAAGCTGTTCATCACCATCTTTTTCTAACGAGTGTGCAAGATATTCTGTTCCAGTAAAACTTATTCCTATTGCAACTACGACATCTTCAATGGGTTCATACACTAGCTCCTCGTTCACTGCTAACTGAAATTTTTTGTCACAGATTTCCACATCACTTTCAGAAAACATTTGCGAATAACTATTTGAGATGAGCAAAAAGCAAAACAATAAACCAACCAAGGCTGATTTAATATTTGACTTTTGACAATTAACTTTTGATTTGTTAGATAATATCTTCATCAGCAGGAAGTGAAGCAAACTCTTCAATTTGTCTTGCGTGAGCTAAGTTTTCGAAGCGGGCATATTCTTTTACAAAAGCTAACTTGGTCATTCCGGTGGGACCGTTTCTCTGCTTACCTACAATAACCTCGGCAACACCTTCAAGTGATTCGCCGTTTTCATCTTTTTCAATTCCGTAATATTCTGGTCTATTAAGAAACATAACAACATCTGCATCCTGTTCAATCGAACCGGATTCTCTCAGGTCAGAAAGCTGCGGACGTTTGTCTGTTCTCGCTTCAACAGCTCTATTAAGTTGCGCTAGTGCCATCACAGGAATGTTTAATTCTTTTGCTAATGATTTAAGTGATCGGGATATATGAGAAATTTCTCTTTCACGCGATTCTGCTTTTGCCGGTCCCGTCATAAGCTGAAGGTAATCAATGATTATTAATCCAATTCCTTTTTCAGATTTTAGCCTTCTCGCCTTTGCTCTGATCTCTAGAACAGTCGAAGCAGGAGTATCATCAACATAAATCGGTGCATCAGTTAATTTATGTACAGTTTTACTAAGCTTCGGTCCTTCTGAATGGGGAAGCTTTCCTGTTCTGACAAGATGAGCATTAATTCTTGCTTCAGCACAGATCATTCTAATAATTAGCTGCATAGTTGCCATTTCAAGACTAAAAATTCCGACAGGAACTTTGTGATCGATCGCGGCATTTCTTGCAATTGACAATGCCAGTGCTGTTTTACCAATTGAAGGACGGGCGGCAAGAATTATTAAATCTGATTTTTGAAGACCACCTAAAATTTCGTCAAGTTCGAAAAAACCAGTTGGGACAGAGAATCTCTGCTGAGTAGAAGAGTGAATTGTTTCGATGTACTCCATCGCTTCTCTTACCGCTTTATCCATTCCCTGGTAAGATTTTTTAAGATGGCTTTCTGTAATATCAAAAATTCTTCTTTCAGCATCATCAAGAATATCAAATGCATCAGATGAGCCTTCATAAGCATTCTTTGCAATTTCGTGAGCGCTTGTTATCAAGCCTCTTAAAATCTGTTTTTCAAGAATTATCTTTGCGTGGTATTCAATGTTTGCTGCGGATGGAATGTTCTGTGAAAGTTTGCTGAGATAAACTGCACCGCCAGCTTCTTCGATGTCTCCACGTTTTTTTAATTCTTCGTAAAGTGTAACTGTGTCAATCGGTTCATCAGAATCAAACAACGAAATCATCGCTTCAAATATTATTCTGTGTGCCTTCACGTAGAAACTGTCCGGTGAAAGCATTTCGAGAGCTTTCGGCACAGCTTCTTTCTCGATCATCATTGCACCGAGAACAGATGCTTCTATCTCTGGAGCTGCCGGTGGTTTTACATCCGCTGAGTTTGAATTATCAAACCCGTTTCCATTATTATTTGTTCTTTTAGTTTTTGCCATTCTGCGGAAAAAATACCCCGCTTTGGGCGGGGCTAATTTTAAGTAGTTTTTAATTACACTCGGAAAATGAGAAAGTTTTTCTAAAGAATCAATTGATTGAAGATTATTTTTAAAATTAATTGCTAAGTTTCTTTATTAAGTCACTATTTGCGAGATTTTAATTCTTCCATCAATTTAAGCTAGACTTGTTAAATCTGCACCAATCATTCCCACTAGTGTGTTAATAGATGATCAATTTTTG
>Ga0210141_1000093_pt1 | contig 11087 bp, 7 predicted proteins | sample China_Galinas_Co_2_FD_184862 | JGI IMG/M metagenome (GOLD analysis project Ga0210141, IMG submission 184862) | Wetland microbial communities from San Francisco Bay, California, USA, that impact long-term carbon sequestration -... | ecosystem: Environmental > Aquatic > Marine > Wetlands ...
TGCCTGGATCGTGATGTTCGACGGGGCCTATGTTCTCAGTTATTACAAAACCAACGCTTACCGGGTCCGCTGCGTCAGAGGCTGACCCCTTAAATTTAGGTGTTAACGATCCAGGAGCCTTGCCTATGAAAGCCCCTGACTCGTAAAATATGCGCGTGAAATGGGAGGAAACACAATGACAAAATACGCTTTGATGTTCCACCGCAAAGACTGCATGGGCTGCCATGCGTGCGAGGTCGCCTGCAAACAGGAACACGGATTGGGTGTCGGCCCGCGGCTGGTGCAAGTGATCGAAAAAGCGCCGGATTTTTATCCGGTCTACTGCCACCACTGCGCCAGCGCACCCTGCGAGAAAGCCTGCCCGGTGGGTGCCATCTCAAAGACCGCCCAGGGAGTTGTACTGATCGACAGTGATGCCTGCATCGGCTGCCGCGAGTGCCTGGACGCCTGCCCCTTCGGCGCAATGCAGTTCAGCGACGAGGCCGAGACGGCAATCAAATGCGATCTTTGTGTGCACCGGCTGGCGGACGGCCTGGCCCCGGCCTGCTCTACGGTCTGCGCCACCGGCTGCATCAGCTGGGGGACCACCAAAACCCTCAGCGATCGGCTGACCGCAGAGGCATTGCCCCGCAGGGTCAGGTGATCCATATCCAAGGCCGGCGTCGAGCGGGGAAGCCGGCAGGGCACTCCTAGTTTGGTATTGAAAAGCAATTACGGGTGGTCAGGCGTGGGGCTCATCGGGAGAGTAGCAGGTTGGAGCAACCGGTTGTGGAGCTGCTGTCATAAAAAGGCGAACGGGGATTACGTCCGGTCCCGAGAGCCGTGAACCTCAGAAGCAGACAGCCAAATAGAAAAACGATGGCCATGGTTCCAATATTCAGCGGTTTGCCAACCAATAGCGACGCGAGGAGTTCCATGGTGCGTCTCCCGGTTAAATCGATGCCAGCCGCCCGGTTGTTGGGCAGCGCACCAGGTGCATCCCATTCATCAGGTTCAAGCGACGCCCTGACACAGCTAAGGGCAAAGCTTCGACGCGAATCTGTTCGTTTGCTCTCCACGCCAACAGCGCCAGGACCGATGGACCTCCTTGATGCGCCACACGTTCTTTGCTGTTTTTTCCAGCGCGATGTCCCATCTTTCGCCCCTCACCGCATCGTCCATCAATCCATCCCTCAACACCGTTAGGCGGGAGGCCTGGGGCGATTCGCTGCGGTCGTAGACCTGGAAAATGGACTGCGTTGAACCTTCAAACTTTCCCACAACCTCGAGCGCGATATCAAGTGGATCGCTCCCCAGCGCAGCACGGGCAGAAGCCTCCCTGTACTCCTCAGGGGGAACACGCTTTGAGTCCGCCACCGGCAGATCTGCAAGGAATTTTGGCGGTTCTTCCGCCCCGACGGGTGGAACTATCAGCACCGCCGATGTTTGCAAGACAGCCATCACCAGAAAAATTGCCAGGACAAGCGCCTTTGCCGCCGTGTTCATAATTTTCCCACCGACTTTTCCTGTTTCCCGTTTCGGTTCAAAAATACATCAGACCCAACATTTCGGCAATCGCTGGCTACTTGAATTTTTCTACCGCTTCCTTGTATGCATCATAAAGGTCACAGCCGCATCAGAACCACTCAGCGCTGCAGCAAGGTGAGCAACCTGGAAGGCCAACCACAATATCATGCAGTCGGCCTTCATGGTTCCTGAGGCATAAAAAGTTAAGCAGGTATTTTTCTGATACCGCCGCAGCTCACTGAACCGGTTCGATCTCTCCCGGCCTCCAGGTCTTGTTGAACCACGGCTCCAGTGGGCCGTAAAGTCGCAGAATCATGAACCAGCCCTTGCCGGGTATCGTCTGCACCCAGTTGCTATCCTTGCCATCCGGCGCTGCCGGGCCGAAAAAGACATCCACCGAACCGTCCTTGTTGACGAGCAGGTCCTTGTTCTGGCTGCTGACGCTGGGGAACCGCTGATCCGTCTGCAGCATCGAGCGGGTCTGTAGGTCGTAAACGATGACCGACCAGAAATCCTTGGCTGGAACATTCGGCGGCAGGTGCAGCTTGTAGGTCCTGCCCCCATCGAACGGATTGCCGTCCGCATCCTCGGCACACCAGGGATACTGTGACCCTTTGCCGACCATTTCTTCCGCCATGGCGGGTGTCACGCCGGTGGCCAGGTAATAAAAGAAAGCCGCGCCATCCAGATTGGAGACCCCGGGAGATACCTCGAACTTGTAGCCGCCGAAAAACGGCAGACGCCATGGACTGTTCGGATAGAAATAGGCCTGCGGATCGCGAATCTTATAAGCGATCGCCCGTGCGGTCACGCTGCCGATCTTCGCGGCATCCGTCAGGATTTTTTTCATCCTTTCATCGGGATTGAAAGGCTTGCCCTTCTCGATGCCGATGGCGGCGAAAAGGCCCAGCGTGGTGGGATTGCTGCCCTCGCTGGGCTCCTCCTGTACGACTTCGTCCAGCATCTCCCAGAATGTGTAGTCACTGGGCGGGACGAAGTTCGAGTAAATGCCGGACGCATTGACGAACTTCATGTCGGGAGGGTTGGCGGCATCGGCGAGTTGATAGATCTTCAGGTGTTTCTTGACCGCCTCGACGCCGGGTTTGGTCGAGCCGTCTGCGAGAAAGGATCGGAAAGGCATCCAGTTGCCGTAGGTGCTGGAACGGACCACGAAATACCCCTCCGGCACGTCTCCCTTGTAGCCCGGGGGCAGTATCAGATACTTGCCGCCTTTTCCCTTGTCGGCGCCGGTGATACCGACGTCGGCCACCCAATTGTACCAGAAATTATCGATGAGCCCTAAAACCATCGGTGGGATTTCAACAACCAGCGGACCCTTCCCGGTATCAAGCCAGATGAAGCTGTAGATGGTGTTGTCGTTCGCTGTCAGCTCCACGGTCCTCGAATCGACCAGGTCTTCCCAGATTACATCCGTCTGGTTTACCGGTCCGAATCCCTTCAGGGTCGCACGCATGCCCACCTGGTTGACGATCGGGATGGCCAGCAGATAGGCCTGCAGCGCGCGCGAGGCATCCAGATTGTCATAGATTTTCTGTGTGGTCGTCTCATCGGGGAAGCCGTCGTTCAGGTTCAGGATGCCGATGGCCGTCTCGACCTTGTCCGCAACGGCAACGCCCGGCGCGATGGGCGTAGAGTACTTGAATTGGGGATTTGCTGAAGCACTTGTGAGCTGCTGACTGTTGCCGGCACATGAAATAACCAGCATAACCACAAAGAAAAATAACAGTCCCTTGTGTACCCTCATACGCTTTTCCTCCTTTTCGGCTTTGGTGCGGAAGATGTGCAGCAAAACTGACAGTTTCCCAGCACATATAGATCAGATGTTTGCTTGCCGGTTCCTGAAATATCGAAGCGCCGGTGAGCACAAAGCTGGATTCCATCCTTAAAACCTTATAAAAAAATAATTCGGAGTCCCAATAGACCTGCTTTCAGCGCCGCATATGTCCAGGATGGCACTTAACGTCGCTTATTGTCAATTAGTATCACTAAAGTTTGAATAGGCTCCCGATTTAAATTTTATTTTGAAATTTTATCCAGCTAAGCGAGGACTTGGGGCAGAAATTCAAAATTGGCGGCCGGCGAGAGAACATCCTCAAGGTGAACAGAAAATTGCAAATTCGGCCGCGTTTCTAAACGATATTTTATTTTAGGCTAATAAAAAATTTATTTTTTTATATTTATAAATAATATCAAACAATAAACGTATATAATACTATTTGGAGAATTGCCGCAAACGCTACTTCTAATTGATAAATTCAAAAAATTATTTATCAGGATTTGGGTGAAACAGTGATGAGACGCAGTCAAAGGACAAGAATTACCAGTTCAATGAAATTCCCTGCCTGCCATACAAAGGGATGTCGTCATTAAATCTTAATAAGATTAGATTAGTACCCAAATAATTTAAAAAATTTTTAACATATTGTTATTATGTTACATAATAATTATTTCGACACAAAAAAAAATTATGAAAGAAGCCTAAAAACAGGTTGACATGCATATAGCTTAACAGTATTAGAATTAAAGCTCAGCGCAGGCGGTTACAATCTCGATACAAAGATACAAAAATACCTGTTGATAAAAAGAGCAAATGACAAAAATTGTCCCCAAAAACAATGGAAAAACACAAACCCGAGATCGAATTCTAAATTCGGCGAGAAGGCTATTTGCCGACAAAGGGTACCAAAAGACGACCGTCGTTGACATATCCAAACAGGCAGGCCTGTCTGAAGCCGCTCTCTACGAGTATTTCCAGGGGAAAGAAGATCTGCTCCACATGATTCCCGACCTGTGGCTGTCTGAATTACTGCGCGATCTTGAGGATCAGCTCTTTGGCATCCAGGGTGCCGTCAACAAGCTAAGAAAATACCTGTGGTGGTACATGCGCAGGGTTGAAAAATCCCCTCTGGATGCCAAAATCGTCTATCTCTTTTTGAAGACCGATGCCAATTTCATGACCACCGACGTTTATTCCAATGTGAAGCAACTCTATTCATATCTGTCAGATATTTTTGAAGAAGGGCGTACTTCCGGGGAGTTTAAAAAAAATCTCAACTCGCGGGTGGCGCGGGATATTTTTGTCGGCATCATGGATCATATCATAATCCGATGGTTGTTAAGGGATAGATCTTACTGCCTGTTCGAGGATCTGGAAAGCGTATTTTCTCTGATGGTGGACGCCTTCGAGACCCGCAGCTCAAGCGAACTTGAGACCGCTGAATTTCAGCCCCAGGCCCGGCCGGGGTGTGAATGAAACATTTACTATAGATTTTTATTTGATTTCAAAGTATTGCATCGGAACCAGTGGTTCAGAATTTGGAAAGAGGTTGAAAACCGCTAAGATTCGGATAGTCCATTAGGAGCAGAAAATGAGGTACGCAGAGACCGGCGTTAATCTGGAAGTCGATTTGACCGTGGGCAACATCGAGCGGGTGGAAACAGACCCCGAGATAACAAGGCGTCATCTGGGGGGCAACGGCAGTGCCGCCAGATTGATATGGGATCGCGTGCGCCCGGAGACCGATGCCTTTTCTCCTGATAATTTGCTCATATTCAGTGCAGGCCTTCTTGCCGGTACGCCTATACCGGCAGCCAACCGTACGATGGTCGATACCATCTCTCCCCAGACGAACATGTTTTCCAATTCGATTTTTGGAGGCTATTTCGGCCCGGAGCTCAAACATGCCGGCTACGATAAGATCGTCCTTAGAGGCAAAGCACCAGATTTGGTGTATTTGTGGATACACAATGACAAAGTGGAATTACGGGACGCCTCGCACCTCAAGGGGAAGGGCGCCCAGGAAACCGCTCACACCATCAAAGATGAGTTAAATGATCCGGATATTCAAGTGGCTGCAATCGGTCTCGCCGGCGAAAACAGGCTTTACATGGCCACCATAGAACACTTCAACGCCTCCGCAGCTCGTGGCGTCGGGGTGATTATGGGGGATAAGCGGCTGAAGGCGATCGCGGTGCGAGGCACCAAAGATCTTTATGTTTCCAGCCCTGAAGAGCTCTTTAAAACATGCCTTCAACACTATCAGGATATCCATGAAAGTCCGTTTAACGGGGACCTCATGGCAATCGAGTGGAACGATGCCTTTCACCATGACAACTTTGCCTGGGGCAATGCGCGCACACGAAGAAGAGGCTACTGGACTCAGGAGTTGGAAGACCGGTGGAAGGATTATACGCTGAAAATCCGCGACCGGTTGCAAGGCTGCTACAATTGCCCGAAAAACTGTCATCTCGTCGTCAAGCCCCCGGGACGCCAACGGTACATGTTAAAATGCTTCGGAAAAGGCACCTGGCATATGGCGGCTTTTGAGGAGCTTCCTTTTACCTTCGACATCCTGGCCCTGAGCCAGGAGTACGGTGTAGACAGCTATGCCGCACCGCAGACCATTGCGTTCGCCATCGAACTTTACGAAGCCGGCATTTTGACCGACAAGGATCTGCCTGAATTCCCGGCACAATCCGCCGACAGGTTTTACTATCTTCTTGAAAAGCTTGTACGGAGGGAAGACATCGGGGATGTCCTGGCCAAGGGCGTCTATTGGGCCGCCCGCCAGATCGGTAATGGTGCCGAAGTTTATGACCACAACACGATGAAGAAATTCGAGCAGATTCCGCTCAAGCTGGGAAAAGTGAATTATCCCTATTACCTGATGTACTGCACCAGCGACAAGATGGCGATTAACCAGACCGAGGGCTCTTATCCGCAAGACCCGATCAGAGATCTTGCAGAGAGACAAAAATTCGCCGATGAATGGACATCGGCCCCCGAGCGGTTTAAAAAATTCTTCATGGAATGGGAGCCAGGCAAACACCCGTCATTTGAAGCGGCGATTAACATTTGTGACTGGAACGAAACCATGCACTACGTTGATGACGCTCTGGGTATTTGCGCCTTCTGTTCATCGTTTAGAGGGCAATTCGGCGGCGGCTCCGCATACCACATCTACAACATCCCCACTTTTATTAAAATGGCGACCGGGATCGAAATGGATGCCGATGACCTGTGGCAGGTCGCCAGAAGAAACCGGAACCTTGTCAGGGCCATCAATATCAGTAGAGGATTGAAAAGAGCCGACGAGAAGCCGCCTGAAGATCACTGGGCCAAGAGGGAGCCGGAAAATGAGCAGAAGCTTCTCAGCGGCTACTACAAATTCAAGGGGTGGACAGACGAAGGCGTTCCCACGAAATTGACATTGGACAAGTTAGGCCTGGATGACGTTGCCGATGAGCTTATCAAGCGGGGACATATCAAGGGCGATGAAAATATTTGCTACACGGATCAATCATGTTACTCGGAAGGAAGACCCAAAGAAGCGGTCGTGGGCTTCCGCAAAGCTGAGAGTTTTACTCTGACCGAGTACCTCAACGAGAACAAGTAGAAGGCGCCTCAAAAATAGGTGGTAAGAGCAATGAGCAAACCGGCAAAGAAAATAGTCAAAGAAATAAAAGTAGACCTGAGCAAATGCAACGGTTGCCGCGCCTGCGAGAAGGCCTGCGCGGCATTTCACGCCATTCCGAAATACAGCAGCTTCAACCCGGCCCGTTCCCGGATCAAGGTGGTCATCGATGAAAGAAACGACCAATGGGTGCCGGTTCGAGCCAGTGGATATACGGCAGCCGAATGCAACGGCCGGAATCATTATGTGATCGAAGGCAAGGAGTATTCGGAATGCGCTTTCTGTCCGGCTTCCTGCCCATCGAGGGACTGGTTCAAAGAGCCCGATTCGGGGCTGCCGCTGAAATGCGACATGTGTGAAGATGTGCCCCCACTGGCGGAGCCGATGTGTGTTCAGATATGCGCACGTGGTTGCTTGACCTATTCGGAAAGAGAAGTGGAAGTTTTCGAAGAAGAAGTGACGCGTGGGGAGATGGAAATGGGAATTGCAGCACTGATAAAAAAATATGGTGCCGAAGTGGTGAGAAATGCAGTTTCCCGGGCAACCAAGCGTTAATTTGTCAACGACCACCCGCCTGGCCGTTGGCTTGGGTTCACGGCCAAAGGCCGAAAAGACAAACGGAAGTCTTTCTCCTGACCGTTGAACCTGCCACCGGGTGCGCAGTATTCGGTTTGAAAGGCAAGAATCAAGTCCAAAGACACCCGATAAGGACCGATGAAATTGGAAAAAGAAACAGTTGACGGGCTGCCTGATGACAGCTCTGCAGATGACAAACGCATCGATGTGTTGATTGTCGGGGGTGGTATCAGCGGCATCCAGGCCGCTCTCGATCTTGCCGAAACCGGTTTCAAGGTTTTCCTGGTGGACAAATCCCCGGCCATCGGCGGCAAGATGGCCCAACTCGACAAGACCTTTCCCACCAATGACTGCTCCATGTGCATTGAGTCTCCGAAATTCATCGAATGCAGCCGGCATCCCAATATCGAGATCCTGACCTACACCGAAGTCGAGCGTGTGGAGGGAAAGGCCGGTGAATTCAGGGTTTCCCTGATCAAAAAACCGCGATACATTATCGAGGAGCGCTGCACGGGGTGTACGACCTGTGTCGAGTACTGCCCGGTAAAAGTCCCGGATCCTTACAATCAGAACCTTTCGCTGAACAAAGCCATCCATATCTATTTTTCCCAGGCGGTTCCGCTGATTACCTACGTAGACCCTGAAACCTGCCTCTATCTGCAAGATGAGAAATGTACGATTTGCCAGGGTGTCTGTAAACATGACGCGATCGATCTCGATCAGAAACCGGAACGGCTGGAAGTCGAGGCCGGGGCCATCATCCTTGCTCCCGGATACGAGGTTTTTGATCCCAAGCCCAGGGGCGATTATGGCTACGGAATCATGCCAAACGTGGTAACGAGCCTCGATTTCGAACGGATTCTGTGCTCCACCGGACCTTATGATGGGGAGATCCGACGGCCTTCAGATGGAAAACATCCTCACAAAATCGCCTGGATTCAATGCGTGGGGTCAAGACGGGTCATCAAGGGTGACAAAAGCTACTGTTCTGCGGTTTGCTGCGCCTACACCCAGAAGCAGGTGATCCTGGCCAAGGATCATCATGCCGACATGCAGGCGACGATCTTCCACAACGATATACGTGCCTTTGGCAAGGACTTCGAGCGGTTCTATCAAAGAGCGGAAAACCTTCCCGATGTGCGGTTCATCCGCAGTTACGTCTCCATCGGACGGGAGATCCCCGAAAGCAGGAATGTCACCATCCGCTATTCCACCTTTGATCAAGGCGTCAAGGAAGAAGAATTCGACATGGTGGTGCTTTCCGTCGGTTTGGTTCCACCCGCGGATGCGTTGGATTTAGCGCAAAAGTTCGGCATCGAGCTCAATGCGCATCAGTTCTGTATGAACAAATCGACCAATCCCATCGAAACCTCGAGGCCCGGTGTTTTTGTCAGCGGAGCGTTCCAGGGCCCCATCGATATCCCCGAGTCCGTCGTCACGGCCAGCGGTGCCGATGCCCTGTGCAGTCAGCTTCTGGCCTACCGTCGTGGCGATCTTGCCAGGGATCGGCTCTACCCGCCGGAACGTGATGAAACCGGTAAAGAACCGAAGGTCGGCGTTTTCGTATGCCATTGCGGCGCGAATATCGGACGGGTCGTGGATGTGCCCTCGGTTGTCGAGTACGCTTCCACCCTGGACAATGTGGTTCATGCCCAGGAGAGCATCTTTGCCTGTTCAACGGACAATGCCCAGGAAATAGCCGATACGATCCGGGAGAAGGGCCTCAACCGGGTGGTGGTTGCTGCATGCACGCCCCGAACCCATGAGCCGCTTTTCCGCGATACCTGCCGTGAAGGCGGCATCAACCAGTACTTCTTCGAGATGGCCAACATCCGTGAGCATTGCTCATGGGTGCATTCCAAAGAGACCGCCAAGGCGACCCATAAAGCCAAAGAAATCGTCCGCATGTCGGTGGCCAGATCGGCGCGCCTGGAGCCGCTGGAAGAGTTTGAATTGCCGGTCAACAAGGCCTGCCTGGTGGTTGGCGGCGGCATCGCCGGGATGACCAGCTCGCTGAGTCTGGCAGGCCAGGGATTCGAAGTTTACCTGCTGGAGAAGGAGCCGGAGCTGGGTGGAATGGCGCGCAATCTATACCATACACTGGAGGGCATGGACGTTCAGGGGCATCTTCAGGATGTGATCCGGCGGGTTTATCGGCATCCGTCCATTCACGTCTCTCGTAGTGCAACCATTCTGGATGTCAATGGTTACATCGGTAATTTCAGCACCAAGATTAGATCCGAAGGAAGAATCAAGGATATTCGCCACGGGGCGGCCATTATCGCTACCGGTGCGGAAGAGTATAAACCCACCGAATATCTTTACGGTGAAAATGAAAATGTGGTTACCTCGATTGAAATGGATTCACTGATCGTCAACAAGGATGAACGGCTGAGCAATTGCGAGAACCTGGTGATGATCCAGTGTGTGGGGTGCCGCAACGAAGAAAGAAATTACTGCAGCCGTGTCTGCTGCGGTCATTCCATCAAGAACGCCCTTGAACTCAGAGCCATCAATCCGGATATGGATATTACCATCCTTTACCGGGATATGCGCAGCTACGGGTTTAAAGAGGATTTCTATCGCGAAGCCGCGGAAAAGAATATTCGATTCGTTCGTTATACCCGGAACGACAAGCCTGAAGTGGAGGCCGTCGAGGAGGATGGCCGTAAGATGCTCCAGGTTAGTGTGACCGACCATGTCCTCGGCAAAAGACTGCTTTTCGAAGCGGATATTCTCCAGTTAGCGGCCGCCGTTATCCCGTCGTCGACGAGCACTGAAGTCGCCAAGTTGTTCAAGGTGGCCATGAATCCGGATGGCTTTTTCCAGGAGGCCCACGTCAAACTGAGACCGGTCGATTCTGCCGTCGATGGTATTTTCCTTTGTGGCACGGCGCATTACCCCAAGCATATTGCCGAAACCATCAGTCAGGCCTATGGTGCCGCCGGCCGCGCGGCAACGGTGCTCATCAAGGATTCGGTCAGCGCCTCGGGCGCAATCTGCGAGGTCAATGAGAGCGCCTGCGAAACCTGCGGGGCCTGTATTTCACTTTGTACCTATGGCGCCATTGAATTCGCGGATACGCCCAAAGGGAAAAAAGCCATGGTCAACCCGATCCTCTGCAAGGGTGACGGCCTTTGCACCACCCGGTGTCCCACCGGGGCAATATATCTGAAACACTTTACCGACGAAGAGATACTATGCCAGATCGATGCTGCCTGATCGAAATAAGATGGGGTTGGTCGCATTGCATTGATCCATGATTTAAGAAAAAAGGAGTGACGATAAATGGCTACAATGCGTGAGTTCCGGCCTGAAATATTAGGCTTCCTCTGCAATTGGTGAGGATATTCCGCCGCTGACCTGGCTGGAGTTTCCAGACAACAATATGCGCCTGATATCAAGATTGTGCGTGTCATGTGCACCGGCAGAGTCGACCTGGCATTTATGCTCCGTGCGTTTTCCAATGGAAAAGACGGGGTGTTCATCGGCGGTTGTTGGCCTGGCGAGTGCCACTACATCACCGAGGGCAATTACCTTGCCTTGAGCATGATGCATCTGTGCCGGAAA
>Ga0210141_1000094_pt1 | contig 11017 bp, 9 predicted proteins | sample China_Galinas_Co_2_FD_184862 | JGI IMG/M metagenome (GOLD analysis project Ga0210141, IMG submission 184862) | Wetland microbial communities from San Francisco Bay, California, USA, that impact long-term carbon sequestration -... | ecosystem: Environmental > Aquatic > Marine > Wetlands ...
TTCAGACTGAGATTGGAAATATAAGGAAACGGTCTTCCCGGATCGAATGCAAGCGGAGTGAGTATCGGGTAAATTTCTTTTTTAAAATATTCTTTTAATCTATCTTGCTCTTCGACAGTAAAGTCTTCAAATTTTAATAAGTGAATATTGTTCTGTTTGAGTGCAGGAACAATTTCATTATTCCAGTAATCGTCAAATTGCTTAAGCATCGGTAGTAAAGTTTTTTCAATTTTCTGAACCTGCTCTAAAGGTGTAAGTCCATCGATTGTTGGTTCAAGAATATTTGCGGCTATCTGTTCTTTCAAACCGGACACGCGAATCATATAAAATTCATCGAGGTTTGAGAAGAAAATAGAAATGAATTTTACCTTTTCAAGTAGTGGCAAGTCTGGATTAAATGCTTCTTCCATTACCCTGCGGTTAAATTCTACCCAGCTTAAATCTCTGTTAAAAAAGTTCTTCGTTTCTTTATATTTTTTGAGTAGTTCTTTTCCGGTCATCTTCATAATTCTTTCTAATCGGGGCACAAATATAATATAAATACAATCTATATGCCGTGGATAAAAAAGGTAATTTATTGAAATATGATATAATTATAATTATGATAAGCTATTTGCTTGACTTACCGCTTGTTCGAAAAAATTAAACCACTTAGTGCCAATTTTTACATTTTACTCTATTTATTGAAACTAACTCTTTGTTGATAAATTATAATAATTAGTTAGGAACCAGCTGTAATACGCTTTAATAGTAACAAGATTAATATTTTTTAATCTTTTATTAATTCTGCTTTAATCTATTGGTTTTAAGTTTACAGTGTAAGTTTTGTAAATAGATTTATAAGAAATTAAAGGAGCACTTATATGAAAAACCGAATATTCTCACTCGCAATTTCACTTGCCATTCTTTTCTTCTATTTGAGCACCGCGTCATTTGCTCAAAATCAACCTGAAAAAAATAATACTCGGCCTAAAAATGAAACTATGGAGATGAATAATCAAAAAGACATTAATTCGAACCATAATCGAATATTACACACTACAATGGAGCCAAAAGTTGTTAATACCAGCGATAACAAAATGGCCACGAATAAAATTACAAAACAACAAGCTACGGTGCCAAAGACTAATAAAAATAACGATCAGGTGAATAAGCAATATCATAAAAAGCAGGGAACAACAAACAGCGAAAAACAACAGCAAGAAAAAGTGCCTGCGAAAGGAGATGACAATAAACAGGCTAAATAATTTCATCTGTGCACAATGAAATTAGTAGATTGCTGAGGAGAGTTCAATACTCTCCTTTTTTATTTTTAGTTTTGAACTATGAAAATTTTAGTGGTTGAAGACGAAAAGAAAGTGGCGTCCTTCCTTAAAAAGGGACTCGAACAGGAATATTATACGGTTGATGTAGCACACGAAGGGAGAGCAGGTTTAGATCTGTCCCTCACTGAAGACTATGATATGATAATACTCGATATAATGCTGCCTCTGATGGATGGAATTACGGTGCTTAAAGAAATAAGAAATGCAAAATTAGATGTTCCTGTTCTAATGTTAACGGCAAAGGATTCAACTGAAAATAAAGTTGAAGGTCTTGATTCCGGCGCTGATGATTATCTTGCTAAACCTTTTGCTCTCGAAGAACTTCTTGCCAGAGTAAGAGCTTTGATAAGAAGAAAGGAAAAGGTGAAAAACCTTATTCTTTCTGCTGAAGATTTGACGCTGGATACTCAGACCCACAAGGTAAAAAGAGGAGAAAATGAAATAAATCTTACACCGAAAGAATATTCAATACTTGAGTATCTTCTGAGAAATAAAAATCATGTCGTCTCAAGGATGAAATTAACAGAGCATGTATATGAATATCAATTTGATCCAGATACAAATGTAATTGATGTATATATAAATAAACTAAGAAATAAAATTGATAAAGATTCTGAGCAGAGAATTCTTCATACAATAAGAGGAATTGGATATATGATTAAAGAGAACAGGTGAGTTAAGATAATAAGATGTTTGACAGAGCTAAACTTTTTTTTAAATCCACACGATTTAAAACTGCAATTTGGTATTCTCTAATCTTTTTAATTCTTGAAATTGTTATTGGTCTGGTAATTTTTTTATACCTCCGCAACAGTCTTTATGAACAACTCGACCTGTCACTAACAAAACAATGCGAACTTATCTATCATTTCGTGAGCGAAAAAAGTATCGATCTTTATGAATTCAGACCTGATTCAATTTATTCTTCACCCGACGAGCTGGTATACGATCTTGCCTTTGAAGCCGTTGCATTAAATCCAAACAACACATTCATCCAGGTCAGATTCAAAGACAAAATAGTTTTCCAGACAGAAAACCTCAGAGGATATCATACAAATCTCATCGATACTTCATCTCAAAACCGGTTAATTAAAACATTTTCTGATATAAAACTTTCACCTCACGAAATGCGGGCGGCAGTACTTAATGAAAATGGTTATCAAATAATCACTGCCTTCCCGGTTGTACTTATAAATGATGCACTTAAAAGCCTAACTGATTTATATATCATAATAGCGCCTATATTCTTTTTTATATCCGTAATTGGTGGAGCTTTTATTTCAATTAAGTCACTCTCCAGGATCGATTCGATAATAGACAGAACAAAATATATTACAGCCAGAAATCTTGATGAAAAAATTAGTGGCGATGAATTTAAAGATGAGTACGGCAGGTTGGCAAAAACAATGAATGAAATGATAACGCGAATTAAAAAGTCAATTGATTACATGAATCAGTTTTCAATTTCAGCAGCACATGAATTAAAAACACCACTTACAATTTTACGCGGCGAAATTGAACTCGCTCTTCGATCAAAGATAACGCCTGATGAATACCGGGAAGTGCTTCAAAGCAATCTTGACGAAACTTTACGGTTGATCAACATAGTTGATAAATTATTTTTTATTTCAAAGACTGACCACGCACTCATTAAGATAAATAAAGAGAAAACTGAGCTTAACAATTTTATTTTTTCTGCGATTGAATCAATGAAAAAAATTGCGAATGAAAAAAATATAAAACTGAATTACTTTAACGATGAGAAAATAGATGCAGAAATAGACACAGGATTAATAAATCAGGTAATTTATAACTTGATTGAAAATGCTATCAAGTTTAGCGATGTCGGCCAAACAGTAGAAATCAGATTACATAAAACAAATTCTGATAAAGCAATTATCTCGTTTACAAATAAGGGTGAATATATCCCGCCGGAACTTCATAAAAATATATTTGAAAGATTTTTCAGAATCGAGTCTTCGCGAAATAGAAGTACAGGCGGAGCTGGTTTGGGATTGTCTGTTGTCAAATCAATAGTAGAAATGCACGGAGGTGAGATCGAAGTTGCATCAACAGTCGATGGATTAACAACATTTACAATCAAACTCTGATAAACTAAATTATTTTACTACTTATGTTATCGAACTTAATAAAATCATTTCTTGCTCCATCGAGATCGCCCAGATCTATTTTTATTGTTGCTCTGTTGAAGTATGCAACATGGTTATCTGGATTAGTTAGAATGGCTTTATCAAAATTTTCTAAGGCTGCTTTAAGATTTCCTTCGTCAGCCATATTGAGTCCTTTGATACAGTAATCCTTTGACAAGTTAAAAAAGTTTATTCTTGGGCTACTCGATCTGACATTAATTTGTTCCATGTGTTCCTCCGGTTAAATAATTGATTAAATATTCATGTCAATTATAAATCCGGCAGATGAACTCAGTATTAACAAAAGATTAAATTTTGTTAATAATCTGTTCTCTTATTATTTCTTCCAAAAGGCTGGAGAAAAAATGATTAATACTGTAAATAGTTCCAGTCTTCCTACTACCATAAATATGCTCAAAATCCATTTTACCGGAACGGGTAGATGAGCGAAGTTGCTAACCGGACCCACTGTTCCAATTCCCGGTCCAATATTTCCAAGACAAGTAGCTGTAGCTCCCGCTGAAGTAACAAAATCAACACCCAACAACGCCAGTAACATTGAACCCAGTACAAATATTAGTACATAAAATATAAAAAATGCCTGAACGTTCGATATAATTTCGGAACTAACTGCCTTCCCGTTAAACTTGACAGGTATAACTGCCCTTGGATGAATTAATCTTTTTAACTCAGTCCAACCGTTCTTAAATAAAACAATATGCCTTACGAACTTAATTCCGCCACCTGTTGAACCTGCGCATCCACCAACAAAAAGGAGTGCAAAAAAGATCATCCTTGAAAAAGGAGCCCAGTTTTCAAAATCAGATGTTACATACCCAGTTGTTGTAGTAAGTGAAACAACATGGAAAATTGATTGCCTGATTGCTTCTTCCCAGTGAAAATCTACATGCGGCAGATGAATGATCATAATGAAGAAGGAGGCAAGAATTGTAAAGCCTAAATAATATTTAAATTCTGTATTGTCTTTGAAGAAGCTAAATTTACCATGAAACGACATATAATGCAGAGTGAAATTCATCCCGGCAAAAAACATAAATAAAATAAAAATATATTGTACGTATGGAGAAGTGTAGTAAGCTATACTGGCGTTCTTGGTTGAAAATCCACCAGTAGCCATTGTTGTAAAAGAGTGATTGATTGCATCATAAAAATTTAACCCACCAACCATCAACAATAATGTTTCGGCTACTGTGAGAATAACATAAATACCCCAGAGTCTTTTTGCAGTTTCTTTTACTCTTGGATGAATTTTATCTTTAGTTACGCCGGGAACTTCGGCAGTAAAAAGCTGCATTCCACCAATTCCAAGTAAAGGGAGAATAGCTAGTGAAAGAACGATAATTCCCATACCACCTAACCATTGAGTAAGACTCCGCCAGAAAAGTAAACCGGGTGGAAGAATTTCGATATCAGTAAGGATGGTTGCACCAGTTGTTGTGAAGCCGGACATTGTTTCAAAGAATGCATCAGTATAGCTTGGAATTGCACCGTAAATTATAAATGGAAGCGCTCCGAATATTGTCATTACAATCCAACCTAACGAAACAATTAGATATCCTTCGCGTTTGCCTAACTCTGAAATTTCAGAATTTCGTGTTGCAAGCCATAATATCAAACCAAAAAGAGAAGTTCCAATTCCAGAAATTAGAAGAGCCCAAATATCATCAGACTGGTAGTAGATTGAAAATCCTATCCCTGTAAGAATAAACAATCCATTAAGAATTAATAGAAAACCGATTATATTTATGACAATTCTATATTTCACTTTCACAAATCTAAGTTAAGCAGAAGGTAGAGACAAAATGAAAATTTATTTTTTCCAGAAAGTGGGGGAGAAGAGGACAAGGATAGTAAATAGCTCAAGTCTGCCAAGAAGCATAACAATGCTCAAAACCCATTTACCTAAAACGGGAACTTCACTGTAGTTTGTCATAGGACCAGTACTTCCAAGACCGGGACCAATGTTTGCAAGGCAAGCAGCTACTGCTCCCATCGATGAAGAGAGATCTAATCCCGTTATTGAAAGTATAACTGAAGCTAAAATGAAGATTATCATATACAACATTACGAATCCTGCGATCTTTGAAATTATTTCGTTGCTGATAGCTTTACCATTATGTCTTATAGGAATTACTGCATTAGGATGAATTAATTTTTTAAGTTCAGTCAGGCTGCTTTTAATAAGAAGTTCATACCGTATTATTTTAACCCCACCGCTGGTCGATCCGGCACATGCACCCATTAAAAGAAGAATGAGAAATATCTCAGGAAAGAATTTAGCCCAGGCTTCATAATTCACTGTGACAAATCCGGTTGAACTAAGTATTGAGATAATGCTGAATGCAGAATCTCTAAACGCAGAGTCAGTTGCTTGAGAGTTATGAATAATTAAGTAAAGAGCAGTCGCTGTAACAATGAGTACAACAAAAATTCCATAGAATTTGAATTCGTCATCCTTGAAATAATTAAATACCTTCCCCTTCAAAGCAAAGTAGTGAAGTGTAAAGTTAGTGCCCGAAATAAACATAAAAATTATAATTACCCATTCAATGTATGCTGATTTGTAATATGCAACACTTGCATTCTTTGTTGAAAAACCACCAGTTGCAAGAGTTCCAAATGAATGGCAAACAGCGTCGAGCAAATTCATATCTCCAAACAGAAGAAGAATAATCTGTGCAACTGTAAGGATTAGGTAGATTGCCCAAAGGCGTTTTGCTGTTTCAGTAACTCGTGGATGAATTTTATCTTTGCTTGGACCAGCAACCTCTGCCTGAAATAATTGCATTCCGCCAATACCAAGTATTGGAAGAATAGCTAGTGATAAAACTATTATTCCCATTCCACCGAGCCAGTGAGTCATACTCCGCCAGTAGAGCAAACCAGGAGGAACTGCTTCAATATCTTTTAAGATCGTAGCTCCTGTAGTTGTGAAGCCGGACATGGTTTCAAAAAAAGCATTTGTGAATGAAGGAATTGATCCGTGAATTATATATGGCAGTGTGCCAACTAATGAACTGGCAATCCACCCGAAAGTAACAATTAGGTAACCGTCTCGTTTGCTTATATCTTCGTCTGGATCAGTCTTAATTAAGAACCATAGTAGGCTGCCCAATATAGTAGTTCCGATACCCGATATTAGAATAGCTACAATATCATTACTGTTATAATAAATTGAAAATGGAAGGGCGGTTAGCATTGCTAAACCGTTGAGTATCAATAAGAACCCAATTATCTTTAATATAATTTTAAGGTTCATAAATTATTTAAAGAACTTTTCGGTTTGTTTAACTCCACCAGGAAGAGAAAATACAACAACTTTATCCCCGTTTTGAATTTTTGTATCACCAACTGCAATTATAGTCTCATCACCTCTTATAATTCCTCCGATGATGGCTTCCTTTGGAAAATTGAGATCTTTAATTGGTTTCTTTGTTATCAAGGAATTGGGTTGAACTACGTACTCCATAATGTCTGCGTCAATACCTTCCAGTGTACTAAGTGCAAGCACTTCACTTTTGCGGATGAAGCGGGAAATATTATTTGCAGCAATTAATTTTTTATTGATCAGAGAATCGAGACCAATCGTTTGTGTGAGAGGTATGTAATCAACTTTATCAACAAGTGCGATCGCTTTTTTAACTCCGAGATGTTTTGCCAGCAGGCAGGTTATGATATTAGTTTCAGCATCTTCAGTAACTGCAACAAAAGCATCGACATCAATTATTCCTTCCTGAGCAAGAAGATCAATATCCCGCCCGTCTCCTTTTATAACAAGTGTGCTGGTTAAACTATCAGCAAGCTGAAGACTTTTTTCTTCATCTGATTCGATAAGCTTAACTGTCATTTTATCTTCAAGCAGTTCCGCAACTCTACGACCAATTTTACTTCCGCCAAGGATCATAATATTATCGAATTTTATATCTTCTTTTCCTGCAAGTTTCATTACAACACTATTGCCTTCAGGCTTAGCAATTACAAATACCTGGTCGTTTGGTAGAAATCTATCATTGCCTTTAGGTATCATAGTTCTGAAGTTTCTGTGAAGAGCTACAATTCTGAAGTCAAAGGATTCAAATTCTTTCGCAATTTCCACGATAGTTTTTTTTATAACAGGTGCATCTTTATCGAGCCTCAATCCAATAACCGATAATTTTCCACCTTCAAAATCCATAACATCAGTTGCAGCAGACCGCAGAATTAAATTCACTACTTCTCTCGCTGCTAACTCCTCCGGATAAATCATAAAATCAACTCCGATATCAGCAAAGTTGATATCGACATGTGTATCGAGATATTCCGAGTTACCTATTCTTGCAATAGTTTTCTTAGCACCGAGCTTCTTAGCAAGTATTGAACTTGTTACATTAACCTCTTCAAAGGAAGTTACAGCAACAAAAAGGTCTGCTCTATCAACTCTTGCTTCCCTCAAAGTCGAAATGTTAGTAGATGAACCACTGATGGTAAGTATATCTGCCATTGAATCTGAATACGATAGTCTTTGCTGATTCATATCTATGGCAATTATGTCGTGTTCTTCACTGGATAATTGTTTTGCAAGATGATATCCAACATCACCCATACCTGCTATTACTATTCTCACTCTTTTTATCCTAACTTATTTCTATTAACAAGGTAAAATTCAGTTTTTATCTATCAAAAAACAATTCGATTATATTGAATTAATTAAGAAAGTCACACTAAGTACTCTAAAGTGTGACTTTGGATGAATTGTATTTAAGAAATACTAAGCCGTTACTCCAACCTTCGAGTATAATTTCTGAAACTCTTTCCCTTTTCTTTCTTTCCAGTTTCCTTTGTGATAGGCGTAACCGACAACCAATGGCATGGCAACTGTAGCTTCCGAGTAAACCATCTGTTCGTAAGTTGTTTCTACTTTACCCCACGAGCTTGCTTCTTTCAACGTGGAACCAGAAAGTGCGCCATCTCTTTCATCTGCAACAGTTATTTGAATAGCATACTTATGCATCTCTGCATCTTCCTGAAGAATATCTGCAGCAACAACAATATCCTGTGTAAAGTTTTTAGGGACACCTCCGCCAATCATAAATATTCCAGTATCCTTACTGGCGAGTTTAATTTTTGTCAGTTCAAGAAAGTCTTTTGCTGAATCAATTGAACAATGGTTTTCAGGGTTTTCGGTTTGGTGAACTACAAAACCAAATCCTGCTGAGCAATCAGAAAATGCAGGAACAAAAATCGGAACGTTTTTTTTGTATGCAGCCCACACAACTGAGTCATCTACTTTTGGTCCACCGTTATTTTCAAGGTATTTTCCAAACTCCCATAAGAATTCTCTGGATGAATATGCTTTTGGTTCCATACCATTAATTATTTTAGCGCAGGTATCGTCACAGATTCTTAGTTCGTCCTCATCAATATAGGTATCATAAATTCTGTCGATGTGTAAATCTCTCATTTCGTTGTCATCAACAAACTTAGTTCCTTTGTAATGTTTGAATCCGAGTGCCTCAAAGAAATCCTGGTCAACTATAATTGCTCCTGTTGAAACAATTGCATCAACCATATTATTCATAATCATATCATAAACTACTTTCTTTAATCCTGCACTGAACAAACTTCCTGCAAGAGTTAGAATAATTCCGCAGTTTTTATCTTTCAGCATCATATCATAGATTCTGGCAGCTCGGTTTAAATCACGAGCTGTGAATGCCATATTCTCCATTGCATCAACAAACGGAACGACATTGTGCTTTTTGATATTGATGTGTTCGATCACTTCTTTCAGATAATCTTTTTTTTGAGCCATCTTTATTGCTCCCTAATTTTTGGAATTAAAATAAATAAAAATCAAATTGTCAAAAGAAAACCTTTGCAGCTTTTAGAATTCCCTGTTTCCACGGAACTCTATGAGAAATACCGGATTTATTTTTGAATTCTTCATGATGTTCAAGATACCATTTATAATTTCTGATCAAAGCATCTTTGTTTGAATACTTTGGTTTGTAACCGAGAATTTTTTCTGCTTTTTCAATCGATACAAAAGAATCTTTTGATGCTGTTTCATAAACCCATTTGTAGAGCGGAGAAAGTTTCATCGCTTCGAGAAGTCTGAGTGTTAATATAATCGGTTTTTCAGGAAGTCCCTTAATTTTTTTTCCATGGCCAGCAAAATCCAACACTGCCTGATAATCTTCTCTCATCGTTGTATATTCTTTAGCCCCGATATTGAAAGTATCGTTTACCTTTTCCTTATCAAGAGTACAGCAAAGATAAATAGCCTCACAAAGATCTTCCACATCCAAAAGTTGATAACGATTTTTCCCATTTCCAATCATCGGAAAACCACGCCCATCTTTTGCCCAGTCAAAAAGTAGATCAAATACTCCTAACCTCTCTGGACCGATGAAAGATTTTGGACGAATGATGGTAACGCACATTCCTTTTTGCCGATACTTAACACATTCATCTTCAGCCTGAATTTTGGATTTGCCATAAGGGCCAACACCGTCTAACTTATCAGTCTCGTACAGCGGATGATGATCGGGAATTCCATAAACTGCTGTCGAAGAAATATGGATGAAGCGATCAACTTTTGCTCTTTCAGCTGCTTCAATCATGTTTTTCGAGCCGTCAATATCAGTTGAAAAAATTTCTTCCGGAGTGTAAAGCGGAAGAGCTGCTGCTGAATGAACAACTATATCAACTCCCTGAACAGCTTTTTCTACTGTTGCTTTATCTCTTATATCTCCTATTATAGCTTCGATTTTATCGTTCATATCAGGATAGTCGAACTCAACGAGGTCGAGTGATTTTATTTGATGTCCATTGGAATGGAGATAACGAATCAGGTTAATTCCTAAAAACCCTGATCCGCCTGTTACTAAAAATCTCATTTTGTTTTATTATAAATGTGAAAAAATAGAACTTGAAACATCAAAATTACGAATTTTGGTGTGGGCTTCAAATAAAACGCTGTTAGGTTGGAACTTTGACAAAGCTATTAATTGCCTCAATTTGATTGATTATTGAAACTTATATCAAAATTATGAGTTTTGCTTTCATTCAGTCAAAAGGAATAGCATTAAAATTTCTTGACTTTTTACGGGTATCCGCTTATTTTTTCAGGCTCAAAAAATGAATTTGTTTAACCCAAGGAGTTTATTTTGAAAAAGGTAGGAATGACCAGGTTTATTAAGACCGAGGATGCAGCCAGGAAATGGTATGTTGTTGATGCTAAAGATCAAGTATTAGGAAGACTTGCTTCCAGAGTTGCAACAGTCATAAGAGGGAAAACCAAACCGGTTTTTACACCTAATATGGATACCGGTGATTTCGTTATTGTGATAAATGCTGATAAAGTTAAAATGACTGGTAAACGTGAACAGCTAAAAAAATATATATGGCACAGTATGTATCCTGGCGGACAAAAGATTCGATCATATGAAGAAATGAAAAATAAAAAACCTGAGTTCGCAATTCAGGAAGCGGTTAGAGGTATGTTGCCTAAAAACAGATTAGGTAAAAGTTTAATTACGA
>Ga0210141_1000096_pt1 | contig 10955 bp, 9 predicted proteins | sample China_Galinas_Co_2_FD_184862 | JGI IMG/M metagenome (GOLD analysis project Ga0210141, IMG submission 184862) | Wetland microbial communities from San Francisco Bay, California, USA, that impact long-term carbon sequestration -... | ecosystem: Environmental > Aquatic > Marine > Wetlands ...
CCTTCAGGCAGATTCTAGCCGAAGCGGCCCGTTATATAGTCTTCTGTAAGCTGGTGCCGGGGATTGGTGAATATCCGCTCGGTGGACCCCACCTCGATCAAATCCCCGAGATGAAAATAAGCGGTGCGCTGGGACACCCGCGCGGCCTGCTGCATGGAGTGGGTCACGATAACGATGGTGTATTGCTGGCGCAGTTCTTGAATCAGGTCTTCGATGACGGCGGTGGCAATGGGATCCAGGGCCGAACAGGGCTCGTCCATCAGGATCACCTCAGGGCTCACGGCAATCGCCCGGGCGATGCAAAGTCGCTGCTGCTGCCCGCCGGACAACCCGGTGCCGGGTTGTTCCATGCGATCCTTCACCTCTTCCCACAGGCCGGCTTTCCGCAGCGAGGTCTCGACAATTTCATCCAGTTCGGTCTTGCTTGACGCCAACCCGTGAACCTTGGGCCCGTAGGCAACGTTGTCGTAGATGGATTTGGGAAAGGGGTTGGGTTTTTGAAAAACCATGCCGACCTGAGCGCGCAGGGGCACCACATCAATGTCCTTGCTGTAAATATTCTTGCCGTCCAGTTTGATCTCCCCGGTCACGCGGCAGATGTCGATGGTGTCGTTCATGCGGTTGAGACAGCGGATGAAGGTCGATTTGCCGCAGCCGGAGGGCCCGATCATGGAGATCACCTCGTTCTGGCCGATATCCAGAGAAACACCCCTGATCGCCTGTTTATCGCCGTAGAAGACATCGACGTTGCGACAGGTAATGCGAGGATTCTTGGCCTCGATGGTGCCCACCGTTTGGCGGTTCTCGCGGCTGACGAGGACACGGCCAACCGAATCGCTCGATGAATCCTTTGTCTGACGTGCTGGTTTCTCTTCCGGCATGTCGCCTATAAACCCCGCTTCGTTCATTTTCGACAGTCTTACCATAATGCCATCGCATGTTGCCTACAACGCGCGCTTCGAAATTAAAAGCAAAATCTGAAAGCCCGACAGTATCAATGAATGCGGGTTGGGGCGATGTATCTTTGAGTTCACCGTCAAAATACGCGTCCCAACCCATTTTTTGAAGAAAACCGGGATGACGCCCCTATTTGACGCCGTCCAGAGTCTTGAGAGCGGCAGCGTTTTCGCTGAACATTTTGCGCTCCTCGTCGGGCATCGGAATCATGCCTCTTTCGGCCAGGTAGCCATCGGGTCCCCAGGCCTTGTCGCTGGTGAATTCAGCCAGGTATTCCTTCATGCCGGGAATCACGTCCACGTGCGCTTTTTTCACGTAGAAAAACAGTGGACGGGAGACAGGGTATTTTCCGTCGGCGATATTTTCAAAGGTCGGTGCCTCTCCCTCGATGATCGAGCCCTGAATCTTGTCGGCGTTCTGATCCAGGAAGCTGAACCCGAAGATCCCCATCGCATTGGCATTGGCCTCCAGCTTCTGAACGATCAGGTTGTCGTTCTCGCCGGCTTCGATGTAGGCGCCGTCCTCGCGCACCGTCTGGCTTATCGCTTTGTATTTGTTCTTGTCGGCTTTGCTGAGAGCCTTGATCCAGGCATAACCGTTGGCACCCTCTTCCATCACAAGCTCTGTGAAGGCATCGCGGGTCCCCGAGGTCGGCGGCGGTCCCAGTACCTCGATCTTGATGTCCGGCAGAGACGGGTTTACATCTTTCCAGGTCTTGTAGGGGTTTGGCACGACTTTCTCGCCGCCCTTCGGGTCCGGAACTTCTTTGGCCAGTGCGAGGTAAAGGTCCTTGCGGGTCAGGTTCATCACGGCTGCCGCTTTGGAGTTGGCCACAACGATACCGTCGTAGCCGATTTTGACCTCGACGATGTCTTTCACGCCATTGGCCTGGCATGCTTCGAACTCCGAACTCTTGATTCGACGCGAAGCGTTGGTGATGTCGGGATGCTCCACACCGACACCGGCGCAGAACAGTTTCAAGCCCCCGCCCGAACCGGTGGATTCTATCTTGGGCGTCTTGAACGATGTGGTTTTGCCGAACTGCTCGGCAACCACGGTGGCGAACGGATAAACGGTCGAAGAACCGACGATGCTGATGTAGTCCCTGGCCGCAACAGCGCTGCCGGGTGTCAGGTACGCAGCCACAAACAGGGCTGCAACTACAGTGAAAAACAGTTTACGCATTGGACTTTCCTCCTTGGTAAAGTGATTAGACGGTTTATTTCTTAAAAAAAATTGCTCCACGGCCATTTCGGTTAATACTTAGTCCCCAAATGTTTAAATTATGTTAACGCCGTATTGGTATTTGGCGAATTTTGGGTTTCAAAAATGTTAGAACCCCATCACCATCGCCGCTCGAAGCGTTTGCGCAGGAGAATGGCAGCACCGTTCATCACGATTAAAAAACCCAGCAGGACAATGATGGCGGCCGAAGTGCGTTCGACAAAGGCCCGCTCGGGGCTGTCCGCCCAGAGGTAGATCTGCACCGGCAAGGCAGTTGCGGGATCGGTGAAACTTTGGGGGATGTCGACGATAAACGCCACCATGCCGATCATCAGCAATGGGGCGGTTTCACCCAGCGCGCGTGCCATCCCGATAATCGTGCCGGTGAGCATCCCGGGAAGTGCCAGCGGCAGAACATGATGCACCACCATCTGCATTTTCGAAGCGCCGACGCCCAGGGCCGCTTCACGGATAGACGGCGGTACGGCCGTGAGTGCCGAACGACTGGCGATAATGATGGTGGGCAGCGTCATCAGAGCAAGCACAAGCCCCCCGACCAGGGGCGCAGACCTTGGCAGGTTGAAAAAGTTAAGGAACACCGCCAGTCCGAGCAGCCCGAACACAATGGATGGGACCGCCGCCAGATTGTTGATGTTAACCTCAATAAGGTCCGTCCAACGGTTTTTTGGGGCGAATTCCTCCAGGTAAACCGCGGCGGCAACGCCGATGGGAAAGGACAACAGCAGGGTGATCACAAGGGTGAAAAATGAACCCATCACGGCACCCCATATGCCGGCAAGCTCGGGGTCCCTGGAATCACCGGAGGAAAGAAACGTCCAGTTGAACCGCTTGTCAATGCGGCCTTTTGCCGCCAACCAGTCGATCCAGCCCAGCTGCTTGGCATTGAGACGGCCTTGGTCGTTGCGCTCAAGATGCCCCTTCAGCAGCATGTCGACATCGTCGTCGGCCGGCACCCAGACCGGAACGGTTTTCCCAATGAGACCCGGATCTTTCAACACCATGTCGCGCAATTGAAATGAAGCGCCGTTGCTGGCCAGCCGGTATAAGCTGCGCTTGTCCGATCGTCCACTGACGTCCGGGAACATGGCAAGCAGCGATTTTTTGACCAGTCCCGGATAGTCCGCTGCAGTGAGGGCATCCTGTTTCAGGATTTGCGGATCGAAAAATACGTCGAGCTGGACGAAAGTCTGAAAAAATGCAGAATAGCCGTTGCCGATGATGCTGATAAACAAAAACGCCAGAAACAGCATGCTGCAGACGATTGCCGCCATCCCCATGCGGCGAAAGCGCTTTTCGGAACGGTAGCGTCTGCCGAGGCTGGCCTGAACCATGTCAACGGTGCGCTTTTTCGCGCCGGCACCACCGGCTGTCGATGGTTTATTCATATTGTTCTCTATATCTGCGCACAACATAAAGGGCTATCAGGTTTAAAATCAGAGTCAAAACAAACAGCAACAGTCCAAGTGCGAAGGCGGCCAGGGTTTTGGGGCTGTCAAATTCCTGGTCACCCACCAGCAGGGTGACGATTTGGACGGTCACCGTCGTCACCGTTTTAAGCGGATTGGCGGTTAAGTTGGCCGACAACCCTGCGGCCATCACCACGATCATGGTTTCACCGATGGCACGGGAGACCGCCAGCAGCACGCCGCCGATAATGCCGGGCAACGCCGCCGGCAACAGGACCTGTTTTATGGTTTCTGACCGGGTGGCCCCCAGACTGTAGGCGCCATCGCGCAGGGCCTGAGGTACGGCATTGAGGAAATCATCCGACAGCGAGGAAACAAAGGGTATGATCATGATGCCCATGACCAGCCCCGCGGCCAACGCACTCTCGGAGGAGACATCCAGTCCAAAAACGCCACCGGTATCCCGGATAAACGGTGCAACCGTTAAGGCGGCAAAAAACCCGTAAACCACTGTCGGTATGCCGGCCAGGATTTCAATCAACGGCTTGGCCACCGCCCGCAGCCGCGGTCCGGCGTATTCGGACAGGTAAACAGCTGACATCAGGCCGATGGGAACGGCCACCACCATGGCGATGGCGGAGATCAACACCGTTCCCACCAGCACCGGAATGGACCCGAAAGCCCCTGAAGACCCGACCTGATCGGCCCGAATGGCCATCTGCGGGCTCCATTCCAGCCCGAAAAGAAAATCGGTGACCGGAATGACCTTGAAAAACCGAATGGCCTCGTACAGCACCGAAAGCACAATTCCAAGGGTTGTAAAAATGGCGATGGTCGAACAGGCGATCAGAATGACCTTGACGATGCCTTCCACGGCATTGCGGGCGCGCAGGTGCGCGCTGATGCGGCTGCGTACGATGATGATACCGACCATTGCCAGCGCTAAAGCCACAACCGCCAGGGAGGCGGTGCTGATAGCGAGCAGGCTGCTGTAATGAGCGGCTGCCGCCTGCATGGCCGAATCGACATTGCCGGATACGATGTTGCCGCTGACCAGATTGCGGATGTCGTTGACGACAAGATTAAGCCGGTCCGGCGGAAGGCTGCGGATCTTTTCGGGCAGGTCGGCAACTACCAGCCGGGTGATGACCGTATCTTGGAATGCGAGCCAGAAAGCGAATACCACAAGCGCGGGAATGCCGCACCACATTGCCGTCAAAGCGCCGTAGTAGGTCGGCCGGGAGTGCAAATTTCGCAAACCGGCGGCATCACCTGCCACCGAAAACGCCCGGCGCCGGCCGATATAATAGGCGGCTGACGAAAGCAATAATAAGAAGATCAAGAGCGTTGCGGGGGACATATGGCTTTCACTTTATCGGTATGGCACGGAGTATGGTGAGCAAGGTAATGCGGTTTTGTTAGAACTTGGTTAGCGCCGGGTTAACCTTTAGTTAAAAGATACGACCATCCCTCTCGCGGCCCCGGCGCGTTTATTCTGTGGCCCGGCAATTGACCTTATGGATGAATTAGTCAATAATTAACCGGATCCTAACCATACGCTAACAGTTACGCGTCCATATTATGAGGCCCGACCAGCTGGGGGGCCGGGACATTGACCCGCATATTTCACGAACGGGTTTCTCCGTAAAGCTCAAGTCTGTAACGGGGATCAGTCGCCAGGAGGCCAAGGGGGCGGGGGACATATCATTTTGCTCCAGCTGACAGGATCGAAAAATGACCAAGCATTTTCGCAGGGAACTGGAAAAAATCAAGAAAAAGCTTCTAACGCTGGGATCGATGGTCGAGGAGCGGGTCCAGATGGTGCTCAAGGCCATTGATTCGGCGGATGCCGAGCTGGCCAATCAGATTATCAAGACCGACTACCAGATAGACGAAATGGAAGTCGAGATCGAAGAGGAGTGCCTCAAAGCGCTGGCGCTGTACCAGCCGGTCGCCATCGATCTGAGATTTATTATCGCGGTCATCAAAATCAACAACGACCTGGAGCGCATCGGGGACCAGGCCGTCAATATTGCCGAACGGTTGATCACGATCACCAAAAACAAGAGCATGGACGAATTTTTCTTCGATTATTCGACCATGGGCAACAAGGCCCAGGACATGCTCAAATTGAGCCTGGATTCACTGATCAACATGGATGTCGATGATGCCTACAAAGTCGTCACGAAAGACGACGAAGTCGATCGCATCAAACATGAAGCCTACGACCGCATCAAGGCCGCCATGAAAGAACATCCGGACAGGATCGGCTACCTGATCAATCTGCTTCTGATTTCAAGGCACCTGGAGCGGTTGGCCGATCACACCACCAACATTGCCGAAGAAGTCATCTACCTGATCGAAGGAGAGATTATCCGCCACGCCTCATATTGATCGATTTTCATCCGTAAAAACAGAAAAGGCGCCCGCAAACCCGGAGCGCCTTTTCCGTTTTCTTTCGTCGAATATAATTTACCCTTGTACTTCTTCCTTCACACCCACCGCCATTTTAAACAGCACCGTCAGGATCAAAAACCCCAGGGCATAGACGCCAAGCGTGATGGCGATTTCCGGCAGGGTCGGAAAGTACTCGTTGACCTCGTGCAGCGGGTTGGGCACGAAACCGCCGGAGATCATGCCCATGCCTTTATCGATCCAGGTGCCGAAGAAGGTTACCAGGCAGGCTACCGCCAGCACGCCTTCATTTTTGCGCGTCATCGGATTGACCAGCAGAATGATGCCGATCAGCATCAGGGCCATCGAGCTCCACATCCAGGGCACGTATGCGCCTTTGCCCTGCAGCCCGACAAACAGATATTTGAAATGATCCATGTGCTCGGGGATGTTGCTGTAAAACACGACAAAGACCTCGCACAGGAAGAAGAACACGTTCAAACAGAGGGCGTAGGCCACAATTTTGGCCAGACTCTGAATCTGCTCCCGGCCCGGGTCGAAATTGGTGAACTTGCGCACGATCAGGCAAAGCAGAATCAAAAGAGCCGGACCGGCGGCAAAGGCCGATGCTAAAAAGCGCGGCGCCAGAATGGCCGTCAGCCAGAAACCCCTTCCCGGCATACCGCAGAACAGGTAAGCGGTCACGGTGTGTATGCTGACCGCCCAGGGAATGGAAAGATAGATGAAGGGCTTCAGCCATTTCTGATAGGGTGTTCCGTTGCGCTCGTTCTCCAGCACATTCCAGCCGATGATCAGGTTCAGAAAAAGGTAGCCGTTCAGAACGATCGTGTCCCAGAACAGAACCGAATTGGGAGAGGCATACAGAAACACATTTATGATCCGCATGGGCTGCCCCAGATCCACCAGGATAAAGGTGACACACATGATGATCGAGGCGATCGCCAGGAATTCTCCCAGAATGGTAATCCGGCCGAAAGCTTTGTAGTCGTGCAGATAGTAAGGCAGAACAACCATTACACCCCCAGCGGCGACACCGACCAGGAAAGTGAAATTGGCGATATAAAATCCCCAGGAGACGTCCCGGCTCATACCGGTGATGCCCAGACCGCGGTCCAGCTGCAGCAGATAAGTCAGAAACCCCAGACCGATCAGCGCTGCCAGGGCGGCCAGGAGACCATAGTATCTTTTGCTTCCTCTAATCGCTAATTCAAGCATGGCAACCTCACACGATGTAATACACGGCCGGCTCGGTACCAACGGTTTGTTTGCGCCGGATAGTGTAATGGGTTCGAATCAGTTCACGGACCTCGGATTCAGGATCGTACAGATCGCCGAAGGTCAGTTTTCCCTCGGAAGCCTCCACGCAGGCGGGCAGTTGGCCGACAGCCAGCCGCTCTGCGCAGAAATTGCATTTTTCCACCACCCCTTTCATACGGGTGGGGAATTTTTTATTGGTCTCGGCGATAAAGGGCCGGGGGTCGCGAAAGTTGAAGCTACGGGCACCGTAAGGACAGGCCACCATGCAGAAGCGGCAGCCGATGCAGCGGTGAAAGTCCATCATCACGATGCCGTCCCATTCCCGCTTGAAGGTCGCCTTTGTCGGACAGGCGCGCACGCAGGGTGGATTTTCGCAGTGGTTGCACAGCACCAGAAACGGCTTGTGCTCGACATCTTCGCTCAGAAAACGGGCGGCTTTGCCTGGAAAGGCATTGTGATAGTGAGTGGGCCAAATCCACTTAATCTCGTGGTTTTTATTCTCGAGCCGGGGGACGTTGTGGATCGAGTGGCAGGCTTCGACCAGCGGTTCGACATCCGCTTCGGAGTGAAACTCGCGGGTATCGATGACCATTGCCCACTGCCTGGCTTCGAGTGCGGCATCGTCTTTTTTGATGGTCGGTTCGGCCGCGGCGCCGTGTTCTTGCTCCGCGGCCAGCGCATTCAGCACCGGCTTAGCGGTCACGGCCAATCCGGTGAGCCCGAGAAATTGTAATATTCGTCGTCTGCTGCTGTCCATCACGTGCTCTCCTTCGGATTTTCAATGTGACAACTCCAACAGTATGGCCGAACGGAAGCATAATTATGACACCTGTCGCAGAATTCGGCTTTGTTCGAGTGGCAGTCCAAACAGGTGTTGGAAAGGCTCATATTGTATTGTTTGCCGTCAGGATTGACATAGATGCGTTCGCCGTTGCGCACCACACTGTGCCGCCACAGGTCCAAAAGCTGCATGTGCTCGGCCCGCATGAATTCGGTGGAGCGCACGCATACCTTGGCGGCTAGGGCTTTTTCGGTCAGCACGACCTCAGGTTTCGGTGCGGCTTTGCCCCGCATGTACCAGAAGGGGAAAAGTACAATGACAAGAAATACGATCAGTCCTAAAATGATGAATTTTTTATCCTTCATCGGCGTCACCCTCCGATTCGCCCTGGAGTTCCTCGAATTCCTCAGCGCGCAGGTTCGTTGGTCGATCGTTTTGGCCGGGCAGGTTCAGGGCGTTGCCCACCAGCTCATGCACGCCGGTGACATCCACCTCGGGAACCCAATATTCCATCAAAGCCGGCAGGGCGGCCCGGTCAATGGCGCAGACACAGGCCAGCATGTTGACTCCGTGCTTATCATGCACATGCTGGACGGCATTGGCCCTGGGCAAACCGCCGGTCAAGCGCAGCTCCATGTTTTCTCCGGCGTTCAGACCCGCTCCACTGCCGCAGCAGAATGTTTGCTCTCGAATCGTGCCGGCCGGCATTTCATAAAAATTCTTGCAGGTGTTCTTGATCACATAGCGGGGCTCGTCGAACAATCCCATGCCCCGAGCGGGATTGCAGGAATCATGGAAAGTGACTTTGAGATGGTCGTTGCGACCGGGGCTAAGATCGAGCTTGCCGTGCTTGATCAGATCCGCCGTAAACTCGGTGATGTGAACCATCTTGGTGGATTTGGCATTTTCAAAACGGGTGCCGGTGATCGGATTGACCGGCACCTCCATGAAGTCCGCCGGCCCGTTCATGGTGTCCATGTACTGGTTGATGACCCGCCACATGTGGCCGCATTCGCCACCCAGAATCCATTTGACGCCCAGTCGCTTGGCCTCGGCATACATCTTGGAGTTCAGCCTTTTCATGGTTTCATGGGAGGTGAAAAAGCCGAAGTTGCCGCCCTCGGAAGCATAAGTGCTCCAGGTGATGTCGAGACCGTATTTTTCCTCCAGGAAATGAAACAGCATCAGGTAGCCCATGGCGGTGTAGGTGCCCGGGTCGGCAAAAACATCTCCCGATGGGGTGATAAAGAGGATGTCGGCGCCTTTTTTGTTGTAGGTGGGATTCACCCGCACACCGGTGAGCTCTTCGATGTCGTCGACGAAAAAGTCCAGCATGTCTTTGAAGGCATGGGGTTGAATACCGAGGTGGTTGCCGGTCCGATAACAGTTGGCCACCGGAGTGGCGATCCAGTCGATGTTCAGGCCGATCAGATTGAGCAGCTCGCGGCCCATGATGGTGATTTCGGCGGTGTCGATGCCATACGGACAAAAGACGGAACAACGGCGGCACTCGGAGCACTGGAAAAGGTAATACCACCATTCCTTCAGGACATCCAAGCTCATCGGCCGGGCGCCGTTGAGCTTGCCGAGAATCTTGCCCATGCGGGTAAAATCGTTGCGGTAGACCGAGCGCAGCAGCTCGGCCCGCAGGACCGGCATATTTTTGGGGTCTCCCGTGCCGATGAAATAGTGGCATTTATCGGCGCAGGCGCCGCAGCGGACGCAAATGTCCATAAATACTTTAAAAGACCGGAATTTTTGGAGGCGTTCCTTGAATCCCTCGTGGATGATCTGCTGCCAGTTTTCCGGCAGCTGCCAATCGTCGTCGGTCGGGTTCCAGGCTCGCGCGTTGGGCAGCCCGAGGTACTCGACGCTCTTGGGATTGGACGCGTAGCAATACATCCCTTTGCGGATATTGACCGGCGTATCCATCCAGCCCGTCTTCGGCGGACGGTGGTCGATCTGGATCAGCTCCTCAGGTCTGGGAGTCTCATCGGACATGGCTTACTCCTTCTCTTGCTCAGCCGTTTCAGCGGGTTCTTCTGCTGCAGTTTCCGGGGAGGGGTCCAACGGTTTTACCACCGGCAGTCCGGCTTCAACCATCTTGTCCCGGAACTCGTCTTCGTATTCTTCATAAGTGTGAACGGGAACCGGATAGTTCCAGGGATTGACATGCCGCCGTGTGCGCGTGTCTCCGGCCATATTGCGCGTGGGGCTCAGGAAAATCCCGCCCAGGTGCATCAATTTGCTGAAGGGGAAATACGCCAGCAAAACGCTGACAAAAAAGAGATGCACGTAAAACACCGTTCCGAGGCCTTCCGGGACAGTCCAGCGAAAGGTCACCAGGCCCATTGTCAGCGCTTTGGCGGCGGCGATATCGACTTTGGTCACATAGCGCATCAGGATTCCGGTGAAAGCGATGCCAAGAATCAAAAACAGGGGGAAAAAATCGGAGATCAGCGAGATATAACGGACATTTGGAATGAAAATCCGGCGCAAGGCCAGATAACCGACAGCCGCCAGCAGAACGAAACCGGAAATATAGACACCCGGAAGCCCAAACTGGAACACGTCGTAGACCATCTCGAGGCGGAAAAAACTGTCGACTTTTTCAACCAGCTGGACGAAAAACGGAACCGGTTCGGTGAACAGTCTCAGATGACGGATGGTAACGGCCAGAAAGGCATAATGAAAGGCCAGCGCGCCGAGCCACAGAAAGACTTCCAGCTGGTAGGCCAGTTTACCGCCCTCTCTGAGCTTCATGCGGGTGTTGCGGAAAAGCGAGCGGAAGGCCAGAATTTCCAGCGCCATACGGGCCACCACCCCGCCTGTGGATGACGGGTTGTCGATTTTGGCCTGCTTGAGCCACGGCAGGGATTTGTGCTGACCGGCGG
>Ga0210141_1000097_pt1 | contig 10954 bp, 12 predicted proteins | sample China_Galinas_Co_2_FD_184862 | JGI IMG/M metagenome (GOLD analysis project Ga0210141, IMG submission 184862) | Wetland microbial communities from San Francisco Bay, California, USA, that impact long-term carbon sequestration -... | ecosystem: Environmental > Aquatic > Marine > Wetlands ...
CAAAATTACTTTAATCCCATCATTCCACTACTCCATTATTCCAGCAGTTCAATTGCGAAGGGAGTTGGAGTTTAGTTCTACCATGATCCGTATCAACAACATCATCGATAAAGTTACCGCGTATAACCCGGACGGCGATCTTGACATCATCGAACGTGCCTATATTTTCTCGGCCAAAGTCCACGATGGTCAGGTTCGCCTCTCGGGGGAACCCTATCTATACCACCCCCTGGCGGTGGCCGGCATTCTGGCAGACATGAATCTCGACCTTGTCAGCGTTGCGGCGGGACTGTTGCACGATGTGGTGGAAGATACCCACGCCACCCTGGAGGAGATAAATGAGTTGTTTGGGAAGGAGACGACCCATATTGTCTCGGGCGTGACCAAGCTGAGTGTTCTCCCCTTGGACAGCAGCTCCCAGGCGCGCCAGGCCGAAAGCATCCGAAAGATGATCCTCGCCATGGCGGACGATATTCGGGTCATTTTGATCAAGTTGGCGGATCGACTTCACAATATGAGGACATTAAGATTCCACTCGGAGGCAAAACAGAAAAAAATTGCACAAGAGACCCTCGACATCTACGCCCCCATTGCCGGACGTCTCGGTATTTATTGGATAAAAAAGGAGCTCGAAGATACATCGTTCATGTATCTTCAGCCCGAGGAATATTCCAAGATCGAAAACCTGGTAAACCAAGATCGAGAGGGAGGCGAAAAATATATCGAAACGGTCAAAAATCTCATCAAGAATAAACTGGATGAGCACAATCTTAAAGGGGAGGTCAGCGGCCGGTACAAGTATTTTTACAGCATCTATAAAAAAATGATCACCCAAAACCTTTTATTTGAAGAAGTATATGATATTATTGCCTTTAGAATCGTCCTCGACACCATACCTCAGTGCTATGAAGTTTTAGGGTTGATCCATTCCCTTTGGAAGCCGGTGGCGAAAAAGTTCAAGGACTATATCGGTGTGCCCAAGCCGAACATGTACCAGTCTCTCCATACCACCGTTATCGGGCCGGTGGGAGAACGAATAGAGATACAGATTCGAACCTGGGAGATGGATAGGGTCGCGTCATCGGGCATTGCTGCCCACTGGAGTTACAAAGAAGGACTTCAATTCGATGAAAAGACCAACAAAGCATTCTCCTGGATACAAAACCTTGTTGAAAACCAGGAAGATTTTAACAATCCGGATGAATTTTTGGAAAATGTCCGCATTGATCTCTTCCCGGATGATGTTTATATTTTTACGCCCAGGGGGGAAATAAAAACGGTTCCCAGAGGCGCAACACCGGTAGATTTTGCCTATTTAATTCACACAGAAGTCGGGAATCAGTGCACCGGGGCCAAAGTAAACGGCCGTATCGTCCCTTTGCCTTATGAATTGAAAACCGGGGATACGGTGGAGATCATCACCTCCAAAAAACACCACCCCAGCAAAGACTGGCTCAATTTTGTCAAAACCGTCAAAGCCCGATCCAGAATCCGACAGTGGATCAAAATTCAGGAAAAAGAACGGAGTATCACACTTGGCCGGGAGATGTGTGACAAGGCCTTCCGCAAAAACCGCCTCAATTTCAACACCATAGTGAAATCAGAAGAGATGGAAAAGGTGGTGGATTATTTCGGCTTTAAGACCGTCGACGATCTCATTGCAAGCGTCGGTTACGGGAAGATTACCCCGCTCCAGATCATTCGGAAGATCGTGCCGAAACCCGAAGAAGAAGAGGACGATTCCATACTGAACAAAATCATCGGCCGGGTACGGAAAAAGAAACTGAAAACCGGGGTGATGGTAAAAGGGGTCGATGACATCCTTATCAAATTCGGCAGATGCTGCCAGCCGGTCCCCGGAGATCCCATTACCGGTTATATTACCCGGGGGTTCGGAGTTACCGTTCACAGAACCAGTTGTGTCAATGCCTTGAAAATGAGTCCCGAACGGCAAATTGACGTGCAGTGGAGTGTGGATATTGCAGATACATACCCTGTAAAGATCCGGATTCGTTCTTACGACAGGGTGGGATTACTCGCTGATATTGCGGCCAATATCAGTAAAAACGGTGCAAATATAATCAGCGCAAACACCGAGACACGGGAAAACAAAATGGTAGACAGTTTTTTTACCATCACCGTTGAAGATACCGACCAATTAAACAGAATCCTCCTCTCCATCAAAAAAATAAAACATATTCAGGAAGTCGTGAGAATAGATAATTAATCCGAAGGGCAGAATCTTCTGCGGTCTAGGGCGCTTTAACGATATGGTTCGATTTTATACAGGTGGTACAGACCACCATTTTTTTGACCCTGCCGTTATGCAATGTTCGCACCCGCTGCAGGTTTGGATTGAATCGGCGTTTCGTTAAATTATGGGCGTGGCTTACATTGTGGCCAACCATCGGTTTTTTGCCACATATTTCACATAGCTTGGACATGGTTATGACTCCTTTTAAATCTAAAACCCTATTGAGTGAACGTCGAAACGTACAAGGTTCAATGGATTCTTTTTATTTTTTTGATCTCATTTAGGGTTTGAGAACTTGATTTTCTACATCACAACATTATGAATGTAAAGATTTTTTTCTATTTTTCCGCTTGTTTTTTTAACAGATCTTCACAGAGGGCAATATACTGAAGCGCCTTTTCGTGAATCCCCACATCCAGATAATTGGCGAGAACCCACTTGAAACGGTTCAGGGCTGCTTTGTAATGCTTGGTCTTAAAATAATAGAACGCCACATAAAATTCATGCCCCGCGAGAATTTTAATGCATTTTTTAATATGTTCTTCAGCTCTGTTTGCATATAAATTGCCTGGGAACTGCTTCTGAAGACGCATGAAAATTTCCATTGCCTTAGTGGCTGGGGTATAATCTCTGTCGATGGTATCGATCTGCTCGAAATAACAGAGCCCGGTCTGATAGATGACGTACGGAATGGCTTCATTTCGGGGATGAAGGTTTTCAAAGTCTTCATATCCCACCACAGCATCTTCATAATTTTTTAAATGGTAATACGCGTCGGCTGTTTTAAGTTCCGCGAGAATCACGAATTTGCTAAAAGGATACCAATCTTTCAGTTTTTCAAAGGATTCAATGGCTTTTTTGTAGTCTCCGTCATTGAATTGATCCATCCCATCGCTGACAAGTTCCTGTGCGGATCTCTCTTCCTTGGTCTCAAACCAAGCACACCCGGAAATTAGAAGCAATGAAACCAGAAGTAAGGCGGTAATCCGTTTCATTTCTTTAGGTTTTCTATGTAATGTCCAGCGGAGAAAGCAGCAACAGCACCGTCCCCCACAGCGGTGACAATCTGTCGTAAAGGGGTATTTCGGACGTCCCCCGCTGCAAATACTCCGGGAACCGAAGTCTCCATATTTAAGTTGGCTTCAATAAAACCTTTTTCATCCAGTTTGACCCCATCGGCCAGAAACTTTGTATTGGGAATTTCACCCACCCATATAAAACAGCCGTCTACGGAAAGTGTTTTTTCTTCTTTTGTTTTGACATTCTGAACGGTAATATTTTCTACGTTGGTTAACCCCCCAATACCTGTCAATACAGAATCCCATATAACTTCTATTTTTTCATTGGCCAATGCCTGTTCCTGAAGAATCATCTCTGCACGCAATTGGTCTCTTCGATGAATAAGATAGACCTTTTCAACAAATTTGGTCAGAAATAAACTCTCTTTTACAGCAGTATCTCCGCCGCCCACAGCAGCAACGATGCGGTCTTTAAAGAACGGGGCATCACAAGTGGCGCAGGAGGAGACGCCTCTGCCGTAAAACGTTTCTTCGCCGGGAACACCCAGTTTCTTGGGAGAAGCACCGGTTGCAACAATAATGGTGTGTGTCGTAACGGTTTTGTCGTTTAAAACGATGGTCTTGACCGGATCGGACAACTCCACGGAAACCACCGCGTTGTTTTCGATTTGGAGGCCAAATTTTTTGGCTTGTTCGGAGAATCTCTGAGCCAGATCCGAACCGCTGAGTCCTTCCGGAAATCCGGGATAATTTTCGATCCAGTCGGAAATAAGGATTTGCCCGCCCGCAACGATTTTTTCAACCAGAATTACCTTGAGTCTGGCACGTGCCGCATAAAGACCGGCGGCAAGCCCTGCAGGCCCGCCGCCGATTATAACGAGATCGTAATCAACGTTTTTCATCTGCAAGTTTCCCGTTATGTATTCTTTATCATCTCTTCGAGTCTTGATTTGGCAACGATGCCGACAATTTTATCCAGGACTTTTCCGTCCTTAAAGAAAATAAGGGTGGGGATTGATTTTATGCCATATTTGGTGGGCGTAACCGGGTTTTCATCGACATTGCATTTCGTGAATTTGACCGTGTCACCAAATGTTTCTGCAAGTTCTTCTACGATGGGTCCGATGGCCCTGCATGGCCCGCACCAAGGCGCCCAAAAATCGACCAGAACAGGCTTTTCAGCCTGGAGCACCTCGGAATCAAAACTGCTGTCCCCTATTTCCATAATTCCCTTTGCCATAACCGTATTTCCTTTCATTTATTTTTTTCTAAAAACTTTCAACAATTGGATGAAATATAGTGACCTGATCCTCCATTGTCAACCTTTTCGGATGGACGTCTGATATTCTTTTATAACTCCACGACAAATTTCTCCGTCTCCTCGTTCCAAGTGGTTACAAGGTAGTACCCGAACAGGATGCCCATAATCAAGATCAGGCTCCATTTATAGGTTAAAAAATTCGGCAAAAAGACCTTGTAACCCATCAGTGACTTCAAGACCTTCGAACTGTTAATCCAGGTCTTGAACAGTGACGTGGACAGCGCAAAAAAGATGACAGCGAGCATCAGTTTGATATGACCTTCACCGGCCCGCCACACCGAACCGCTTCCACAGCCGCCGGCCAAGATCATGCCGAACCCAAAGATAATTCCCCCCACCAGTGCACCGAACCAGAATGCCTGGGGAACATAAACATTTTCTCCCCGCAACCCCGTCCATTTAAGGACGGCAAATCCGAGAACGCTGATGACCATGCTCAGGACGATGGCCTTTGAAACTTCCGATTCACCGGTCATAAAGGGGTCCCGAAATCCTCTGACAAAACAAAAGCGTGTTCGTTGAATAATAAATCCAAATGCGATACCGCATAAAAGGAGCCCCCCGACTCGGGTATAGGCTTCTTTGCTGTAAACATATGCACAAACGATGGCGGCAATGAACACGGCGGCACCCAAATACGGCTCTATTTTCAACCAGTCAAACCCTTTTTCTTTTTCCGACGCCCCACCGCCGCCCACGGACCCTGAAGGGAGATGTTCCATTTCCCAGTACAGATAGCGGAGGCCCAGATACGCGCCCATTATCAGGCCCAGCATCATGGCAAGACCACTTGCGGACAGGGCACTGACAGCAGTATAGAAGCCGCCGACATTGCATCCGCCGCTCATTGCAGCGCCAATACCCATGAGTGCCCCTCCCACAACCCCTTTAAAAAGTTCCAGAAGCGGAGCGGACCGTATGGCGAACTGTTTGGATAAAAGGGCGGATCCAAAGGCGCCCCAAAGCAATCCCAAGGTCAGGATGGAGTTGGTGGAAAGTAACGGAGAAAGAGGAGAATGTTTGTAAATACCGGCCACGCTTAACAACCAGTCGCCCCAGTTTCTCAGGCCGCCGGCCACGCCCCAGGGTCTGGCCCAGGCAAAGGTGATGACACTCATGATGCCGATCAGCAGACCGCCCAGCCATATGGGCCAGTTGTTATCAAAGATTGTTTGGAACCCGTTTCTAAATATCTCCACCACGATGCTATTTTTCTTTTTATTGTTCATGACATTCCCTCAAAACGCCTAGCAACCTTCGTCTTCGATAATTTTAAACCCGCTCACGCCCGGCTTGCCGGGGGCGGCTCCCGGAGGTACCGGTTTTCCGGTAGTAGCTTTTGGAGGCCCCGGGGAAACTGCCGGGGGCAAACCGACGCCCGGTTCCTGTCGGGTGGAGACATCGGGCAGCACTAAATCTGCATTCTTTTCCACCTTCTCGGCCAAACCGAATATCACCGTCTGATCGTAGTAACGCCAAGCGGTCGGCGAGGTAGGATCCGCCTTGACCGCTTGGCGGAAATATTCTTTTGCATCCAGGTATTTTCCCCGGGCATACGCCTCTTTGCCGAATCTGATCATCTTTGCGCAGAGGGCTTTGTCCGGCGGACAGTTTGGCGGCTCCTGGGCCAGGGTGTATGTCGAAGCTGCAATAAATATGGTTAAAATAAATACAAGTGCCATGGTAACGGGTCGTTTTGGTTTCACGACTTCCTCCTTTAAGAAGAAATTTTGCCTTTTGGAAATTCCATCCGCCTCGGGCGGATATGTGCAGTGAACGTATGGTATCCGAAACAAAATAAATATTTTTTATCAAAACACAAAGAAGCGGTCAAGCACCGAATGGATGCGTCCTGCAATAGATCCCAGTCGCATATGGATCACCGGAGCTCCTTGGCAGAATTCATATATCATTTTATGGTGGGGGAAAACAGACCATAAGAGTTAGTTCGTGTCCATTTGTTTTTGGGATACAAGACCCCAAATATTTTTGAAAGAATGTTACGTTGGCAAAAGTCGCTTATCAGGTATCTGTTTTTTCTTGACCAGATCACCACCATGCGCCATAACAAAAATATTTACCTGTTACCATTATCGATCAAGGAGGGGCTATGTATTTACCGAAAACCTATGAGAATTTTTCAGATAAATTTTCTGAAATCATGAAAGATTATCAGAAATTGGGAAAAACCTGCAGGGAGACCGGCCCTCTGGGACAAAAATATCAGGACCTCATCAAACTCGGCATTGCCATCGGTGCCAATTCCAGAGGTGCAGTCATGTCTTCTGTCAGAAAGGCACTGGTATCCGGTTCCACACCCGAGGAAATTACCCATGCCGTCCTATTATCTTTGACCACCACCGGGTTTCCGAATATGATCGCCGCTCTGGGCTGGATTAATGAGGTCCTCGATCAGGAATAGACGAAAAACATGCCGGCAAGATGCGTAGAAAGGATGCGGGTCTAGGATGATATCCTCAAAAGGAAGATGATCAACTGAACAGAGCGCCCACACTTTCACCGGTGTGTATTCGCTTTATGGCTTCGGCAAAAAGAGGCCCCACGGACAGCACTTTTAATTGTTCCATCTTTTTACTACCCGGAATCTCCACCGTGTTCGTAACGACGATTTCTTCTATGGAAGAGTCTTTAAGGTTCTTTACCGCCGGCCCGGACAAAACAGGATGGGTGGCCCCTATAAAGATTTTTCTGACACCGGCTTTTTCCAGTGTCTTTACTGAAGTTATCATCGTGCCCCCTGTGGAAATTTCATCATCGAAAATAATGGCATCTTTTCCTTTTACATCGCCCACCACCAATCCCTGAACAACATCCGTATCGCTGATTCGTCGCTTGTCGATGATGGCCATGGACGTGTTAATTTTTTTGGCAAAACTACCGGCTCTCTTGGCACCGCCGGCGTCCGTTGCAACGACGACGGTATTTGAAATGTCGAAACGACGTTGAAAATGGTTGCAAATGATGGGAACGGCCGTGAGATGATCCACCGGTATACTGAAGAATCCGTGTACCGAATCGGCATGAAGATCCATGGTCAGCACTCGGTCGGCGCCTGCTGTTTTGAAAAGATCTGCCATGAGCCTTCCTGCGATGGAGATTCTGGGGGCGTCTTTTTTGTCGGACCTGGCGTAGGAGTAGTAGGGAACCACAGCGGTAATTCTTTTGGCGGAAGCACTGCGTAACGCGTCAAGGGTGATCAACAACTCCATAATGTGATTGCTCACAGGCCGGCTGAATGATTGGATCACAAAAACATCTTTTTCTCTCACGTTCTCCTTGACCTGGACAAACAGGTTGTCGTTGGAAAACCTCGAGATATCCAGTTTGCTGAGGGGGATGTCGAGATTCCGGCATATTTCTTTTGCCAGCCCTTTGTTTGAGTTTCCGGAAAAAACTTTAAGTTCACGATACATAATTCTCTCCCCAGGCGTTTCTTGCGGTTCTAATTGTATGTGTTCTTCAACAGCTCTGAGCTAGAATAACGCTTTAGACCTTATAATTTCAAGGAAAAATATGAAACTCTTTTACGCGTTCAGGGGTCCGAACCCCCGCTTCACTCCGGTGTCATTGTGTGTGGTCATTTCAATGACTCAGCAACGGGGTCATTCCCGGAGATTCAGGACGCTGGTGAAAAGATTCCATGTAGAAGGTGTTAAAAACATTCAACGGTTCCTTATCCAAAAATGGAAGAAAGACATTGTAGAATTGGAGATGAACCAACTTTCTTATTTACAGGCGGAGAGCCTTCACTTTTCAATCCAGGTTTTGATTGTTTCTTTGCTGGGAATTTTACCAACGCTTTTAACTTCTCCATCAACGATTACAGAAGGGGTTCCGAAAACACCGTAGCCGGCAATCTCCATGATATCGGTCACCTTTTCAACTGTGGCGTCGACGCCGGTTTCAGCAACTGCGTCCTTTACATTCTGTTCAGTCTGCTTGCACTTTGGGCATCCGGGACCCAGCACTTTAATTTCCATGTTTTTCTCCTTTCCGGTTTCGTCAAATATTTTAAATGATAACTTGTTGACGGTGTTTGTTTAACATTCATAATTTATCATGTTTAACGTTTTGCTGCCTCCCGTAACCATTCTTTGAGTTTATTCAGCGGCGGAACGGATCCCACGGCTTTTACTTCACCGTTGATGATCAATGCCGGCATTCCCATGACACCGTAACTTGCGATTTCCATGGGGTCCCGGACATGTTCAAGTCCGCCGACAATATGGAGTTCAGCCATCGTTGCCATGAGATCCTGCTCGAGTTTTTCACAGCGCGGACAGCCAGGGCCCAAGACCTTGATCTCCAATCCGCGGTCTTCCATATCCTCAAAGGGTTCTCCAAGGAATTTTTTGAATTCTCTTAAAAATGCGTTGCCGTAAACATCTCTGGTTCTACTGCTGATGTAGTTTTTTTGGGACAATCGGTTTAAAAGTTCAGCCCTGATTTCATCGTCGGTTCTACCTGCAAATTCATTGGCCACTTCTTCGAGAATGGGTTGAAGGCCGATGATTCCGGTGGTGTGCCCACCGACTTTTATCTGAGCTATCTCACCGTCTGGCATGATGCTATCCCCTTTTATCGTAATAGCTAAGCCACAAAGACACCAAAAATTATAATATAATTCTTTTAATGCTATTTTTGATTCATACATATTCTTTGTGACTTAGTGCCTTTGTGGCTGATGTCTTTTATCGAAAAAAATGCCCGAAGATCATTCCGCTGAAGGTTGACATGATGATGACCAAAGTGACGAAAGCAACCGTCTTTTTGGTACCCAATACACTTCGGATCACCAGCATGTTCGGCAGACTCAGCGCCGGCCCGGCGAGCAGAAGCGCCAGTGCCGGTCCCTGTCCCATGCCTGAGCCGAGAAGTCCCTGCAAAATCGGCACCTCCGTGAGGGTGGCAAAGTACATGAATGCGCCGGCTACAGAAGCAAACAGGTTTGCTCCCAGCGAGTTACCCCCCACCAGGCTGCTCACCCATTTCGACGAGATAAGGCCCTCGGAACCGGGTCGCCCCAAAAGAAGTCCTGCCACCAGAACGCCGGCAAAGAGCAGCGGCATGATCTGTTTGGTAAAATCCCAGGAAGATAGAAACCAGTTTTCAGTTTCTCCACGGGTGGTGGTGATCATCCACACCAGTCCGATGATCCCTGTGGAAAAAGCGATGAGCGGCTCGTGTGGAAAAAGAAGCGCTAGAAACAGAACCGCTGCGCCGGCCAGACCAACCTTATAGGCCTTCACCTTGAACCAGACCGTAAGAAGTACGCCCAGGGTCGCTGCAAAAAGTCCGGTCATCAGCCACTTAACGCTGTAAATGGCATGCCATAAACCGGTGGATTCGGCCGGTTTTCCCCAAGTGGCAGAAATAAGAATAAACACCATGACGGCAAAATAGACGACATTCTGCCAAAGGGGACGTTCCACATCAGGTTCGGGCATGTGCATGGCTGCCTGGACTTTGGCTTCTTCTTCTTTTCTAAAAAGAAAATGCATGATCAGCCCGATGACGATGCTAAAGATGATCGCTCCCACCGCTCGTGCGATACCGATGGGAAGCCCGAGAACCCGGGCCGTCAGCACAATGGCCAAAACATTGATGGCCGGTCCGGAATAAAGAAACGCAATGGCCGGTCCAAGGCCTGCGCCCCGTTTCCAAATGCTGGCAAAAAGAGGCAAAATGGTACACGAACAGACCGCAAGTATAGAGCCGGATACCGAGGCGACACCATAGGCCATGACTTTCTTGGCACCGGCGCCCAGGTATTTCATAACAGCCGCCTGGGACACGAAACAGGCAATGGCACCGGCGATAAAAAATGCCGGCACCAGACAGAGAATCACGTGCTCCTGGGCATACCATTTTGCAAGGGCCAGGGATTCGATCACGGCCCCAGTGAATCGGGTGTTGTCCACTGGAAGCCAGAAAGAGATGAGAAAACCGCCCACGATGAAACTCAGGGGTTTCCATATCTGCTTCCAGTCGATGAGGCTCGGTTCGACTGCTTTTTCGATCTCTTCAGATGTTTTCACCGCTGCCGGTGTTTTTTGGGTTATGGTTGCGTTACCCACCGTTCATCCTCCTCATTATGATTAATAGGACACCCCATTACGATCTTCCGGCCTGTCCCGGTATTTTACGGGGACCTACGGTGCCCCGATAACGGGATTTACGCTTTGCTCCAACAAGCAGATTTTCACAGACCCGCCTGCCATGCGAAGCACAAGCGGGCAAGGAATACACAGATAATATTATTTTTTAATTTAAGAATCTTGATAATCTGTGTTCATCCGTGTCCAAAATTAGTTTTCTACATACTCGTAAAAGGCAAAC
>Ga0210141_1000098_pt1 | contig 10933 bp, 8 predicted proteins | sample China_Galinas_Co_2_FD_184862 | JGI IMG/M metagenome (GOLD analysis project Ga0210141, IMG submission 184862) | Wetland microbial communities from San Francisco Bay, California, USA, that impact long-term carbon sequestration -... | ecosystem: Environmental > Aquatic > Marine > Wetlands ...
TGCGCCCCTGCCGATATCGCCGTTAAAGACGTCCTTGCTGTAATTGTTGCGCAGGTGCATCACCTTGTCCCCCGGGTGGAACTTGGCCGGAAGCTGACGGCCGTCGGGGTTAAACACTTTCTGCAGCATCTGGTTGAGGTTGATGGTGCCCGCCTCCCCTTTGTGCACCGGCGTGAGGACCTGAATGTCCCGGACGGGATCCAGCCCGCACTGATCCGGTATCCAGTTGACGCACAGGTCAATGATGGTGCGCACCACGTCCCCGGTTCGTGCCGCCTCGATAAAGTGAAAAGGCGCCAGAAGGTCCGACGAACGCCCCGCCTGCAAATCCGGGCATTCGCCTTCGCGCACCCGGTGCGCATTGCGCACGATCGGACTTTCCTCGGCCTGTCGGAAGACCTCCACCAGGTGGTACACCGCCGGCCGCTGGGACGCGATGATATCCTTGAGCACATTTCCCGGGCCCACCGAGGGCAGCTGGAAAATATCGCCCACCAGAATCAGGACGGAGGTCAGGGGCACCGCTTTGAGGAATTGGGCCATCAAGAGGGTGTCCACCATGGACGCCTCGTCGACGATGAAGACATCCGCGTCAATGGGATCGTCCTGGTCCTTTTCAAAGCCCCCCGCCATGGGGTTGTACCCCAACAGCTTGTGAAGGGTAGCGGCGGGCTGGCGCGTTACCTCGGACAGGCGGCGCGCCGCGCGCCCCGTGGGTGCGGCCAGGCAAACGGACTGTCCCATGGCATGAAAAACCGTGTGCAGCGACCGGACAAGGGTGGTTTTACCGGTTCCGGGCCCACCCGTAATAACAGCGACGCGATGGGTCAAAACGCCGTGGATGACCGCCTGTTGAGCGGATGACAAATGGATGGCCAACCGTTGGATCACCGTCGCGGTGATGGTTTCGGGCGAAACTGCCGCCTCCGGCAACGGCAGCGCCAGCATGGCGTTCAATCGTGCCGCAATGCCACGCTCCGCCTCATAGAGAGGCATGCGATAAACCCGTCTGTCCGTTTCGCTTTCGCTCACGTGGATGTCACGATCACGGACCATGGCGTCCATCACGCCGGCGAGGGCCTCCGTATCGATACCGAAAAGGCGATGGCTCTGGGCCAGCAACTGGGATTCCGGAACAAACACATGCCCCTCGGCCACGGCCTGATCCAGTATATGGCCGAGGCAGGCGCGAATGCGACGAGGATCATCCGCCGGCACCCCCTGACGGCAAGCAATCGCATCCGCCACCACAAATCCGATACCGGGCACTTCGTCCACCGCGCAATAGGGGTCTTCCTGGAGGAGCGCCACGGCATCTTCGCCCAGCGCTTTGAAAAGCCGGCCGCAATAGGCGGGTTTCAAACCGTTTTCCTGCAAAAATTGCATGAGATGCCGCGCGGCATGGTGGGCCCTCCAGCCATCCTCGATCAATGCCGCCGTCTGGTCGCCGATACCGCGAACGTCCTTCAGCAGGTGGGGACGCTGCTCGATAACCTCCAGCAGATCGGCCCCGAAATGGCGCACCAAGCGTTCCACCAGCTTCGGCCCGATCCCGCGAATCACACCCGATGCCAGGTAGCGCCGAACTCCCTCAACCGTGTCGGGCAGCAAGACCTGGTAGTGGATCACCTTCAACTGGGCACCATAGCGGGGATGCTCCTGCCAGTGACCGGTGACCTCCAGCGACTCACCGCCCCCAGCCAGCAGAAGATACCCCAGAATCGTTACCCGATGACCGTCGGGATCTGTCAGCAGGCGTGCAATGGTGAAATGGGTATCAGGATTTTGAAAGGTGATGCGCTGGACACGTCCTCGAATCGTAACGGCCGTGTCGTCGAACGGCGTGTCGCCATCCCGGTCGGCAAAGGGGATCATGGCATCGATCCGGACGGGGTCAACAGCCAGTCAACCGCCGCCGCCAGGTCGCTAGCGACCCAATCGGGCGGCATCGCCTGGGCCTTCAGCTGGGGACGGGCGTCATGCAGGCCGGACTGGACCAGGATCGTGCGACCGCAACCGGCCCGGATGCCGCATTCGATGTCGCGCGCACTGTCGCCGATCATGGTGGCCGCAGCCAGGTCCAGGCGGTATTGGCGCTGTGCCTGAAGGATCAAGCCGGGTTTGGGCTTGCGGCAGGCGCACCCGTCGTCCGGATGGTGCGGGCAGTAGAAAATGGCGTCGATCCGACCGCCCCGGGCGCCGACCGTCTGTCGCAGGCAGCGGTGCATGGCTTCCAGTGTCGCGATGTCGAGCATGCCGCGCCCCACGGCCGACTGGTTGGTAATCACCATGACCGTCATGCCGGCTTGCGTCAGCCGGCAAATCGCATCCAGGCTGCCCGGCAAAAATACGAACTGGTCCCAGGACGTGATATAATTCGGTGAATCCCGGTTGATCACGCCGTCCCGATCCAGGAATACCGTCTGCCCGGTGGCGGCCATGCTACTCCGCAACGATGAACACATCGAAGCCTTGGCCTATCAGGGTCTGCTCGTATTGATCGGCTTCTTTCAAGGAGGTGGCCCGGCCGACGCGCACGCGGTGAAACATGCCGTCCCCCCGGTCGAAGGAGGCCACATGGACATGCTTGTAATTTTCTTTACGAAGCTTGGCGGCCAGGCGCTCGGCATTGTTGCGGTCCTGGAAGGCCCCGACCTGAAAGGTAAAATTGCCGCTGGTCAGGTCGACCGCCACCAACCGCTCCTGTCCCCCGGGTTGTCGCACCGTGTGCGCCGGAGCGGCCAGCGCCACGATTTCCACCGGCGCGGTGCCTGGTCCGACCACCCCCAGCTTATTCGCCGCCCCGTAAGAGAGATCGATAATGCGGCCCTGCACGAACGGACCGCGGTCATTGATGCGCACGTCCAATTCGCGGCCGTTGCTAAAATTGTGCACCCGCACAACCGTATTGAAGGGCAGGGTTTTGTGCGCGGCCGAGATCCCGTACATATCGTAGGTTTCGCCATTGGATGTTTTGCGCCCGTGAAATTTTTTACCATACCAGGACGCCGTGCCCCGCTGCCGGAATCCGTCGGCATCCGGTATGGGCTGGTACCATTGCGTTCCGACCCGATAGGGTTTGGGATGGCCCTGCGGCGCGGCGGGGGCTTCCCGGGGGGGAACCGTCGATACCGATTGGCAGCCATTCAGTATGAAAAGAACACAACACAGGTGCAGGGACCATCGAAAAAAGGGACGAACAGACTCAGGGCAAAAACACATCATCGCTATCACAAAAAGGGGTAAGGTGGTTTACAGCGGGGTTGGCATCACCGCAAAAACCGGTCTTCGGACGCCTGGTGGAAGCGCCCGGATGACCGTCTGTTTTAGGCTCAGGAACCGATCGCAATGCTGAGCACGTCTCTCATTTTGGATACAAAATGAAACTGGATGGTATTCCGCACCTTCTCCGGCACGTCGATCAAGTCTTTTTCGTTGGCCGCCGGCAGAATCAGGGTTTTGATACCCGCCCGGTGCGCCCCAAGGACTTTCTCTTTGATACCCCCGACGGGCAGCACCTGACCCCGCAGGGTGATTTCCCCGGTCATGGCAAGGTCTTTTTTAATGCGCCGATTGGTAAACAAGGACACCAGGGCCGTCAGCATGGTAACGCCGGCAGATGGCCCGTCCTTTGGAATCGCGCCGGCCGGCACGTGAATATGGATATCGTGGCTGCTGAAGAAATCTTCTTCGATTTCAAGCGCTTTGGCATGGGAACGGATATAGCTCAGGGCCGCCGTGGCGGATTCTTTCATCACGTCGCCCAGCTGCCCCGTCAGGGTGAGCCCTTTCTGGCCCTTCATGGCCGTCGCCTCGATAAAAAGAATTTCGCCGCCGGTGGGCGTCCAGGCCAGCCCCATGGCCACACCCGGTGTGGCCGTACGCTCCTTGGTTTCCGACGTGCGTTTGATCGGGCCGAGGAATTCGGCCACATCATCCACGGCCACCGACACGACATCGGCATCGCCCTGGGCCACCTTGGCTGCCACCCCCCGGCAAATCGATGCGATTTCACGCTCCAGGTTGCGCAACCCGGCCTCCCGGGTGTAGCCGCTGATGATGCGTTTCAGGGCGCCGGCGGTAATCTTGAACTGGCGTGCCTTGAGCCCGTGCGCCTCCCGCTGGCGTGGAATCAGGTAGCGGTTGGCGATTTTGACTTTTTCCTCCAGAGTATACCCCACCATCTCGAGCACTTCCATGCGATCGAGAAGCGGCGGCGGAATCGTATCGAGGACGTTGGCCGTGGTAATGAACATGACGTGTGAGAGGTCAAACGGCACGTCCAGATAGTGATCCGAAAAGGAATAGTTCTGCTCGGGGTCGAGCACCTCCAGCAGGGCTGACGACGGATCTCCCCGGAAATCGCTGCCCACCTTGTCGATTTCGTCCAGCATGAAGACAGGGTTGTTCGAATCGCAGCGGCGCAGGGCCTGGATCATGCGCCCGGGCATGGCGCCCACGTAAGTGCGCCGATGACCGCGGATTTCTGCTTCGTCGCGCACGCCGCCCAACGAAATCCGCCAGAATTTGCGTCCCATGGCACGGGCCACCGAGCGGCCCAACGATGTTTTGCCGGTCCCGGGCGGTCCCACGAAACACAGGATCGGCCCCTTGGTGGCCGGATTCAGTTTTCGGACGGCCAGATGTTCGACAATCCGCCGCTTGGCTTTCTCCAACCCGAAATGATCGGCATCCAGGATGTCGCGGGCCGCCTTGATGTCCAGGTTGTCTTCGGTACTTTTGTGCCAGGGCAGCGCCGTTATCCAATCGAGATAGGTTGTCGCCACACTGTACTCGGCCGAGGAGGGATGCATGCGCGCCAATCGACTCAGCTCCCGATCGGCTTCTTTGCGGGCTTCCTCCGGCAGGTTGCCCTCAAGGACTTTGGTCCGATACTCTTCCAACTCCACGTTGCTGTCGTCGGTCTCACCCAATTCCTCGCGGATGGCCTTGAGCTGCTGCCGCAGGTAATACTCCCGCTGACTTTTTTCCATGTCCCCCTTGACCTGGGACTGGATTTTGTTGCCCAGCTCTAAAATCTCAAGCTGTTCGTTCACCAGTCGCGTCACGGCGTGCAGCCGTTTCTTGACATCATCGATTTCCAGAATAACCTGCTTCTGCTGGGCATCGATATTGAGTGTGGATGCCACCATATTGGCCAGCGTACCGGGTTCATTGATGTTCTTGGCCATCACGGCAACTTCTGGCGGCATGCCGGGCGAGAGTTCCACGACCCGGTCGAAATGGTTGACCAGGTTCTTCATCAGGGCCTCGGCCTCTTTGCCCTCGGCGCCCTTTTCCTTGATATGCTCGACCTGAGCGATCAGATACGGTTTTTCCTGATCAAACGCCTTGACCTTGAAACGGCTGATCCCCTGAACCAGCATCTGGGTTTGATTGTCCTGGGTCTTGGCCATTTTCAAAATCATGGCACTGGTGCCGACCCGGGACAGGTTTTCCATAGGATCGAACGTCTGGGAATCATTTTCGGCTTCCCCCGCGCCATCTTTATCGTTAGCGTTAGCGTCCGCCGTCGCTGCATCCGGTTTGGCCACCAGCAACCCGATGATCCGGTCCTTCTGCATGGCTTCATCCACCAGTTTGATGGAGTCCCCTTGCATCACCACCAGGGGCAGGACCATTTTGGGATACAGGGCCGTTTCGTGCAACGGCAGTATGGGCAGACGCTCGGGAAGCTTTTCAGTTGTGAATTCCTCCGGCGACCGTTGTTTCGTCATGCTTTCCTCCCAGTGCAATCATTCGATGGCGCAGTGGATATCGCAGTCAATCTCATCGGCTCTTTTAGATGGCTTACTCTTCTGAAATGGGAATACGACGCGGCCTGGTGGGTATCGACTTGGCCAGGCGCAGGTGCAAAAATCCGTTGGTATACGTTGCCGAAACAACATCCGGATCGATCGTTGTCGGCAGATAGATCACCCGTTCGAACTGACCGTATTGAATTTCCGCCAAACGGAAGGAGGCTTCGGCCGCACGGGGCTGGGGTGGCCGCCGCCCGCTGATTTTGAGAGCCTTGTTATTGATTTCGATATCGATATCGTCTTTTTCCACCCCGGCGATTTCTGCTGTGATAAAAAATTCTTCGGGCGTCTCGTAAACGTCCATTTGAGGATTCCAAGGCTGGTCGCAGTCGGCAAACATCGGGTTGGCGGATCGAAATATGGTGTCCAGGGTCCGCTCGAAACCCGAGCCCAGCTTGTCCCAGTCGTCGCCGAATCGAATCTTGATATATTCCATGGCCGGCTCCCGGTTGCTAAGACAGTTACGTTATTATAGATAAGAATGTTTTATGGTGTCGGCAAATTAGCATTTCAACCGTTTTTTGTAAAGCGGGGATCCCCCCCCCTCACAACCGCCGCCACGATACGTTCAGGCAGGAGATCCGCATGCCGTCATCCAGAGTTATCCTGCGGTCCCAATATTTTATTTATTTCGGCATTCTGGGACTGTACCTGCCCTATTTCAATCTTTACTGCTACCATCTGGGATTTACCGGCACCCAGATTGGCCTGCTGAGCGGCCTGCGCTCCGCTACCCTGGTGGTGTTCCCTTTTGTCTGGGGAGCCCTGGCAGACCGCTTCCGCCGCCGCAAATCCATCTACCTGCTTTGCAATACACTTGCCTGCGTGGCCTGGGCCGGATATCTCACAACGACGGACTTCGGTCCCATGCTGATGCTGACCGTCATGTACGGCATATTTTACGCTCCGTTGATTTCTTTCCTGGAAGCCTATGCCATGGACCTTCTGGGAGAAGACAAAAACGCCTACGGCCGCATACGCGTCTGGGGATCGGTCAGTTTCATCCTGATCGTCACAGCGATGGGGCACCTGATCGGGCGGTACGGCATTGGGCTGATCGTCCCGCTGATCCTAGCGGGAGCATTGTTGCAGACGCTTTTTGGGGTTGCATTGCCAACGGGATCTCCCCTGCGACCGCCGACGGCCAGTGAGGACGTTGTCCGTGGGAATTGGTCCCGTGCCATCGCCTTCCTCTGCTGCGGCTTTCTCATGCTGGTCAGCCACGGCACCTATTACGGTTTTTTCTCCATCCATCTCGAGAATCTGGGCCTGTCGCCCACCTATATCGGTATCGCCTGGGCGATGGCCGTGCTGGCTGAAATCGTTGTCATGACCCACTCGCGGCGCCTCTTCGCCCGGGCCAGTCTGGAATCGGTTCTGCTGGCGTCTTTCTTCATTGCTGCCCTGCGCTGGCTGCTGCTGGCTGCATTTACGTCGCCCGTGGTCATATTAGGATCTCAGATTTTACATGCCTTTTCCTACGGCACCTTTCACATGGCCAGCATCCTCTATATGGATCGCCTCACCCCCGGTCCGGCCAAAACACTGGGGCAGGCTGCCAACAATGCCATCACGTACGGGCTGGGACTGATGATCGGCTTTTTGATCAACGGCGCCCTGTTTGATCACCTGGGTGCCCGGCCCTTGTTTGGTATAAGTGCCGGCCTGGCCCTGGCGGGCGGCATTCTTTTCCGGTGGCACCAGCAAAGCCTGCCGGACCCGATGGACGACGCCACTTAATCGCTTTCGGCTGCCTGCCGCCGAAATGACGATGGCAGCATCCGTTTCATAGCTTACATGGCACGCATTGGTTAGGGGAGAAGCGGCTTGGAGGACATCGGGAAAGCCGGCCGGAAAAGCATCAATCCCGCCGATTCGGTAACACCAGATAACGGAACCAGTGGCCCAGGGTGTTTCCCTGCAGGAGGGCCTGATCCCAGACCTGGAAGTCGCGTGAAAGCTGAGCGGGGTCGGCAAACCAGTCCCGTCGGGTTTTCATGGGGCGCGCTGAATCGAGGGTCTTTACAACGCGGGCCGGGTTGCCGGCCGCAACGGCATTGGCGGGGATATCACTGACGACAACGGCGCCGGCACCGACAACGCTGTTATCTCCGATCGTAACCCCCTTGCAGACGATGGCGCTGTCCCCCAGCCAGACATTGTTGCCAATGCGAATCGGCGCGCCACGCCCTGCGGCGGTGCGATCATAGAGGTCATGCCAATCGGAGTCGGTCAGGTAGACACGGTTGGCCATCATGACACTGTGCCCAATGGTAACTCGGCAGGCCGAACTGATGCGCACGCCCGGGCAGATCAAGCTGTAATCGCCGATGCGGATCAGCCCCTCGCCCGCCTGGTCCGGCCAGACGCAGAAACGAACCCGCGCATCCGCACAGGCAATCACGGTGGCATAGTGGCCCAAGGCGATGGGGGCCCCGAAAAGTTCGACGTACCAGGGGCGCATGAAGTGGTGCCCCCGGCCGAGGGTATCGAACTGGGGGCGCAGAAAACGCCGCACATAATACTGCTGCCAGCGCAGAAACAGTCTCTTGACAGCATAGGGGCGGTGATCGCGTCTCAAGGCCGATTCATCCTCTCGAAGCGGTGCAGCCAGACCTCTGACAGGACTTTCATGCGGGGCCGTGCGCATCCCAGGCGGCATGGCTGAACATCTGGCTGGCCGGCGTCAGGTGATACAAGGCGTCGATCGCCATGAGGACCACGGCGTTGGTCCAGGTTATTTTATCTTCCGGCCAAATGACCATGTTCGGAAACGTAAAACCGCACCAGTAGGTATCGTCATCGAATCGTTTGGTGCTGATCCAGCTGAACACAATACGGGCCAGGTCGTCGTTTCCCATGGCCACCAGGGCCAGCACCAGTTCGCAAGTTTCGGCCACCGTGACCCAGGGTTCGTCGTAAACACAGCGCACCCCCTGCCCTTCCTCCACGAATTTCTTCCAGTAGGTATCGATGCGTTTGCGCGCCTCTTCACCGGTCACGGCCCCTGTCAGAATGGGATAGAACCAATCCATGGAAAAACGGGACTTGGTCATATTGAACAAATGGCGTTTCTGGCGCAATGCGGTCTGCAGCGAAAGGAGGGCCGGTGTCCAGTGGGGCTGCGCGTGCCCCAGAAGATCGGCCAGCTTGAGGGCGCATTTGAGGCTCATATAGACGGAACTCGATCCGGTCAGCAACGCCATGGCATCCACCCGCCCATCGGGACTGATGGCCCAGCGAATCGGGCCTTCCGGCATTTGCAGCGCCAGCGCGAAATCCATTGCATCACGAACCGTTGGCCATAAAGAGGCCACAAACGCGATATCGCCCGTCACCAGATAGTAATGGTAAAGCCCCACCGCGATATACGTCGACAGGTTGGCGTCACGGGTGCGATCCTCGGGCTTTCCATCCATATACGATGCATACCAGCTGCCGTCATCCAGCTGGGTTTGGCGCATCCAGGCATAGGCCCGGCGGGCGGCGTCATAATGCCCTCCGATGGTCAACCCCATGGCCGATTCCACATGGTCCCACGGGTCGGTTTTCTGCCCGTCACACCAGGGAATCTCTCCGCTCGCACGCTGGGTGTTGAGAATCAGCCCTGTCAAAGCATCGATATCGACAGCAAGATCCTGCCGGATCCGGGTTACGGATGATTGCATAGCACGTCCACTTCGCTTTTGAGTAATTCTTAAAAGCCTGTTTCATAATGGCAACGTCCGGTTTTTGCAAGGACAAATTTATCTGCCACGCCGCCTCAAGGCTTACCCCAGTTGATATGCTGGCTGTTTTCATCTATAATGAATGCACATTCCGACCATCCGTATGACGACCCGGAAGCAATGTTGGGGTTCCGCGTGATTGTGCCGTTTGACACCGTCTGATGGCCGCCGTTGCCGCCCCGAGGCCCCGGTCAGGGAGAAGCCCATGGACGATCTTGCCAAACTGGAAGACCAGGCTGAGCAGTACGCCCGTAACGGCGATGCCCAGGCTGCCGTCAAATGCTTTTGCGACCTGGTTGCGAGATACGCCCGGGCCAAGAACTTCCCCAAAGCCGAAGCCCTGCGCGAGCGCTTGATGGCCGTGGACGACATGGCCCTCACCGAAATCATCAAAACCGCTGAAATCATCGAAGCCGAGAAAAGCAACGCCATCGACCAGGATCATGTCGATGCGTTCAAAGCTCTTTATGACACCCTCACCGAGGAAGAAACCAATGCCCTCTACTTCGCCAAGGAACCGCTTGTGCTGGAAGCGGGTGAGGTGCTCTACCGCCAGGGGGACGTCAACACGCGTCTCTTCTTCATCCTCCGTGGCCATTTGAAACTCTACTTTTCCCTTGAGGGTAAAGACAATCTCATTGCTACCCTTGAACAGGGTGCCATTGCCGGCCAGGATTCCTTTTTTGGCAGCACGCTGTGCACCACGTCCCTGGCGGTTCAGTCCAGTGCCGAATTGCAGGTGATCGATCGCCAGAAGGTCGCCGCATGGAAAGAATCCGTGCCCGCCCTGGAAGCCAAACTGCAGCAATTCTGCCATAAACAGGATGTGGGCCAGCTTGTCACAAGAAAAGGCCTGGAACGACGCATGTGCCGCCGCATCAAAGTCGAGGGCCCGGTCGTGGCCCAGGTGCTGAATGCGTCACAGCAACCCGTGGGGAAACCGTTCCGCGGCGATATGGCCGATATCTCCAATACGGGCCTGTCCTTTTATATCAAGGCCACCGACAAATCAGCCCGCATGCTGCTGGGGCGGTCGCTGCATATCAAGTCCACCCTGGAAGCCGGCGGAAAGCGGCAAAGCATTGAGCGCACCGGCGTCACCGTAGCCGTGACGCCGCTTTTTTTTGGCGATTTTTCGATTCACATCAAATTCAACCACCCGTTGAAATCCAGCTGAAGCCGCAAGGATAGGCACCTCAGGCAGCCGCTTGCCCGGGACACGCCGGCCGGAAACAGCACCGCCTTTATAAGCCCCCCCGATGTACATGGTTTGCCATCAAGATGGGCACGCTATGTCTGCCACTTGATCGCCACCGATCATAGCGCGATCCAATCCTCCTGAATATACCTGTATTTTCAAATTGTTAGACCGAATACGACAGC
>Ga0210141_1000099_pt1 | contig 10921 bp, 11 predicted proteins | sample China_Galinas_Co_2_FD_184862 | JGI IMG/M metagenome (GOLD analysis project Ga0210141, IMG submission 184862) | Wetland microbial communities from San Francisco Bay, California, USA, that impact long-term carbon sequestration -... | ecosystem: Environmental > Aquatic > Marine > Wetlands ...
TCATATAAAAATATATACGCTGCCCGTCACTACGAACCAAACCTGTGGGAACCTCTGTCTATGCAACCTTTTGATATAATTACTAGTTTCAGATTATCTGATTTTTTCGTGGATTTTCTTTTTTTGGCACAACCGTTGCTCTTCAAAGTGTCAACAACCGCAAAAGAAACTGAAACAAGTTATAATTCAAAAGGTCGACAAAAGGAGGTGTCAGCATGACAACGTTACAGGAAAATACCGCGAACAATTTTGAAGTTCCTCCCAATATTCTGGTGATGGAAGATGATCTCAGTGTCGCCAAGGGGCTGAAGATGGTCCTGAATGAAGAAGGCTATTCGGTCAATCTGGCAGGCACAGGCGAACTTGCCTTGGAGGCTTTCAAACAAAAACGCTTTGATCTTTTGGTGGCGGATCTCCGGTTGCCGGACATCGACGGTATGGAGGTGATCAAACAGATCAAAGCGGCTAAACCCGAAACCGAGATCATCGTGATTACAGGGTACGGCACCACTGCTACAGCGGTGGAAGCCATGAAATTGGGAGTTCATGACTTTTTGCCCAAACCTTTTACCGAAGATCAGATTAAGGCGGCTATCGATGAAGCACTGAAAGAGCATCTTGAAAAGCCTGTTGAGGCCATCATCAAGAAGGCTGAAACCGAGGAAGAAAAACTCATCCAGAAGCGGGAGGTCCTCGGGGTTTTAAGCCGGACCGCTGAAGATACTGATTTCTGGTCCGATTTGATGGAAAACGGATCCGTGGCTCTGACGGACTACCAGCTTTCAAGCGAAGCTAAGGCGGCCATCACATCGGGCGATTTGAAATGGATTAATGAAAATGTAGGCGAACTTACCCAGAAGCAATTGATGTTCATTTATAAGCGTCTGGAGCGGGAAGCCTGGTAATGCGGTTGGTAACCCCGTTCACGGGTTCAGAGGTCGGGGTTCAACGCCGCCGCTGGCCGCGAGCCTTCAGTCTGATCGTAGAAGAAACTTACTGTAGTTTCATATAAGCGCCGCCGCTGGCCTGAAAAGCGGCCATTTTAATCGATAAAGAAACATAAAAGTTCACCGCGGAGATCGCAGAGAACGCCGAGAAAAAAAATAAGTAATCTATGCGTACTCAACGATCTCTGCGGTGAGATCATTTTAGTGTCTTTAAAAACTAGTGGATATCCTATGACATTCTCATCGAAATTTGAAAACTATTTCTATGTATTCACAGACATCATGCGGGCGATGCACTCCAGCACCAGTCTGCAGGAAGTGTTGCAGGTCGTCGTAACCAAATCCGCCGATGTACTGGACGCCCAAGGCGCACTGCTCCGAATTCTCAACAAAGAAACAAATCGGTTCGATGTTCGGGCCGCCTGTGGTTTGGGTGAGAATTATCTCTCCAAAGGCCCGGTGACGACGGAAAAACTGCTGTCCGAACCGACGGAACTCCACGAAGTTAAAATCATTACTGACATCTGGCACGCCCCGCGAGTGGAGTACCCGCAGGAAACATGGAATGAAGGTATCCGCATGATCGTCGATGTACCCCTTGCCATTCGGGAGCAGATGACTGGACTGATTCGGATATATCTCCCCCAGCGACGTCAGTTTTCCGATGACGAACTGGATTTTATCATAACAGTTGCCGAGCAATGCGCCTGCATTATCGAGCGGGTACAACTGATGGAAAACCAGCAGGCCCAGTTCGATCACCTGGCCGCCCAGATGGACAAAATGTCGTCTTTGGGTCGCATGGCGGCCGGAATTGCCCATGAAATCAACAACCCCTTGGCCGGTATCCTGCTTTACAGTTCCAACATGAGCAAAAAGGTTCCCCACGGGGGTCCCCTGGAAGAAGGCCTGAACATCATTATCAAGGAGACCCAGCGGTGTAAAACCATCATCCAGGGGTTGCTCGAATTCGCGCGCGACAGAGAACCGCAAAAGGTTCCGGCCGACATTAACGCCATTATGGAAACCGCCCTGGGCATCGTGGAAAACGAATTTCGCCTGCGGCATGTCGGCCTCGAACGACAGCTGGCCGAAGATATGGTAAAAACGTTGTTAGATGAAAACCAGATCGAACAGGTTTTTATCAACCTTTTGCTCAATGCGGTGCACGCCGTTTCCGAAAACGGTAACGTCATTATCCAAACGGCTGTGGATCCGGGGAGCAATAAGGTCCGGGTCGAGATCGCCGACAACGGCTGCGGCATTGCCGCCGAAGACATCAAGAAAATCTTCGAACCTTTTTACTCCACCAAGGCGAAAGGAACGGGGCTAGGGTTGGCGGTGAGCTACGGGATCGTCCAAAATCATCAAGGTGACATCCGGGTTTTGAGTACGCCCGGCCAAGGCACGCGATTTACGCTTGAGTTTCCGATTCGGACTGAAAATTCCGACGTAAGGGTGAACCCATGAAACCGCTCAACATCCTGGTCATTGACGATGAAAACGTTATCTGCGACGCCTGCCGGCTGGTTCTTGCGGAAAAAGGCCATGGGGTCGATCATTGCTTGACCGGCACGGCCGGATTGCGGGCCATTGAGCGCGGTAAATATGACGTTATTCTGCTGGATATGAAACTGCCGGATATAGACGGCACGGAGATCCTGAAGAGGGTCAGGGAGAAAACGCCGGCACCGTGTGTGATTGTCATGACAGGCTATTCGACCATGTCGAATGCCTTGCAGGCCATGAAACTGGGGGCGGCTGATTATCTGGCCAAACCCTTTACCGATGATGAACTGATTACAGCCATCGAAAAATCATGTGCCGATCTAGGGTGGTGAAGATTCACCTGTAACTTGATGCACATAGACTTAACTTTTCAATAGGGAGCAGTTTTATGGAAGACAAGCAGTTGAATGTAAAAGTGCAGGGGGCCGTTATGGTCGTCGGCGGAGGGATTGCCGGCATGCAGGCAGCCCTGGATCTGGCCAATTCCGGTTATTATGTCTACATGGTGGAAAAATCGCCGGCTATCGGCGGCGCAATGGCCCAGCTGGATAAAACCTTCCCCACCAATGACTGTTCGATGTGAATTATCTCTCCCAAACTGGTCGAGGTCGGCCGGCACATCAATATCGAGCTGCTCACCCTGTCGGAGGTGACATCACTTGCAGGAGAAGAAGGCAATTTTACCGTCACCATTTTGCAACATCCGCGCTATGTGGACATGGAAAAATGCATCGCCTGCGGCTTGTGCGCCGAAAAATGTCCGAAAAAGGTGGACGATGCTTATAACGAAAAATTGATCAAGCGCAAGGCAATCTATGTTCCTTATCCCCAGGCAGTGCCCCTAAAATACACCATTGATGCCGAAAATTGCATTTATTTGGAAAAGGGAAAATGCGGTGCCTGTGAAAAGTACTGCCCCTCGGGAGCCATCAATTTTAACGACACCCAAAAGACGCTTACCTTGCAGGTGGGCTCGATCATTCTGGCGCCGGGATTTAAAACCTTTGATCCGGTCGGCCTTGACAATTATCCTTACGCCGATCTGCCGGATGTCGTGACTTCCCAGGAATTTGAGCGCATTTTATCCGCCACCGGCCCTTATTCCGGCCATCTAATGCGTCCTTCCAGCATGCGCGGCAAAAACCCGGCGGGAAAATCGCCCCAAAAGATCGCCTGGCTGCAGTGTGTGGGCTCCCGCGATATTAACCGTTGTGACAACGGGTATTGCTCTTCGGTTTGCTGCATGTATGCCGTCAAACAGGCAGTGATGTCCCAAGATCACAGCACTGCACCGCTGGAATGTGCAATTTTCTATATGGACCTGCGGACCCAGGGCAAGGATTTTGACCGCTACACCGAAAATGCCAAGAAAAAAGGCGTACGGTTTATACCCGCTCGGATTCACACCATCGAGCCGATTCCGGGAACCGAAGATCTTCGGCTGTCTTATGTGGACGATGGCGGACAGCGGCACGAAGAAATTTTTGACATGGTGGTTCTTTCCACCGGGCTGGAAGTTCGCCGGGATACCATCCAGCTTTCGAATACCCTCGGTGTTGCGCTGGATAAATATCATTTTACCCGAACTGACAGTTTTCATCCGGTGGGCACCTCGGTGCCGGGCATCTATGCCTGCGGGGTTTTTACCGGGCCCAAGGACATTCCCCAGTCGGTGATGGAGGCTAGTGCCGCGGCCTGCGCGGCCACGGAAAACCTGGCGGCTGCCCGCAACACCCGCACCAAAGAGGTTAAAATACCGGCCCAACGGGATGTGAGCCGTGAAAGGCCCCGCATCGGCGTCTTCGTATGCAATTGCGGCATCAATATCGGTGGCATCGTCCGGGTGCCGGAAGTCGCTGAAGCTGCCCGGACCCTGCCCGGGGTCGTGTATGTGGAAGAAAACCTGTTTACCTGTTCCCAGGACACCCAGGACAAAATGACGGTGGTCATTCGGGAAAAAGGCCTAAACCGGGTGGTCGTGGCGGCCTGTACACCGCGAACCCATGAAGCCTTGTTCCAGGAAACACTGATCAACGCAGGTTTAAACAAGTATCTGATTGAAATGGCCAACATCCGCAACCAGGATTCATGGGTTCACGCCCATGATCCGGATGCGGCCACTGCCAAGGCCGTCGATCTGGTGCGCATGGCCGTATCCAAGGCCTTTCTGGCCGGCCCGCTGCGGGAAACCGATCTGCCGGTGAGCCCCTCCGCGCTGGTGGTGGGCGGCGGTGTCGCCGGTCTGACGGCGGCCTTGTCCCTAGCCCGTCAGGGATACCCGGTACATCTGGTGGAAAAATCAAAAGCTTTGGGCGGCAATGCGCGCAGTCTCAATCAAACCTATAAGGGGGAAGATATCCCAGGTTTTGTAACCGATTTGATCCGACAGGTGGAGACGGAACCCCACATCACCGTGCACCTGGGAACAACCGTCAGCAGCGTTGACGGTTTTGTGGGCAACTTTGAAACTATCCTTTCAAACGGGGGCGGACAGGAATCGCTGGGCCACGGGGTCGCCATTCTGGCCACCGGCGCCAAAGAGGATACGCCGCAAGAATACCTGTACGGCCAACATGCGGCCGTGATCACGCAGCTGGAAATGGATGAACTGTTCCGGCATAATGACCTGCGGATCAATCGGGCCGGGGATGTGGTCTTCATCCAGTGCGTCGGTTCCCGCAATGAAGCACATCCCTATTGCTCGAAGGTGTGCTGCACCCATTCCATCAAAAACGCCCTGGAGCTGAAAAAACGCAACCCGGAGACCCATGTTTATATCCTTTACCGCGACATCCGGACTTACGGCCAAAGAGAGGACCTCTACCAGGAAGCCCGCAGCCGGGGGATTCTTTTTTTCCGGTATGACCCTGATGAAAAGCCGGTGGTTACCGCTGAGGGCAAGTGCGTGGCTGTCCGATTCAAAGATCCCATCCTCGGCCGCAGGCTGAGCGTCAATGCGGACATCCTTTGTCTGGCGGCTGCCATTGTGCCCCATGGGGATCTCAGCCTTTCCCGGTTTTTCAAGATCCCGGTCGATTCCGACGGCTGGCTGCTGGAAGCCCATCAAAAGCTAAGGCCGGTGGAGTTTGCCACCGAAGGCGTTTTTCTTTGCGGCATGGGACATTATCCGAAACCGATCGAGGAGAGCATTGCCCAGGCCCAGGCAGCCGCGGCCAAGGCGCTGACAATACTGGCCCGAGATCATATTATGGTAGGCGGGATCGTCGCCCGCATCGAGCCCGAACTGTGCTCCGGATGCCTGGGATGTATCAACGTCTGCCCCTATGCCGCCATCACCTTCAATGCTGAAAAAAATATTGCCGAAGTGAACCAGGCCCTGTGCAAGGGGTGTGGGGCCTGTGCGGCGGCATGTCCGTCGGAAGCTCCGGTTCTTCTGGGATTTAGCAATAAACAGCTTTATGCCCAGATTAAAAGTGCGATGGCTGCGTAAGCTGGAGGTTGGGTTTCGGATGTCAGGTGTCAGGTTTCAGAAGGAATGTAAAGATAATGAAGAATTATAAGGAGCAACTGTGAACGAGGAACTGTTTGAACCCAAAATTCTGGCCTTCATATGTAACTGGTGTGCCTACGGCGCGGCGGATCTGGCCGGTGTCAGCCGCCTGCAGTATCCCCCCAACGTGCGCGCGATTCGCGTGATGTGTTCGGCCACCGTATCGCCGCATCATATTTTAAGGGCGCTGCAGGACGGCGCCGACGGTATTTTGGTGGGTGGGTGACACATCGGCGACTGCCATTACCTGTACGGTAATCACATGACCATCAAACGGATCACTTTTCTGCAGGAATTGCTGGCCTTTATGGGTCTTGAAGGCCGCCTGCATCTGGAATGGATATCTTCGGCCGAAGCGCAGAAATTCGTCCAGGTGATCACCGATTTTACCGAAAAAATCAGAGCGCTGGGGCCGAATCCATTGGCCGCTTATACTGCGGCAGTCCAGGCGTTTGGCTCGAATTCACAGCTTATTAACAAGGCCTTTATACCCAATGTAGTTGATTAGTTGACTGGTTGAGTCAGTTGACTGGTTGCCTAACTGAATTGAACTCAATCAACCAATAAACTCAATCGACTCAATAAACCGAAAGTTCACTACAAACTTTTACGGCTTATCCGGGTTTAGGAGATACCAATGATAGAAGAAATTAAACAATGGCTTGAAGAAGGCATCGTAGACCTTTTTTTAGGCTATAAAATGGTAATGGGACATCCCTTGCCGCACTGTTTTGTCAAAGAAAGGATCGAGGAGGTCGATGACCTGATTATCGGGCTCTCCCGCTATTCATTGGAAAAAATTGCCACCCACATCGCCGCCGCACAGCCTGATATTAAAATCGGTATGCTGGTCCGCGACTGCAACCAGCGGGCTTTGAATGTTTTATATATCTGGAATCAACTCAATCCGGACAATGTCAAAACGGTCAACGTTAATTGCTGTCCCTCAAACCTCAAGGAACACGGGGATTGCTCCTACCTGGAGCCCGAAACTCCGGGGATTTACAAACAACAGGTGGGGCTGGACAACACCCTTCGTCCGCAAGACGTTGAGGAATATGATCAACCGCAGCAGCTGTCCCGATGGATGTACGAATTTCAAAAGTGCATCAAATGTTACGGCTGTCGCAATATCTGCCCGGTCTGTTTCTGCCGGGAGTGCAGCCTGGAACATAAAGAACTGATCGGAACCGGTGCGCTGCCGCCGGAGGTGCCGATTTTTCATCTGGTCCGGGCTGTACACATGGCCGGCCGCTGTATCGACTGCGGCCTGTGTGAAGATGCCTGCCCGGTGGATATCCCGCTGCGGCTGCTGTACCGCAAGGTCAATGAAATCGTCGTCAATGTTTTTGATTATGAGACCGGATCCAGCGTCAACCAATCCCCTTTCAGCATTTTAGGTGATAAGGTTACCCTGGAGCCGAAACCGCTGTATATCAAAAGGGCGGAAACGACAAAGAGTAGTATTGGCCCACAGGAGATGAACTAATAACGAATAACTGAGATCTATAAGCGGAGAAGAAATATGGATTGCAAATTTATCCCCTCGATCTGTTCCTACTGTGGAACCGGTTGCGGTATCCTTTTTGAAGTGATCGACGGTCAGATCGTCAGCACCCTGCCGATGAAAACCCATCCGGTCAATGCGGGCAAGCTTTGCATCAAAGGCTGGAACCTTCACGAGCATGTCAACAGCTTCCTGCGCCTGAAACAGCCGCTTGTCAAGACGTTTGGCAGGTTCATTAAGACTGACTGGGACGAAGCCATTCAACTTGCGGCCGATCGTTTCCGCGAGATCATTGAAAAATACGGCCCGGACGCTGTCGGTATACTGGTGTCGGCCAAAATTACCAATGAAGAAAATTATCTGGCCCAAAAATTTGCCCGGGCCGTCATCGGCACCAACAACGTCGATCACTGCGCCCGTCTCTGACACTCTTCCACGGTGGCCGGTCTGGCCGCCGCTTTCGGCAGTGGTGCCATGACCAATTCCATTGCCGAAATCGAAGCGTCCGGCTGCATATTCGTCATCGGGTCCAATACCACGGCCTGCCACCCGTTGATCGCCCGGCGTATCTTCCGAGCCAAAGAACGGGGCGCCAAACTCATTGTGGCGGATCCGCGCAACATTCAGCTTTCGCGCTTTGCGGATGTGGCCGTCAACCACCGCCTGGGCAGTGATGTGGCCCTGTTGAACGGCATGATGCATGTCATTATCAAAAACGGCTGGCAGGCCGAAGGCTACATTGCCCAGCGCACCGAAGACTACGAGGCCCTGGCAAGGGTCGTCAATGCCTATACCCCCGACAAGGTCCGCGATATTACCGGGGTTGACCCCCGGCACCTGGAACGGATGGCTGAGCTTTACGCCACCCATCCGCCCGCCAGTCTGTTATATGCCATGGGCATCACCCAGCACACTACCGGGGTGGACAATGTCAAATCCTGCTGTAATCTGGCGATGCTGTGCGGTAATGTGGGGGTTCGCGGCGGCGGCGTGAATCCATTGAGGGGGCAGAACAACGTGCAAGGTGCCTGCGATATGGGGGGACTGCCCAACGTGATGACAGGCTATCAGCCGGTGGCGGATCCCCAGGTCCGCGAAAAGTTTTCCAATGCCTGGGGCAAGCCGCTTTCAGAACGTCCCGGCTTAACCATAACGGACATGATCCCGGCCATGTTGGCAGGAAAACTAAAAGGCTTGTTTGTGATCGGGGAGAATCCCAAATTGAGCGACCCGGATTGGAATCATCTGAATCATGCCCTCAAAGAACTTGACTTTCTGGTGGTGCAGGAATTGTTTTTATCGGAAACCGCCCAGGTGGCCGATGTGGTCTTTTCAGCGGCCTCGGTGGCTGAAAAAGAAGGGACTTTTACCAATACGGAACGGCGCTGTATGCGGATTCACCAGGCGATTGAACCCATTGGAAACACCCTGGCCGACTGGGAAATCATCTGCCGCCTGTCGACTGCCATGGGCTACGAGATGAATTACGAAAACCCGGAAGAAATTTTCAACGAAATGGCATCCCTGACACCCAAAAGTTATGCCGGCATGACATACGAGCGCCTGGGATTGGATGGGTTGCAGTGGCCTTGCCCGGACGGCGATCACCCGGGAACACCCTATTTGCACAAGGAGCAATTTGCCCGAGGCAAGGGAAAATTCCATGCCGTTGACTACCAGGACCCGGCGGAAATGCCTGATGACAAATATCCCTATTTTCTGACCACCGGCCGCATGTTTGCCCATTTCCACACCGGCACCATGACTCGAATTTCGCCGCACCTGGATGTCGAGCAGACCACCGGCTATGTATCCATCAACCCGCAGGACGCCGCGTCACTGGCGGTCAATGAGGGCGATGTGCTGGTTCTTTCCTCGCGCCGGGGCCGCATGGAAGCCCCGGCCCAAATAAGCCCGTCGGTGGAACCCGGCACCGTTTTTCTGCCGATTCATTTTGGCGAAAACCCGCCCAATGTGCTGACGAGCGCCGAGGCCGTCGATCCTCTGGCCAAAATCCCGGAATTTAAAGTGAGCGCGGTGAACATTGAGAAGCTGTCCGCGTGATATGAGGTCAAAATAATCATATTGCAAGTTATGAGGAAAATCTTTTAGAGGATCGATTGCATGCGAAGGAGGAAATCAATGAGCCAACAAAAAATCTGGCAAAAACGTGTGCATGACTTGGCTGAACGCTCTTGGGAGGTGGCGGCAATCCGGGACCGGCTCAACAATTTACGGCAAAACGGTTTCAGTCCCAAATATGCGGATTGGGCCGCTGTGAAAGCCAACCGTGATGATGTGCTCGACCGCGTCCAACTCCGCGCTGAGGAGTACGAATACCTGACTCACAGTTGCGCCAAAGGCGCGGCCCTGGCCTTGATGGAAGAGTTCGGCCTGGGCAGCTGGGTTCTCACCCGGGCTATGTCTCCTTTTCCCGGTTTCGGCATGACCGGCGGTATCTGCGGTGCCGTCACCGGCAGCCTGATTGCTTTGGGACTCTTTTTTGGCAGCGACGATCCTGAAGACTATGAGGGCACCGGGCGCACCATGACCGCCGCCAGGGAGTTCATCGCGCGCTTTAAGGAAGAGCTGGGTACCATCATGTGCCCTGAGCTTCAGGAAGATGTGGTTTTCGGGCGATACATGGATCCGCGCGCCAGCCAGGAGAACTTCGCGGCTTTTCAGAAAGCCCGGGGTTATGAAAAATGCGCCTTGCTGCCCGGGGTCGGGGCGCGCCTGGCCGCGGAGGTGATGATGGCTGGCGACGGTCCGGCCCGATCCTGAACCATGTTCGGAATGAGGTCTTGCGCGGCGAGATTGAACAAGTCAATAAAAAAAGGGAAATCAAGCTGATATTTTACATATAGACTCTATAAAATCTCGGGTTAAAGTAGAACTCATTGCACCTTATGTACCCAATGTAAGAAAAGAGATCGGCAAATCACCCGTACCCTATTTTTGGGATTTAGGCCTTAGAAATTATTCCTTAATTCCTCAATTCCTGAATCCTTGTCTGAAGTTATACCCAGTCGCGCTGAGTCCATTTGGCCAGTAAGTCATGGGCCCCTTCTTTGGAGCCGCATTGGGTGTCAACCACCAGCTTGCGGCTGGAAAGCTCCGGAAGAATTTCTTCGATTTCAACCATGGGGTATTTCCTGAGGATCAGCCCATGGTTTTCCTGGACCCGTTTCAGCAGGGGTAAAATTTCCATTAGACCGGGTCCGGCCGGGTAATCGCTGACGACCTGAATAGCCCGCAGCTCAGGGATTTTGATGAACTCGGGAATCAAGCGCGCTTCTTCTGAATGGATGTGCATCCAGGGAGTTTCGCTGCTGGCGGCGACCTGACAGTCGTATTTGAAAAAGTGTTGCCGGTAGGTGGTCGGGGAGATCAAGGTGGCAATATCGTTGGCAAAATAGCTGGAGCGACCCGGTGTCCAGATGTCGT
>Ga0210141_1000100_pt1 | contig 10912 bp, 9 predicted proteins | sample China_Galinas_Co_2_FD_184862 | JGI IMG/M metagenome (GOLD analysis project Ga0210141, IMG submission 184862) | Wetland microbial communities from San Francisco Bay, California, USA, that impact long-term carbon sequestration -... | ecosystem: Environmental > Aquatic > Marine > Wetlands ...
GTCGGGGTTGGCGCGCCAGATGAAGGGTTTCGGGGTCTGGTTGTGCTCGGCGAGGAAGCGGTTGATTGCGGCCTGCAGGTCGACGATGGAGTGGAATACGCCGTGTTTCAGGCGGCGCCTGGTAAGCTTGGCGAAGAAGCCCTCGACGGCGTTCAGCCATGAACTCGATGTTGGAATGAAGTGGAAGGTCCAGCGCGGATGGCGCTCGAGCCACTGCCTGACCTTGAGGTGCTTGTGGGCGGCGTAGTTGTCGAGGATGGCGTGGATCAGCTTGCCGGCCGGGAATTCAAATCGGGCCCCGTCGCCGTTGATTGTTGCCTGCGCAACGATGTACTTGCCGCTGTGGATCAGGGTGGCTTTAAGATCGCGGGCGCCCTTGGCGGTGCCGCGGTCGATGATATCCGGTATGGCAATCCTGATTTTCCTTTCGGCCGGGCCGGCGGCATAGAGTTTGTTGGCCGCCAGCATGAGTTCGACCTCAGCGTCGATCAGCTCATCCTGCCACAAACCCACCATGGCGGTGTAAACGTATTCCTTCAGAAATTTATACCGGTAGGCGGCTTTTACGTTTTCCAGATCGCCTTTATAGGCGTTTACCAGCACGCCGAACCCGCGAATACCACTGGCGCGTGGATCGTCCCAGAAACGGTCGAGCGCCTGGGCCACCCGGGACGTTCCGTCCGGCTGGGCGTAGAGGTCAAAGTAAAATTTAAAGTCCGGATGCTCGTTCAAGAGGAAATCGCAGTAGTTGCGGTAAAAGTCCGAGTCGATCTGGGCCGTTGCCGCCGCGGCAAAGGTGTCCAGGGAATATTTCAGCAGGCTGACTGCGGCGATCGGGCCCCCTCCGGCGACCTTGCCCGCCAGGAATTTGGCCGTCTCAAAGGCCGCATCGAACCCGGCCGGCTCGCCGGAGACGAACTGCTTCTCCAAACAGCTGGTGATGGCAAAAACGAGACTGTAGCGCTCTATCGCCTTGTCCAGCACTTTGGGCATCTGGTGCCCGGTGATGTCGTAGGCCACCGTGATCAGGTCCCCCCCGGCCCCGATGTTGTTGCCGGTTTCCACCATCCAGTTGCGCACGGCATTATAGTCCACGGGTCTTTCACTGCTGATCCGCCTTTTGAGCCGGTCGATCTCGCGCTGGATCCGATCCGGGTCAGGCTTATCCAGCTGGATCTGTGGCGCCGGGATAAGATCGGCCACCACAGCCGGCAGAGCAGGGGTTATCATGGCAAAAATCAAAAACAAAACGGCGGCGAGGCGGCTAAAAATCATTATCATCTCCTGTCTGTGAAATCCGTGCTGAGGGTAACCTGCATCCAGGCCACAGGCCTGAACGGTATGTCTTCTCAATGGATTCATTATTTATCGGCACCTTAACCGCTTTCTTTAATTTCGACTTCTTCGACAGGCAGAAGCTTTGCCATTGACTTTGGTCAAGACTCATGCTACCAGGGATTCTGATAGAAACCGAGTTTCTATGACAGAAACATTGGTGGCCATATGAAGGTTTCTCGCCGGCCTAAGCAGCTTGTATCCGAGACACTCGAAAAAGCACTGGGCATCCTCAATCTTATCGATGAATCGGAACACGGTCTCAGGCTGATGGAAATTTCCCACAACTTGAATCTCAACAAAACGACGGTGTCCCGTTTCGTCAATACTTTTTGCGCCCTGGGCTTCCTGAGGCGGGATCCCAACACCAAGGTGTTCAGTTTAGGCCCGCGAACAGTTGCCCTGGCGCACAGTTTCCTGCAGCGCTCGAATCTGATCAGCAACATCAAGCCGCTGATCGATCAGTACCACGACGTCTACCAGGTGCACATAGACGTTGGGTTGCTGGTGGATGAAGCCATTTTCGTCATTTACCGCCGTGAGAGCCAAGACACCCAGTCCTTCCGACATTTCACCTCGTCAAAAGGGCTGCACTATCTGGCAACCGGCAAAGCGGCCCTGGCCTTCATGCCGAAGGAACAGAGCCTGGCGTTGATCGACCGGCTCTTATTTGATAGAAAAACAGACCGTACGATCATGCAAAAAAGCGTCCTCATTGACGAACTTGATTTAATTGCAATGAGAGGCTACGCCGTCAACGACGAAGAGTTCATAAACGGCCTCATTGCCATTGGGGCCCCGTTGATCAACATGCACACTGCCGATGTGGCGGGCGGTATCAGCTTCGACTCTTCCACCGCGCGGTATTCGCTGGCTGAATTCGAGAAGCGGTTTTCGGCCGTTCTGATGCAACTGGCCCAGGACATTTCCGCCCTGCTGCCGATTGCCTGATTCACGCACCCCGACCATTGACGCCGGCGAATGAATCACATCAATGGCCTGTGCACCAGAATTGACCTTTACTGATTTTTTGCCCAGACCGATGCCCAATATACTATCACCCTTGATCAGGGTCGAAAACCTCGAGAAGCGATTCGGCGGCATCACAGCGCTTTCCGATTATCATATCGAAATCGAACCCGGTGAAATGGTCGGGCTGATCGGCCCAAACGGCGCCGGCAAGACCACCGTCTTCAATCTGCTGTCCGGGGTTCTGCCTCCGACCGGCGGACGCATATTCTTTCAGGGTCGTGACATCACGCGCAAGCGCCCCGATCAAATGGCGGCTCTTGGCGTAGCGCGCACCTTTCAAAACATACGCCTGTTCAATGATCTGTCGGTGGTCGACAATATCAAAATCGCTTTTCACGTGCGGCTGGGCTGCGGGTTATGGCCAACCCTTTTGCACACGTCGAAGTTCCAGTCCGCCGAGCGCCGGATTCAGCGCCGTGTCGAGGAATACCTGGATCTGCTGGAGCTGCAGACGGTTCGCTTTGAACCGGCCCGGAACCTGCCATACGGCAGCCAGCGGCGGGTCGAGATAGCCCGCGCTCTGGCGAGCGGACCTAAACTCCTGCTGCTGGATGAACCCGCCGCCGGGCTTAACCTTAATGAAACAAATGATATGATTGGGTTAATTAATCGTATTCATAAAGAATATAAGCTTACTATATTCCTGGTTGAACATGACATGAACCTGGTCATGACGATCTGCCCCAGGATCCAGGTCATCGATCGCGGCCATGTGCTGTCAGTGGGCACGCCGGACGAAATTCGCAACAACCCCGGGGTCATTGAAGCCTATCTCGGCAAAGCCAGCGGAGGCGGCCGTGCTTGATATCGACAACATACACGTCTACCGGGGAAAGACCTATGTTTTGCAAGGGGTCAGTCTTAAAGTGGCGGCTGGTGAAATTGTGGCCTTGATCGGGGCTAACGGCGCCGGCAAAACGACCCTGCTGCAGACCATCTCGGGTCTCCTGCGCCCCAGGCGCGGACGGATTCTTTATCAGCCCGCCGATTCTTCGGCGGCAATGGATATCAGCACGATTTCCGCCGAAAACATCGTCAAACTGGGGCTTTCACACTGTCCGGAAGGAAGGGGTATCTTTTCGCAGCTGACGGTGCGCGAGAACCTGCTTGTGGGCGCTTACCTTAGATCTGATAAAGCCGCCATCCAGCGGGACTATCGCCGGATCTGCGACACATTTCCGATTTTGGCCGAAAGGGCCCGGCAGGCTGCCGGCAGTCTTTCCGGGGGCGAGCAGGAAATGCTGGCGGTTGGCCGTGCGCTTATGAGCCGCCCCAGACTGTTGGTTCTGGACGAGCCATCGCTCGGTTTGGGCCCGATCATCATCAAGAATTTATTCGGGGTCCTTGCTGAAATCAATTCGCAGGGAGTGACGATTTTGCTGGTGGAACAGAACGCAGTCATGGCACTGGATTTTTCGCATCGCGCCTACGTCCTGGAAACAGGGCGCATCACGATTTCAGGCGCCAGCACAGATTTGGCCTGCGACGAGAGCGTCCGCTGCGCCTATTTGGGGGGAAAAGAATGAGCGCCGGATACATTGCCCAGCAAATCGTCAACGGCCTGATCCTGGGCAGCATGTACGCCCTGGTGGCCATCGGCTTCTCAATGATCTACGGGATCGTGCGGCTCATCAATTTTGCGCACGGCGATGTCGTCATGATCGGTGCCTTCATCACTCTCGGGCTGCTTCAAAAATTGGGATTGCCCTTCCCGGTGGTGGCCCTGGGAGTCCTGATCACCTGTGCCGGGGTCGGTGTTTTGATTGAGAAAGGGGCTTTTCGTCCAATGCGGGGCGCACCCCAGGTCACCGGATTTATCGCATCTCTGGCGGTTTCGATCATGCTTCAGAATCTGGGAATCTTATTCTTGACCGCCCAGCCGCGCAATTTCAGTTTTCCGGATTATCTCCAGAAGGTCATCGCAATCGGCCCTGTCAGCTTTCGCTTCATAGATCTGATCATTATGCTTTCCGCCATGGGCCTGATGTGCGCACTGATGCTGCTTGTCAAAAAGACCCGGCTCGGGATCGCCATGCGGGCCACTGCGGAAAACATCGATGTGGCGCGCCTGATGGGGATCAATATAAATCGCACCATCACCGCCAGTTTTGCCATCGGCAGTGCCCTGGCCGGTATCGCCGGTCTGATGTGGGGCGGCAAGTTCGGCCAGATCGACCCGTTGCTGGGCTTTGTGCCCGGGTTGAAATCTTTTGTTGCAGCGGTTATCGGTGGGGTCGGCTCCATTCCGGGGGCCATCATCGGCGGCTATGTACTGGGGCTTTCCGAGGTATTGTTTGTCGGTTTGCTGCCGCCGATTTACTCCGCCTATCGCGATGCATTTGTATTTTTGACGCTCATCCTTATACTGTTGGTCATGCCCAACGGCATTCTGGGCAAACGACTCGAGGACCGCGCTTAATGGAAAGGTCGCGCCACCGAATCATATTTTTGCTGGCGATTATATCCGGACTGGCATTGGTCGCTCTTGCCAGATCCTCGTTGAACGACTATTTCCTGTCACTGATCAACTTCATCGGGATCTACGCCATCCTGTCCATCAGCCTGAACATAACCAATGGTTTTACAGGCCTGTTTTCACTGGGCCACCCGGGATTCATGGCCATCGGCGGGTATATTACCGCAATTTTGACATTTCCAGTTGCACGCAAATCAATGTTTCTGGAACTGCCACAGTGGGTTGCCGGAATTGAGTTGCCCTTCCTGCCGGCCCTGTTGGTCGGCGGATTGTGTGCCGCGATCATCGCAGTCATGATCGGGTTGCCGGTGCTGAGACTGCGGGGGCATTATCTGGCGGTGGCTACCATGGGATTCATCATAATTGTCCGGGTTTTGATCACCAATTGGGAGAGCATCACCCGCGGGCCGCTGGGATTGAACGGCCTGGCAGCCCTGACCAACCTGTGGTGGGTCTATCCCTGGGTGGTGATCACCTTTTATGTCGGTTGGAAAATAAAGTTTTCCAGTTTCGGCCGAAGCATGCTGTCAATCCGCGAGGATGAAATGGCCGCCGCATGCCTGGGGGTCAATCTGTTCCGAACCCGGGTGACAGCACTGGCCATCGGTGCTTTTTTTGCCGGAATCGCCGGCGGACTCTGGGCCCACCTGGTAACCGCCATCACCCCCAGCGCGTTTTCACTGATGCTGGCGTTCAACATCGTCGTGATGGTGGTGGTTGGCGGTTCCGGCAGTGTTACCGGCTCGCTGGTGGCCGCCGTTATTTTTTCCGTGATCACCGAGTTTTTCCGCCCGATCGAGGAGGGCTACGGCCTTTACGGACTCGGTGAAATTTCGATGGCGGTGATCTTGATCATGATTCTCATTTTAAAACCAGGGGGATTGTTTGGCAGCCGGGAGCCCGGCTTTCTGACTGTCAGAGATGTCTATAAACTCGCGGAAAATCCGCAAACCACCAGAAAGGAGAAGCTGAGATGAAACGAACAACAATTAGGTTAGCTGCTGTATTCACCGTGGTCCTGTTTCTGGGCGTCTACCCGGCAACGGCCGCAGACACCATCAAACTGGGGGGATTGTACAACCTTACCGGCGGCATGTCTTCCATCGACGCCCCGGCACTTAACGGCGCAAAGCTCCAGGCCAAACTAATCAATGCCGAGGGCGGGTTGCTGGGCAAAAAGCTCGAGGTGGTGGGCATCGACACCAAAACAGACCAAAAGGACGCCGCCACCGGCGCCAAAAAAGCGCTGGCTGAGGGCGTGGTCGCAGGCCTGGGGTACGGTGACACCACCTTCGTAATGGCGGCCGCCCCGTTGTTTCAGCAAAAAGGCGTCCCCTTTGTCACCTCCGGCGCCACTCATCCCATGCTGCCGCAATGGGTGGGCGATTACATGTTCATGACCCCCTTCGGGGACGATGACCAGTCTTTTGCCATCGCCGATTACTCGTTCAACAAGCTGGGCGCTAAGAACGTGGTCATCTGGACCGACAATTCGATGGACTTCACCAAAGCGCTTTCCAAATTCTACAAGCAGCGCATGCTGGAACTCGGCGCCAAGGTCGTTCTGGAAGACTTCTTCATGATGGGCGACAAAGACTTTTCAGCTCAAATCGCCCGCTTGAAGAATGCCAGCCCCAAGGCGGATGCCGTGTTTATCTCGGCCATCCCCAACGAGGCCGGCCTGAGCGTCAAGCAGATCCGCGAAGCCGGCCTGACCCTGCCCATCGTCAGCGGCGACGGCTTTGACACCGAGCTGGTGACGACGGTTCCGGGCGACAAATTGGCCAACGATGTCTATTTTTCAACCCATACCTACCGGGAAGACACCCGGCCCGAAGTTCTGGCGTTTGTCAAAGCCTACGAGGCCGAATATGGACGCCCGCCTGAAAATGCCTTCGCAGCCCTGGGTTTTGATGCGGTGGGTCTGATCGCCGATGCCATCAAACGCGCCGGCTCGACGGACGGCAAAGCCCTGAGGGACGCCCTCGCCGCCACCAAGGGGTTCAAGGCCGTTACCGGTGAAATCACTTATTCACGCCCCAGCGGCGTGCCTGTGAAAGGTGTTTCCATCATCAGCGTTAAAAACGGCATGTACAAAGTGGAAGAGGTCTGGTACCCGCAGCAGTAAACACCCGGCGCCGCCTGTCAGCCTAACTGGGCACGGGCGGCGCCCATTTCAAAAAAGCCTGCAACGGAGAAAAAGATGAAAAAAGTTCGACTGGAAGAGTTCAATGAACGCTCGATTCAGGAGTCCGGTATAGACAAGGCCTTGATCGCCGTCGGCTCCACCGAGAGCCATGGCGAGCACCTGCCCTTCGGCTGTGACACTTTCGTCTGTTATGATGTCGCGCTGGAAGTGGCCGGCCGTCTGGATAAGGCCGTGGTGGTGCCGCCCCTGTGGTACGGCATGAGCATGCACTACCGGCACAAGCCCATGTGCATCAGCCTGACAAACGACACCCTCATCCGGGTTGTCAAGGAAGTAATGGAATCCCTTGTATACTGGGGCATAAAAAAAATCGTCGTCATCAACGGCCACGACGGCAATATTCCCCCGATAGAAATCGCCGCCCGGGATATAAAGGTCAAATATCCCGAAATCGGAATGGCCGTGCTGGACGCCTGGTGGGTCACGGCCGGCAACCTCCTGCCCAAGGACACCTTCGAGGTCTGGGAAGGTCTCGGCCACGGCGGTGAGGGCGAAACCTCGATCGCTCTGGCAATTTTCCCCGAGCTCTGCGATATGAGCCGCGCCAAGGGCATGATTCCCAAGATGGATACCAATATTAAACAAATCTGGAACTTTCAGGAATTGACCGATCACGGGGCCAGCGGCGCACCTGAAAAAGGCACCGTCGAAAAAGGCCTTCAAATGAAACAGGTCCTGGTGGACTACCTGGTTGATTTTGTCACCCGCATGGAAAAGCAGGGCTGGTCATATGAAAAAGTCTGAACCCGCCGGCGATGTCGCGCTGTTCTTTACCGGCGGAACCATTACGATGCGCCCCCAGGAAAAAGACCGCGGCGTCGTGCCCAGCGAAGACTTTGAAAAATTCCTGGCCGAAATCCGGCCGCATGTCCGCAATCGGGGTTTGCAGCCGATCCGCTGGTCCAATTTGCCGAGCCCTCACATGACCCCGGCCCATATGTTTGCGCTGGCCGGTGATGTCGACCGCAAACTGGCCGAACCGTCGGTCATCGGTGCCGTGGTCATTCATGGCACCGATGTCCTGGTGGAGTCCGCCTACATGGCCCATCTGACGACGAGAACGCGCAAACCCATCGTCTACACCGGGTCGATGCGCTATTACAGCGAAACCGGCTATGACGGCATTCGCAATCTGCTCAACAGTATCAGGGCCTGCACCTTGCCCCTGCCCCCGGAAACCGGTGTCGTCCTTTTGATGACCGACCGCATTTTCAGAGCCAAGGATGTCATCAAAATAAACTCGTTCAATATCGATGCCTTTGAAGCACCCGATAGAGGTCCGGTGGCCTACGTCGCCGGCGACGAAGTTATGATGACTCAGCAGTATCCGGTCACGGTCGCACCGCAGGCGCCGCTCATCGACACCACCGCCATCGAACCCAATGTGGCTCTGATTGCCTGTTATACCGGCATGGACGGCGCATTGATCGATCACCTGATCGCAAGCGGCATCCGCGGGCTGGTCATCGAAGGTTTCGGCGCCGGCAACGTTCCTCCCGGCATGGTGCCATCGATTCAGGCGGCCGTTGGCGCCGGCATACCGGTGGTCATCACGACCCAGTGCCCCGAAGGCGGGGTGTGGCCGATATACGCCTACCCCGGCGGGGGCGCCGACCTGTTGAAAAAAGGGGCCATATTGGGCGGCAGGCTTTCGGGATCCAAAGCCCGTATCAAGCTGATGGTCGCGCTTGGCGCCACCCGCGATCCACAGGAGATCCAGCAGGTGTTCGACCGGGACATCTGAACCACCGCCCGGCTGAAATGGAGGTATTTGCATGCAGTATCAGCGCGTTCTGGAAGCACTCACAAGCAAACAAGAAGTCGAGAACACCACCATCAAGGGATGGGTCCGCACCCGGCGGGACGCAAAGGGGTTCTCTTTTCTGGAGGTCAACGACGGCTCCTGCCTGAAAAATCTGCAAGTCATTGTCGATGAAAAGGTGCCGGCCTTTTCCGACCTGAAGGACATCACGACCGGAGCGGCCGTGGCTGTCACAGGCAACCTGGTGGCTTCACCCGGAAAGGGCCAGAAATGGGAGCTTCAGGCGACCGATGTTCAACTTGTCGGCAGGGCTGATGCCGAAGACTATCCCCTGCAGAAAAAGCGGCATTCGGATGAATATCTGCGCACCATCGCACATCTGCGTCCGCGCACGAATAAATACGGCGCTGTCTTCCGGATACGTTCCGAAAGCGCTTTTGCGGTTCACAAATTTTTCCGCGACAACGGGTTCTATTATCTGCACACACCGATCATCACCGGTTCCGATGCCGAGGGAGCCGGTGAGATGTTCCGGGTTAGCAGCCTGCCCCTGGAGAAAATTCAAAGATCTTCCGGTGCGGCTGTCATCGAAGAGGATTTTTTCGGCCGGGAGGCCAGCCTGACCGTATCCGGGCAGTTGGAGGCTGAGCTGTTTGCCACAGCGTTGGGCAAGGTGTACACTTTCGGCCCCACTTTTCGGGCTGAAAATTCCAACACCCCGCGCCATGCCGCCGAGTTCTGGATGATCGAGCCGGAGATGGCATTTGCCGATCTGAAAGACAACATGGACCTGGCGGAAAATCTGGTCAAAGGCATTACCGGGCATGTGATGGATAACTGTCTTGAGGATTTGGAGCTGTTTGCCCGTTTCGTGGACAAAAGCCTGATGCAGACCCTGGAGTCGGTGGTCAACACATCCTACCAGCGTCTGCCCTATTCCGAGGCCATCGACATCCTCAAAGGGTCCGGGAAAACTTTCGAGTACCCGGTTGACTTCGGGACCGACCTTCAAACCGAGCACGAACGCTATCTGTGCGAAGAACACTTCAAGAAACCGGTGATCGTTTATGACTACCCAAAGCAGATCAAGGCCTTCTACATGCGGCTCAACGACGATGAGCGCACGGTGGCCGCCATGGACCTGCTGGTGCCTCGCGTCGGCGAACTGGTGGGAGGCAGTCAGCGAGAGGAGCGCTTTGATGTGCTCAAAAAGCGCATCCTCGAAAACGGCATGGAATTGGACGATTACTGGTGGTACCTGGATATCCGCCGTTTCGGCTCGGTGCCCCACGCCGGGTTCGGTCTGGGGTTCGAACGCTTTCTGATGATGGCCACCGGAGTCACCAATATCCGCGATGTGATTCCTTTTCCACGCACCCCCAGGCATCTCGAGTTCTGATGAAAAAAATAAAACCCTACGGCGACACCCTCAAAGACCAGTATCGCGCCAGCGCCAGAGATCGGCTCTACAATTTCCTGCTGGCCGACGACACCGTCCGGGGGGTGATTCTGCATGGCACGCGCATGGTCAACGAAATGCGGGCCAACCACCACCTGGGCATTCTGGAAACCCTTGTTCTGGGCAGGGCTTATCTGGGCGCCGGGCTGATGTCGGCGACCCTCAAGGGCAGCGACCGCCTCAACCTCAAAATCGACTGCTCGGGACCCATCAAGGGTTTGGCTGTGGAAACAAACGCATTCGGAGAAGTCCGCGGTTATCTGAAAAATGTGCCCATCGCCATCGACAGGCCCCTGGCGGATTTCGATCTTTCGCCGTTTTTCGGTGCCGGCATACTGGCGGTGACCCGGCACCTGGAAAAAGCCAAAACGCCCTTTACCGGGCAGGTCATACTGAAATACGGCAATCTGGCCAAGGACCTGGCATACTATTATTTGACATCCGAACAGATCCCCACCGCTTTCAACCTCAGCATTAAATTCGATCCGTCGGGCAGGGTGATCGGCGCCGGCGGCGTGATCACGCCGCCAAAGGGCTATTTCCAGAAGGTCCAGGCGGTGCTGCGCAAGCACGATGTGCTGATGATCGCCGACGAGGTGATTACCGGATTCGGCCGCACCGGTAACATGTTCGGCTGCG
>Ga0210141_1000101_pt1 | contig 10848 bp, 5 predicted proteins | sample China_Galinas_Co_2_FD_184862 | JGI IMG/M metagenome (GOLD analysis project Ga0210141, IMG submission 184862) | Wetland microbial communities from San Francisco Bay, California, USA, that impact long-term carbon sequestration -... | ecosystem: Environmental > Aquatic > Marine > Wetlands ...
CAAACGCCTGATCTAAAAAAATCCCGGCGGGGCTGAAACCGCCATTAATGTCAGTATGGCGGACCGTTCACCACGGCCAGATGTTTTCTAAATATGCCAGGCTGGGCATCAGATCCTGCTCGTGATGTACTTCAAGCGTTACCACCGGTTGCCGAGGGCACACCGATTTTACGGTCGCCAGCAGTCCCTTGAAATCAATGCTGCCTTTACCCAGACCCAGATGGTCATCTTTGCTGCCCAGATTGTCGTGCAGATGCAGCTGGCCGATGTAGGGCGCCAGCACCCGACACCAGCGCTCCACCGGTGCCCGGCTGAACGCTGCCTGATGACCGGCATCCAGGCAAAACCTCACGCCTAACGTGCCAAGGGGCTCGAACAGAGGCAGCATCTCCTGCGGATCGGTCTCGTATACATTTTCCAGCATCAGGCACGTGCCGGCAGCCGTGAGTCTGCGTGCCAGCCAGGACCACAACTCCAGGCTGCGCCTGTACCAGGCCTGCGGGCTATAGCTGTATCGGCGCCAATCATAGCCGGCGTGGCATACCACCGAATGCGGCTCGAATATCGGCACCAGGTCCAGCAGCTGTTCAAGGCGTCTGCGGGTGATAGCCCTGACATCATTATCGGCGGAACCGGGCGCCAGGTCCATAAATGGACCATGCAGGGTGATCCGCAATGATTGCCGGCGAAGTTCATCGACGATGCGGACGAAATCCACGCGCTCAAAGCGACCCAAATCCTCGGCCCCGATGGATATTTCCGGGTTCAGCTGTTCTGCCAGGAACCGTTCCAGATAGGTATCGTGAAGCATTGAAAAGGGAACGCTGACCTGGACTTTCCGCTTCATATCGTGCATTCGATCATCGGGCATTGTTTAGACAAAAGTGCATTTTCTGGCGGGATCCAACTGGCTGTGCCGTTCTTTTTATCGAAACAGACTGAACTCGTCAAGACTGCATTTCCAGGGAAAGGGATGCATTCGTAACGCTGCAGCTCACAGGCGCTGCCGGAGGGGTGTCTTGTCGATATTATGTATTGCATGACCTATTTTGATACGGTAAACTATTTTAATAAGGTTTTCACAAGCTTGTTTGCGGCCGGATCGCAGAGCCTGAATTGCAGATTAGCGCTGCTGTGACAGAGTTTGAAAACAGCGCCTTCGGCGGCGCGCTGGGTGGGTGGTAAAACACGCCGAGCGAGAAAATCCTTAGGGTCCGAATCCAGATAGCAGTGGGTTCTATCGCCGCCGAGACTTGATTTTCAAAAAGCCGGTCCGTAAAGAGGATCCGACAGTGAGTGTGCGCGGTAAATTCCAGAACGTCTTGATGGCGGGGGCCGACATGGCTACCGCCTTGCGGCCCCGCAACAGCCCTCCATTGGAATTGCTGCGCCGTTGCCGGCTGATATCCCATCGGGGTGAGCACAATGGCCGCGATGTGCCCGAGAACACGCTGACCGCTTTCGAAAAGGCTGCCGCCGCCGGTGTCTGGGGCATCGAGCTGGACATACGCTGGACCCTGGATCTGCAGCCGGTGGTGGTTCATGATGCCGATCTGCAGAGGGTATTCGGGTTAAAACAGCGGGTGCGGGATCTGAACCTGGAAGAGCTGCACAGCCATTGCCCAGCGGTGCCCACCCTTGCTGAAGTCATCGACCGATTCGGCCAGCGCGTCCATTTGATGGTCGAAATCAAAGACGAGCCTTACGTGCAACCGACGCGTCAGAACCAGTTGCTGGCGGAATTGTTTGCGCCATTGACCGCCGGCCGGGATTATCACCTGCTGTCGCTGATGCCGCGGATGTTCGACCTGGTGACGTTCGCACCCAGGGCGGCCTGCTTTCCGATTGCCCAGACCCGGGTGACCCCTTTCAGCCGCCTGGCAAGCGATGGAGGGTTCGGCGGGCTGTTCGGCCATTATCTGCTGGTCAACGACCAGTTAGTCGATCAGCATCACCGCAATGAGCAAAAAGTCGGTACCGGCTATATCGGTTCGCGCAACTGCCTGTTCAGAGAACTTCAGCGGGGGGTCGATTTTATCTTTTCCAACCGTGCCGCGAAAATGCAGAAAATGCTCGATCAGTTGATTTCAGCTGCGCCCGCCGTCAAACCTTAGAATATACCGGCCGGTAATCAGCAGGTTCTTTCCATGACGGATGGCGGCATAAGTGACTGCAGCAAAAATACGTCCCGCCATCGTAGCGTATTTTTGACAACCCCCCTATAAGACTGCCCAAGATTTCCATCATCTGAGCGAAGACGGGACAACGGATTTTTATTTGCCTGACAAGTAAGCTGCTTCGCGTCGCCCCTTTTGTTCGTCCACGAAATAGAGCAGAATTCCGCCTAGAAGGAATAAGATCAAAACGGATGCGATGCTCAAGCGAGAGGCCTGCTGCCCTACCTGTTTCATGATTTCTTCAGTCGGGTTTTCGGGCATCAGCATGCGGCGGGCCGCCAAGCCTACAATGCCCATCAGGGCCGGACCGATGATGGCGGCGAATTTACCCAGCATATTGAAGAAACCATAGTATTCGGCCGGTTTGCTGGCCGGGATAAGGCGCGAATAGTAAGAGCGGCTCAATGCCTGGATGCCGCCCTGAACGAACCCGATGACGACGGCCAGAATATAGAACTCCATTTTATCGGTCATCATCGTCCCCCAGACGGTGATGCCCATATAGACCACGATGCCCAGATAGATCGCCCTGCGCACCCCCCACTTTTCTCCCAATTTGCCATACAAAATCGCTGCCGGAAATCCAACGAACTGCACGATCAGCAGGGCTACGATCAGATCGTTGGAATTGAATCCCAGCGACAGCCCGTAATCGACGGCCATCCGGATGATGGTGTCCACGCCGTCGATATAAAACCAGTAGGCCAACAAAAACAGAAACACCATTTTCAGATGGCGGATTTCTCTAAAGGTGCCTGCCAGCTGTCGAAAACCGGCGCTGATCAAATGCTCTCCTGATTTTAGGGCGGCTGCGGTTTTCTCCTCTTTTACCCACAGGATGGTAAATATCGTGAAGAGCCCCCACCAGATGCCGACACTCACAAAGGCAATGCGCACGGCGGTGGCGGCGTCGGGTATCCCAAATTTCTGGGGCATCAGGGTCATGAGGACATTGATCAGAAACAGCAGGCCGCCCCCGAGATAACCGAGTGAGTATCCGAGGCTGGAGACAAAATCAATACGGTCTTCACCGGCCACGCCCGGCAGCAGGGCGTCGTAGAACACGTTGGCGCCGGAAAACCCGATCAACCCCATGACGTAAACAAAAATAGCCAGGGTCCACTGGCCTTTTCCGATCAGAAAGAAAGAAGCCGAGGCCAGCACGCCCAGATAGGCAAATACGATCAGAAATTTTTTCCGGGCCGACCCCTTGTCGGCAATAGCGCCCAGCACGGGCGCCATCAGGGCGACGAACAGGCTGCCGATCGAATTGCCCAGCCCCAGCTGGGCGGTGCTCATGTTGACATCCGCACCATGGCTCCAATACTGCTTGAAAAAAATAGGAAAGAATCCGGCCATCACCGTGGTGGCGAACGCAGAATTGGCCCAGTCGTAAAGCGCCCACCCCCAGACAGACTTTTTCTCAGGCGACATGGCGATTCCTTTTCGGCTCGGTGTTGAACGGGATGACGCGCACGGTGGTGCCGGTCAGCGTCCATAATCTTTTCAATATGCGGCATATCGGGACAGACGGTAAGCGCACCAGGAGGCTGCTGTGGCTATCTGCCTGCCGCATACTCTGCCACTGTTTTTCCCATTAGTCAAAGGTCAAGTTGCCGGCTCAGTCAACTGTTGGTCCGGGCAGCCATTATGCGTTCGTGCAGACGCTCGGCCCGCAGACAGAAGGTTTCCAGTTTGGCGGTGATGACCTGGGGAAAAGGGGATCCGTCGCTTTCGATGGCCAGAAAAGGCAGCTCCTCGATCTCGGTCAGCACCATGCGCAGGAGGGAATTGGCCGGTTCGGTGGCCAGTTTGTCAGTGGCGGTCATGGTTTCGTTGAGAATTGCTTCCGACAGGCGATTGGGCATACAGCCGAAGGGTCCGATGGCGATAACCCCGCAGGAATGAGATACGATCTCGGTGATCGATCCGCCCACCGTCAGAACGGCCTCCCCCTGAAGATTGGGTGAGATATGGGTGCTGGCATTTTTGATCAGCTTGTCCACTTCAAGAGGTGCTGAATTCACCAGATTGGAGCCTGCCAGGATCGACTTGAGGCGCTGCTCGTAGCGGTTCTGAAAAAGGCTGCGCAGTTTCAGCTTCAAGCGCTGCAGCCCCGAAACCTTATCGTTGTTGAAACCCTGGTCAATGACCCAATTGCAGTATTTAACCCATTCGGCCACCGGCGAGCACACGGTCGCAAAACCGTGACTGGCCAGCTTTTCAGTTAAAAATTGCCGTGAGAGAGCGTCGCGGCGCACGAAGATCTCTCCGGCCAGGGTGACCACCGGAACGGTCTCGGGCGGACGTTTTTGGGGAATACGGCCCAGACTGGCGGCTGATTTATGCAGCTGCCGCTCCAACCCATTATAGTCGCCGGTCGCTAGAGCAGCCAATATGTGTTGCCACTGCCGGTCGAAGACACGCATGGCCTCTGCCGTATCCACAGCGTTGGCCAGCAGCATGGAACGGATGTCTTCCATAACATCCGAGACCACCACGGCCCACCAGGCCTTGCGTTCAAAATCCTTGCCCATCCCGATATAGGAATTTTCCGAGGTCAGCGTTAAAATGGCCACATCGGGTATTTCCAGGCGCCTGATAAGGTCTTCCATGAAAATCGTGTACTGACCGAACCGGCATGGCCCCGAGCCGGTCGCCATGAAGTAGACCAATATCTCGTCGGGCCGCTTCCCGTTGTTGATGTAGCTCAACAGCGTACCGGTGGTCAGGATCAGGGGAAGACATTCCTTGCACGACGTATTGGCGCGGCCGAGCTTCAAGACGGCCTCATCGGATTCTCTGTGGGCGACGGCATGCATGCCGTCGCCTCTGAGCAGAGCGGCGATGGCTTCGCTGCTGTAACGGCCCATCGAGGGAATCAGCACTGTGACGCGGGGGTCAGCCATGGGCAGGGTTTCACCGCTGGAGGTCCTGACCTCGGGCTGTTTGCCGTTCAACACCGCTTTTGCGGGCCGGAATGCCGAAATGCGCTGCTCGATCTGCCGGGAGGCAACGAGCTGCCGGTAAGCAGCTACAATGTCCAAAAACGCCTCAACCCGGGTCTCGAGACCGGCATCGGCGGTGTGACTGTCAAGTTCCAGTGTCAGAGACGGCTTGCGGCCCATGATCTCCCGGTAATAGCCGATGATAAAAGAATCGGGCCCGCATGAAAAATTGGTGATGTAAGTGCCGAACAATTGCGGGTGCCGTTGGACAAAACGGCCGGCCTTAAGAATGAGCTGCCCCATGCCCCAGTACATATGGCGTTTGGCGGTCTCCGGTTCCAGATCAAGAAAATCTATCGGCAGCACCTGCACTCCGCGTGAGGCGAATTTGTGGGGGATGCCCATGTGGGCTTCCTCTACGAATCCGTTGTAGGGACGGGCAAAGATCACCACCGCAATTTTGTCCGGGTCGCCCTCGAGGGACTTGAGAGCCTCGCGGCCGACCGCCTGCATTCTCGCCTGACAGGCCAGTTGCTGTTCCAGGGCAAGCGCGAAGGCAGCTCTGGCGGCTTTGCGACTGACGCCCAGCTGCCCGGCCATCTGAATTAGAGGCGTACCAGCGCTTTCCAAACCCAGGCTCAGGTCTATCAAGGGCTGCAGCAGGCGGGTTCCTTTCTTTTTAAGCGCATCGATTTTCTGGCGGAAGGCCGTCTGCAGGTAGAATGGTTCACCCTGCACAAGCGGGCATACCTGGGACTGGTCACTGGCTTCGATATCCAGGTCGGGTACGGCCTTGAAGTGCGGCAGAAAAAGGTAGTCAAGCGATTCTCCGGATTTTAGCAGGGAGAAGAAAAATCCGTGGGTCAGTTCAGCCGGGTAACAAAAAGCGGCATTGCGCTGGTCGATTCCCTCCTGGGAAGGCTCGGCCGGAAGGACGATTTCATATCCCAGATTGACCAGGAAATTGGAGTAAAGCGGAAAATAGGTATTCACCAGAAAGCTGCGGTTTATTCCGATCCTGCCCCTGGGTGCGCCTTTCGGCTTATAGGCGGCGTAGGTTTCAAAAACAAGTCGCTGTCTGAGTCGGACAAGATCGAGGGATCGGATATCGAAGTGAACCTTGCGGCGCAGATTGTAATAGCGGTTGCAGGCGCCGCCGAAAGGATACTTCCTGCCCTCGATCCCGATAACGGCGATTTCGCAGCGCCGGTCGCATTTTTCGCTGCCCCCTTTGCAGACAAAGGGCTTGCCGTAGACCACCTCCCGCTCTACCATGGCCTGCAGATCAAAGGTCGATTCGGAAAGCAGTCCACTGGCGATACGGTTTTTGACAGCCAGGGCGACACCGAAAGCGCCCATCAGGCCGGGCTCTGGTGGAACGATGATGGGCTTGCCCACCAGGGCGGCCATGGCCAGCGGTACCGCCCGGTTGTAACAGACACCGCCTTGCATGAACACTTTTTCCCCAACCGGCCTGTTGCCCTTGACCCGGTTCGAATAATTCATGCAGATCGAGTAGACCAGACCGGCCACGATATCTTCATGGGCCACCCCTTCGTGAATGGCGTTTTTTATATCCGAAGCAATGAATGCCGCGCACTGGTCGTTAAAATTTGGCGGGCTCTCACCCTTTAGAGCGACTCCGGCAATGTCCTCCATGGCAACACCCAGCGATTCCAGAGCGGATTCCTCCAGAAAAGAGCCGGTGCCGGCCGAACAGGCCTCGTTCATGGCGTAATCCGAGGGCACGGAGTTGGTGATGTAGGTGTATTTGGCGTCCTGGCCGCCGATTTCAAAGATGGTATCCACGCGGGGATCGAAATATACGGCTGCGGTGGCATGGGCGATAATTTCGTTGATAACTCCGTCGGTCAGGGCGTGCAGACCGGCGATCTGGCGGCCTGAGCCGCAAACTCCCAGGCCGATGATGCTGATCTGAGCTGGATCCACCTGCGCACAGACCTGTTCCAGAATGGACTGATAGCACTGTCGTGATGCTCCCACCGGATCCCCGCTGGTGCGCAGATAGACCGATGCCAGCAGCGCGTCGTCGTCGCGGCGGATCAGAACGGCCTTGGTGGTGGTGGAACCTACATCCAATCCCAGCAGGCAGACGTCTCCGGCCCTGGCCCCGGCTTTTTCGATGGTCTTGAATTCCACCTGGTTTTCAAATTGCGCCAAAGGCGGGAGGCTGTCGAAAGCGGCGACCTCCTCGTGGAACAGATGCGACATGCCGGGAAAGGCGGTGGTTTCATGCTCCAGAGCCCAGAGCGCGGCCCCGAGCGCTTCGAAGTAAGGGGCCTGGGGGGAGATGATCAGCCCGGGTATCTCCTGGCGCAAATAATCCACCATCATCCGGTTGTTGGCGGTTCCGCCGGTGATCATTACGTTGCGGCGCTCGACTTTTTTCAGCAGTTCCAGGATCTTGCCGGCCATCATCTGACAGAGCCCGGCGGTGACCTGTGACTTTGGCACCCCTTTGTTGGTGGCGTGGGTGCAGTCCGATTTACAGAATACCGAACAGCGTCCGGACACATGGTAGGGTATTTCGACAGATGCCCATTGGGCGGCATCTTCGAGGGTCGCGTTCATGCGTCGCAACTGCTGCAGAAAGAACTCTCCGGTGCCGGATGCACATTTGTTGCCGGTGATGACGTTGGCGATACGTCCGTTGGCATCCAGTACGTAAACCATGAAGGTTTCGCCGCCGGCAGACACCACCGCGGGACAATCCACTCCCGGCGGTTTTGCATAGCGATAGGCGTATTCCACCGCTTCCGGCTCAGATATGGCGCTCAAATTGACGAATTTGCGGAATTTGCGGCCGGTGGCTGCGATCCGCTCGTAGGTGCTGATGTCGAGGCGCTCGAGCGCCATGCGCAGGGTGCGTTTGGGATCGCCTTCATGCGGGTAAACATAATGATTCAGTATACGGGGCTTATCACCTTGACGCTGCGGGCTGTCGCCCGCGCGGGTTACGGTTTCAAGCTCTACTATGGATATTGTAGATGCGCCCAGGCACAAGCCCAGCGATCTTCTTTTGTGAGCCATGCTCATTCCTCAACAGCATCGGTGCGTGACGGCATCAAAAATCAGTGGGTCACTTGAGTGAAAAACGGCTTCTGAATTCAGGTTCGGTCGTCATCAATTTAATTTGGGAAGTTATTTGGCTTTGTGCGATCCAACCGGGCCAGCGACCGTGGATTCGATGAAATCGGCCCTTTCGGCCAATTCGGGGTTAAACAGGGTTCAATGGCGCTATCCCCCTCCATTTACTGTAGTTTCTTACAACATGCAAGGCTAATGTGAGATATTTGAATTTGCAATCCGGCGATTGATCTGCAAGCAGCATGATAAGCCAACCCTTGGATTCATCCCGAATCTAATCTATAGAATATGACTTGGGCGGCCGTTAAAGGGGCTGGGTTCGCGTTTCCCTGGCGGCATCGGCAGGATCGATGCGGCCGGTGATCAACGGGGACAGGGTGTAAAGGATCATATAGGTGAGGCAGACGATACCATAATAGGGGGTAAATACCGACAAGACCACCACCAGTGTCAGGCGCGCGAACCAGCGGTGGCGGCTCATGAAGCGGCCCAGATGCAGGTAGCGGACCGGGTAGAGATTCATGAGCAGGGCGGCAATGATGACAACGATCAAGCTTGTGATGCCCCAGAAACCCAGCAGATTGGATCCATCGGCCTGGGCTTGGCCAAAATTGATCAACGCGGCCATGACCAGCATTGCCGCCGCCGGGGTCGGCATCCCCTTGAAAAAGCCGGGTATCGGCGATCGATCGAGGGTGAAGTAAACCAGGCGCGCGATTCCCATCAGGGCATAAAACCAGGCGATGATGCCAAGGGGCAACCTTTGGATGAGCGGATCACTGGATCCGGACAGGGCGATATAAAATATCCAGGCCGGGGCAATACAAAAGCTGACGGCATCTGAAATATCATCCAGAATTCCGCCTAGACTGAAGCCGCTGGGTTTTTGATTTTGGGATGCCGCCGGTTCTGTCAGGCCCAGGCGTCGCGCCAGGGCGCCGTCGAGCTTGTCAAACAGCGCCGCTCCGATCAGAAAGAGGCTCGCTTCCCGGATTCCGCCCTGATAGGCAAAAAAGACGGCCAGCAGACCCATGGCCGCGTTCATGAAGGTCAGGGCGTTGGGAAAGACCGCCAAAATCCTGCGGCGCAGAGCGTCGTTTCCCAGGCAGAGGTCATCCAGGCAAATCGTTCCGTATTTGCGGATATAGGCCGCAATCGAGCCGAAGTTGATGATGAAGAAAATAATTTCGATGACAAACAGGCTTCTCAGCGGCAGATTCCCCAGCCATGAGATGAAAAAATAGATTTTGGACGGGGGGCCTTCGGGCACATAAAAGGCGAAAGCGTACAAGAGTGCGCCCACCGGGGCAGCTACGATCGTCCGCAGGCGGTTCAAATCGCTCTGCTCGGGTTCCTGATCATTGCGGATGGCAAAGCCGCGCATGAAATGCGCAAAATTGTCTCGCACCAGAACCGTGACGGCCAGCAGTATCACCAGAATCGCATGCAGCAGTTCGGTTCGATTTGGGTCGCGGGGCAGCACCTGCAGGCGCCACATCATCCCGACGGCGATCAGGGGGAAAATAATCGAATAGACCACCTTGTCCATGATGCGGTCGGCCAGTTCCGCCATTTGCGGGTGGGGGTGAAATCTGGCCGCAAACCAGCCGTCCACGAGGTCGAAGGTCATGGAGATAAACAGCAACACCACGCCGATGGTGTATACCACCGGGCTGCGGTCCCACATGACCGCAATTGCGCACAGCAGGCCGCCGAAAACCAGCGGCGGCCGGCCATAAACCAAAAGGGCGGTCAGTTTCTTTGAAATATGCTGCTTGCCTGGCATACCTGTTCCCCGGGGCAACCGCATCAGCAGATCCAACCCGCCCCTGCCCAGGTGTTGATATGCCGTAATCGAAAAGGGGGACGCTGCTTGATGGGCTCAGCTGCGAGCCTGAGAAGTTTGTGACTGTTGAGCGACATCATAAAGAAAATCACCGGCTCTGTCAAGATTGCGGCCGAATCGCAGCCGCGGCAGGCTTTCGGACCGCTTGGCGTTTGCGGTGATTTCTGTTAGGCTAATAACCGTATGGCCGGTCCGCCCTCAAGTGGTAAAGCCCATATCCATTGTCGGCAGATCAGTGTTCATCCAGCAAATAGAATGCACCCATAGATGAATTCGGCTGCTTCATCAGGTATGACCTATAACAGTGTCGGCATTGCCTCGCTTGTCATGATGAGTTCGGTGTTTCTCAGCCGTCTGATCGGGGTCGCGCGGGAGTCTGTCATCGCATACGTGGGCGGCATCGGCAGTGAGGTGGGCGCTTATCAGGTGGCCTTCATCCTGCCGGAGTTCTTGAACCACATCGCGGCCAGCGGGTTTCTGTCTGTAACCTTTATCCCAATCTTTTCGCTGTACCTTGTCGAGGATCGCGAGGACGAGGGCTGGCGGGTATTCAGCCTGATAGCAACCTGTTTCGGCGCGCTGCTTGCCGTCTTGATCACCATTTCGGTTTTCTTCGCCCCCCAACTGGTGGCCCTGTGCGCACCGGGCGCCGGCATGAGTGATCCGCAGTTGTTCTCCAAGGCCGTCCGCATGACCCGTATTATTTTGCCGGCCCAGTTTTTCTTTTTTGTCGGGGGCCTGCTCATGGCGGTTCAGTTTGCCAATCGGC
>Ga0210141_1000102_pt1 | contig 10792 bp, 9 predicted proteins | sample China_Galinas_Co_2_FD_184862 | JGI IMG/M metagenome (GOLD analysis project Ga0210141, IMG submission 184862) | Wetland microbial communities from San Francisco Bay, California, USA, that impact long-term carbon sequestration -... | ecosystem: Environmental > Aquatic > Marine > Wetlands ...
CTCATTGAGTTTCCAACCTTCAGGCCACAATCGCGGCGACCTTTGCAGCGGCATCGCTCAGGTCGGTGGCCGTAAGCAGATTGAGCCCGGATTCGGCCAGAATGCGCCGGCCTTCTTCGACGTTGGTGCCTTCCATGCGCACCACCACCGGCACCCTGAGATCGGTTTTGCGGGCGGCTTCCACCACGCCCCGGGCCAGCACGTCGCAGCGCAGAATGCCGCCGAAAATGTTGATCAGAATTCCTTTGACGTTGGGATCGCTGAGAATAATTCGAAATCCGTTCTCGACCATTTCGGCACTGGCGCCGCCACCGACATCCAGAAAATTGGCGGGTTCGGCCCCGGCCTGTTTGATAATGTCCATGGTTGCCATGGCCAGCCCGGCCCCGTTGACCATGTTGCCGACATTGCCGTCGAGGTTGATGTAATTCAGATTGAACTTGGAGGCTTCGATTTCCAGGGGGTCTTCTTCGTCCAAATCGCGGAATCGGCGGACATCTTCGTGCCGGAAAAGCGCATTGTCGTCAAAATTGGCCTTGGCGTCCAGCGCCACAACGGCGCTGTCGCCGGTGATCACAAGGGGATTGATTTCCAGAAGCGAGCAATCGTAATCAACATACAGGCGGTACAGGTTGCGCAGCATGGCGCTTACGGGCTTGATCAGCTCAGGGGCCAGATTTAGTCCAAAGGCGATCCGGCGGCAGTGATAGGCCTGGATCCCCAGCAGCGGATTGACGGCCGCCCTGATGATTTTCTGCGGGGTCTCGGCGGCCACCTTTTCGATGTCCATCCCGCCTGCCTCGCTGGCCATTATCACTATTTTAGCCGTAGCACGGTCAGGGACGATGCCCAGATAAAGCTCTTTGGCAATGTCCAGCCCCTGCTCGACCAGAACTTTTTTAACCTTGCGCCCGCCCGGACCCGTCTGATGGGTCACCAGGTTCATGCCCAGGATCTGACCGGCAATCGCTTTGACTTCGTCGCCGGAGCCGGCCAGCTTGACGCCACCGCCCTTGCCGCGGCCGCCGGCGTGGATTTGGGCCTTGACGACCACCGGATATCCGCCAAGGGACTCGGCCACTTCCGCGGCTTCGGCCGCCTCAAAAGCCACCTGCCCCCTGGGCACCGGGATGTCGTACTTGCGGAACAATTCCTTGGCTTGATATTCATGAATTTTCATAAACTCACCAACCTCGGTTTTGGCATAGCGCAAGAAACAAGCGGTTTTTGACGCTATGCGCCATGCGCTATGCCCTGAGGGCACACCCCATAAGTTCTATTGACCCAGAAATTTCGCTGTTTCTACCCTATGACGGCTAACACTGCCCCCTTGGCCACCGTATCACCGCTGCTGAAATTAACTGCCTTGACGGTGCCGGAGATGGGCGCCGGCAGGGCGTTCTCCATCTTCATGGCTTCCAGAATCAGTACGGTCTCACCTTCGTTGACGGCATCACCGACACTTTTCTGATAGCTCACAATCATGCCCGGCATCGGCGCCACCATAGGCGTTCCGGCTGCTGCCGGTGCGGGTTCCGGTTCGGACTTGGGCTCCGCCGCCGCAGGCGCCGCTTTGGGCGCAGCCGGTGCGGGCGTTGCCGCCCGGGCCGCAGCCGGCGCCGGCAGCGGTGCCGCCGGTTGGGCATAGCTGACCATGGGGGCGCCATCGGCGGATTCCACCCCCACTTCGAAATAATCGTCGTCCACAAACACGTTGAAAGTTCGCAGATACTCGCCCTTTGGCGGTGCGGTCTTGGTGGGCTTCTCTATCAACTCGCCCGCTTTGGCTTTCCGGATCAGTTCCTGTTCCGCCTTGGCGTCCGCAAGCGACCGCGGCAGGGTTTCCTTGGGCGGGTTTTCCTTGCCGTACTTCCATTTGAGAAATTTGCTGCCGGTCACCGGGTAGAGGGCGTAGGTGATCACATCGTCGATATCCACCGCCAGCCCGGCGGTGTCCGCTTTTGCTTTGGGCATTTCGGGCTCCAGCACTTCGGCCGGACGGCAGTCAATCGGGGTTTCCCCGCGCTCGTAGCCTTTGAGGGCTTTCTTCTGGACCTGCGGGTCGATCGGAACGGCGGTCTTGCCATAAAGACCGTAGCACAGATCTTTTACCTGGCCGGTGATCATCTTGTAGCGCTCTTTCTCGTCGTCGAACAGCACGTTGTTGACGGTCTGGATGCCGACGATCTGGCTGGTGGGGGTCACCAGCGGAACTTGGCCGAGCTCCTTGCGCACCCGCGGCAGCTCGCGGTAAACATCGTCAATTCGATCGAGGGCATCCATCTCGCGCAGCTGATTGACCAGGTTGGACAGCATCCCGCCCGGGGTCTGGTGCAGCAGCACGTTGATGTCGATGATCGACATTTTGGTTTCATCCAGCAGATAGCGGTATTTGGGCATGATTTCCTTCTCTAGAATCTCGTCGATCTGGCCCAGCAGCCGGATGTCAAAACCGGTGTCGCGGTTGGTCCCCAGAAGCGCCATCACCATGGGCTCGATGGCGGCATGCGAGGTGCGGTAGGCATAGGGCGCCACAACCGCGTCGATAATATCGACCCCGGCCTCGACCGCCTTCAGCATGGTCATGGGAGACATTCCGGAAGTAGAATGGCTGTGCAGATGGATCGGTACTGAAACGGCTGCTTTGAGGGCCTTGATCACGGCATAAGCGTCATACGGCGCGATCAGGCCGGCCATGTCCTTGACGCAGATCGTATCGGCGCCCATGGCTTCCAGGGCCTTGGCCTTGCCGACATAATAATCGATGTTGTAGACATCCCCGCCCATGCGCGGCTCGGTCATGGAGTAGCAGATGCAGCCCTGAAAATGTTTGCCGGCCGCCTTTATGGCCGGCACGACGGTTTCGAAATTGCGATAATCGTTGAGGGCGTCAAAGGTGCGGAAAATGTCCATGCCGTTTGCGGCCGCCCGCTCGACGAAAACTTTGGCCAGATCGTCGGCATAATTCCGGTAGCCCACCAGATTTTGTCCGCGCAGCAGCATGGAGAAAGGTGTTTTCTTGATGTAGCGTTTGAGGGTGCGGATGCGCTCCCAGGGATCTTCGTTCAGAAACCGGTGCATCGTGTCGAAAGTCGCCCCGCCCCACACCTCCATGGCCCAGAAGCCGACCTCGTCCATCATCTCGGCCACCGGTATCATGTCCTCGGTGCGTCCCCGCGTGGCAAACAGGGACTGGTGCCCGTCGCGCAGGGAGAGGTCCTCGACCTTGAGCGGATTTTCAGCCTTGGGTCGGTCTTTGTCGTAATTCAGCGGGGTCATTTTAACGGCATTGTGATCGCTCATCGCTAGATATCTCCTCTAGTTTATTTTCGGGGTTGCATGTCTTTGGCATGGAACAAATTCAACCGCAGGTAGGCATCCGGTCTGCCGGCGAAAGACATGTTTTAATCCATCATTTGCAGAAAGTCCGCAGCTGCATCAGGTTGCGCAGCTGCATCATGGCCTGCCGGCCGTTGGCCGCCCATGGGCGCACATACCCCACCGGTTCACGGGCAATCGGGCTTTGCTGCTGCATGGCGGCCTGCGCGGCGGCAGCCTGCTCATCCTGCAGGTAAGCGGAAACGGCGGCAATGGCCGCAGTGATCTTTTTTTTGTCGATATCCATTTGGCATCCTTTTGGGTTGAGCCTGTTGGCATGTCAAGTCCGGGCGGATTTATACCGGAATATTGCCGTGCTTTTTGGGCGGGCGCAATTCTCGCTTGGTGCTCATGGCTTCCAGGGCTGCAATCAGCCGCGGTCGCGTCTGGCTTGGCACGATCACGGCATCGATGTAGCCGCGGCTGGCCGCAACGTACGGGTTTGCGAACAGGGCATCGTATTCCCGGATCTTTTCCCGGCGCTTGGCCACAGGATCGTCGGCTTCATTGATATCGCGGCGGTGGATGATGTTGGCCGCCCCTTCGGCGCCCATGACCGCGATCTCGGCCGAAGGCCAGGCAAAAGCCATATCGGCGCCCAGGTGTCTCGAGCACATGGCAAGGTAAGAGCCGCCGTAATCTTTGCGGGTGACCAGCAGCAGTTTCGGAACGGTGGCCTCCGAATAGCACCACAGCAGTTTGGCGCCGTGCCGGATAATGCCTCCCCATTCCTGCTGACTGCCGGGCAGGTAACCGGGCACATCGGCAATGGTCAGAAGCGGGATGTTAAAAGCGTCGCAGAAGCGGATGAAACGGGTGGCTTTGTCCGAGGCGTTGATGTCCAGGCAGCCGGCCAGCACCTTGGGCTGATTGGCGATAATTCCGATGACCCGGCCGTTCAAACGGGCAAAGCAGATCACCATGTTGCGCGCATAGTATTGGTGGGGCTCGAATATCTCGCCGTTGTCCACGATGGCTTCAATGACCGCTTTCATGTCGTAGGGGCTGTTGGGGCTGTCGGGGATGATCGTGTCCAGCACCGGCGCCGCCCGGTTGGGGTCGTCCGCGCTTTCAACATAGGGAGGATCTTCCATGTTGTTGGACGGCAGATAGGACAGCAGCTGCCGGATCTGATTGAGGGCGTCCTCATCGCTTTCGCAGGCAAAATGGGCCACACCGCTCTTTTCGTTGTGGGTCTTGGCGCCGCCCAGGGCTTCAAAAGTGATTTCTTCACCGGTCACCGCTTTGATCACTTCCGGGCCTGTGATGAACATGTAGCTGCTGTTTTTGACCATGAACACATAGTCGGTCATGGCCGGCGAATACACCGCCCCCCCGGCGGTGGGCCCCATAATTGCCGAAATCTGCGGGATTACCCCGCTGGCGGCCGAGTTGCGAAAGAATATCTCGCCATAACCGGACAGGGCATCGACCCCCTCTTGAATCCGGGCTCCGCCGGAGTCATTGATTCCGACCAGGGGGGCACCGGCTTTGAGCGCCAGATCCATGGCTTTGCAGATTTTTTTGGCGTGCATCTCGCCCAGGCTGCCGCCGCGGGCGGTAAAATCCTGAGAGAAAGCGAAAACCGGGCGACCGTCCACCAGTCCGTGACCGGTTACGACCCCATCGGCGGGGATGGAGATCTTTTCCATGCCGAAATTGGAGCAGCGGTGCGAGACAAACATATCCAGTTCGCGGAAGCTGCCTTTGTCGAAGAGAATGTTCAACCGCTCCCGGGCGGTCAGCTTGTTCTTCTCGTGCTGCTTGGCGACTGCCTTTTCGCCGCCCATCTGCCGGATTTCGGCCTGCCGGTTCTTGAGATCGTTGATCTTGTCTGCGATGATACCCATTTGCTGAATCCTTTCATTTATCCGAATAGTCTATCCGGCCGGGGGGATTTCTGATGCGCGGCCGGATCGGCTTGACTGTCGATGGTGAAAATCTGTTTCGGCGAACGAGCCGCCGGCAAACGAATGGATAGAAACCGTTCGCCGCAGCGACAGAAATGATATTCACCGGCTTCCGGCGAACTGTGCTTAAAAGAGTTTAATTTTCTAGATGTCACCTGAATTGTCAAGCAAAAAAAGCAGTTCCGCCGCCGCCGCCGTTGGGGCCGTGATGCCGCTGCCAATAGCCCGCACGAGCTCGGGCAATCTGGCCGCAACGCCGGCGTGCTGCCGGAATCGCGCTTTCAGCCCCTCCTCGACAAGGGCCCACATCCAGTCGATGGCCTGATTGCGACGCTTCTGCTCCAGTTCGCCGCTTTGAGAGAAGGCGCTGTGATGCCGCAGGACGGTCTCCCAGATGGTCTCAACACCGGTCTTTTCAAGAGCGCTGCAGGTGAGGACCGCCGGCTCCCAGGTCGGGGTGGCCGGATGCAGAAGGTGCAGCGCCATTTGGTAAATTTTGGCGGCCTGGCGGGCATTTTCGAGGTTTGCGCCGTCGGCTTTGTTGATGGCCACCGCATCGGCCAGCTCGAGCACCCCTTTTTTGATGCCCTGCAGCTCGTCGCCGGCCCCGGCCAGCATCAAGACCAGAAAGAAATCCACCATTGAGGCGACCGTTGTCTCGGATTGGCCCACACCGACCGTTTCAACGATAATCACATCGTAGCCGGCGGCCTCGCAGATCAGCATGGTTTCGCGGGTTTTGCGGGCCACACCGCCCAGCGTTTCCCCGGCCGGCGACGGGCGGATGTAGGCCCCGGGATGGGTTGCAAGCTGCTCCATGCGCGTTTTGTCGGCCATGACGCTGCCGCCGCTGCGGGCACTGCTGGGGTCCACCGCCAATACAGCCAGCCGGTGGCCCTGGTTGACCAGATACATCCCCAGACTTTCAATAAACGTGCTCTTGCCCACCCCCGGAACCCCGGTGATACCCAGCCGCAGGGCCTTCCCGCTGAAAGGCATCAGCTGATCCAGGATCTGGCGGGCCAGTTCCTGATGAGGCCCCAGGGCGCTCTCGACCAGGGTGATGGTCTTGGAAAGCAGGCGACGGTCGCACGAGCGCACCCCTTGAACGTACTCCTGCGGGTCCGACAGCCTCATTATTTCGCTCTCTCGAGGGCATTGAGCACCTGGTTGGCCGATTCGGTCACGGGGGTGCCCGGTCCGAATATGCAGGCCACCCCGGCCTGGTAGAGCTGTTCATAGTCTTTTGGCGGAATGATGCCGCCCACCACCACCTGGATGTCCCCGCCGCCGGCTTCTTTCAGCGCGCCGATCAGGCCGGGGACCAGCGTATTGTGCCCTGCCGCCAGACTCGAGGCGCCCACCACATGCACGTCATTTTCGATGGCCATCCGGGCCGCCTCCTGGGGTGTTTGAAACATGGGACTGATATCGACATCGAAACCCAGGTCGGCAAAGGCGCTGGCAATGACCTTGATGCCGCGGTCATGCCCGTCCTGGCCCATTTTGGTCACCAGGATGCGCGGGCGCCGGCCGTTGCGTTCGTTGAACTGATCACAGCGCTTGCGGATGGAGGCGATGATTTCGCTGTCGCCGTATTCAGCGGCGTAGACGCCTGAAATGCACTGGGTAGTCGCCACGAAACGCCCGAAGGTTCGTTCGAGGGCATCGGACACCTCTCCAACGGTTGCGCGGGCCCGAACGGCGGGGATGGCGGCTGCCAGCAGGTTGCCGCCGGATTCGGCCGCCTGCTGCAGGGCCTCCAGGCAACGCTGCACTTCGGCGCTGTCCCGGGAGGCCTTGATCCGATTCAAACGCTCAATTTGCTTTTCCCGCACACTGGCCGGCACTTCGAGAACGTCCAAATCGAGGTCTTCCTCCATCTGATATTTATTCACGCCCACAATGGTGTCTTTGCCCTGATCGATACGGGCCTGGCGGCGGGCGGCCGCCTCCTCGATTCTCAATTTGGGCATCCCTGTTTCGATCGCTTTGGCCATGCCTCCCAGCTGCTCGACCTCATCGATAATCTTCTGGGCGGCGGTGATGATGCCGGCGGTGAGATTCTCGACATAATAGGATCCGGCCAGCGGGTCGATGGCGCGGCAGATCTGGGATTCCTCCTGAATGACCAGCTGGGTGTTTCTGGCGATCCGGGCCGAAAAATCCGTCGGCAGGCCCACGGCTTCGTCAAATGAGTTGGTGTGCAACGACTGGGTCCCCCCCAGAACGGCCGACAGACACTCGAGCGTGGTCCGGATGATGTTGTTGTAGGGATCCTGGGCCGTCAGACTCCAGCCCGAGGTCTGACAGTGGGTGCGCAGCATTGTCGATCGCGCGTCTTTGGGATCGAACTGACTGATGATCCGGTGCCACAGGAAGCGGGCGGCCCTCAGCATGGCGATATCCATGAAGAAGTTCATCCCGATTCCAAAGAAAAACGACAAACGCGGTGCGAACTGGTCGATGTCCAGACCGGCATGCAAAGCCGCACGGACATATTCCAGGCCGTCGGCCAGAGTGAAGGCACACTGCAGCACCGAGTCAGCGCCGGCTTCCATCATGTGATAGCCGCTGATACTGATGGTGTTGTAGCGCGGCATGTGTTCCGAGCAATAGGCGATAATATCCGAGACGATGCGCATGGACGGCTCGGGGGGATAGATGTAGGTATTTCGCGTGAGGTATTCTTTCAGGATGTCGTTCTGGATCGTCCCGGCGAGCTTTTCCTGGGCAACGCCCTGTTCCTCGGCGGCCACAATGTAGCCGGCCAAAATCGGCAGGACGGCGCCGTTCATGGTCATGGACACCGTCATCTGGTCCAGTGGAATCTGGTCAAAGAGGATTTTCATGTCCTCGACACTGTCCACCGCGACACCGGCTTTGCCGATGTCGCCCGCCACCCGGGGATGGTCCGAGTCGTACCCCCGGTGGGTGGCGAGGTCAAAAGCCACCGAAAGGCCTTTTTGGCCTGCCGCCAGATTACGCCGATAGAAGGCATTTGACTCTTCGGCGGTGGAAAAGCCGGCGTATTGGCGGATCGTCCACGGCCGCATGCTGTACATGGTGGGGTATGGTCCGCGCACATAAGGCGGCATGCCCGGCAGCGAACCCAGGTGCGGCAGACCTTCGAGGTCCTCAGCGGTGTAAAGCGGCTTTACCAGAATGCCTTCCGGCGTCTTCCAGTTGAGCGTGTCCAGCGATTTGCCTTTGAGCTTTTTTGCTGTCAGTTCTTTCCATTTTTTCAGGTCGGGGTGCTCGCCCATCTCGCAACACTCCTTCTCTCACTTGGATTGACAGTGGAATAAAGAACATTCACCAATCGTAAAATGATTTTTGGAACGCTGACCGACATCATCGGCAAACCGCAGGGCGTTCTAAACTGAAGACGCTGTGCGGTCTCGCAATGATGCAGTCAGGACCGGAATCTCGCGGCCTTTGTCTATCTTTCACAAAGTTCCACCAGCACCCCGTTGGTTGATTTGGGGTGCAGGAAAGCAATCCTGGCGCCGCCGGCCCCCTTGCGGGGGGTCTCGTCAATGAGCCGGATCCCTTTTGCTTTCAATTCGGCAAGGGCCTCATCCAGATTCTCGACGCGAAAGGCGACATGCTGAATACCTTCGCCCTTTTTCTCCAGGTACTTGGCAATGGGGCCGTCGGGTGAAGTCGATTCAAGCAGTTCGACCTCACTTTCGCCCACCGGTAAAAAGGCCGTGGTGACCCGCTGCTCGGCAACCGTTTCAGTGCCCTCAAGCGCCAGTCCCAGGGCCTGGGTCCAGAAATTCTTGCCCTGGTCGATGCTGTTGACCGCTATTCCGAGATGATCGATCTTTAAAATTTTCATCATACCTCCCAAGTCTTGTCCAGGTCCGGCCCGTTGGGGGCGTCTCCGTGATCCAGCCCGCGTCAGGTGGCGTTTTCGACCGCTGCGACTCCCGGCACAGCCTCTTTGAGCAGGCGCTCGATGCCGTTTTTGAGCGTCATCTGCGACATGGGGCAGCCGGCGCAGGCGCCTTGCAGCTTGACGGTGACGATCCCATCCTTGACATCGATCAATTCCACGTCGCCGCCGTCGGCCTGCAGCATCGGCCGGATTTTCTGCAATGCTTGTTCGACTTTTTCTTTCATGGCTGTTGGCTCCTTTTGATGGATTTGGATCGAAGCATCACCTGTTTATACGTCACTCGTGCTCAAATCGCAAGATACATCCCCAAAATCAACCATGCTGTCGGGGGCAAAGCAAACACGATGGTGCTGAATGTTTCCCTTACCCGCAGGTTTGGCGGTCAGCGCGGGCATAATCGAGATAAAACCGGTTCCGGAATGCGTCAAATGTATCCGTCAGGACGGCGCTGCGCATCCGCCGCGCAAAATCGACAAAAAAATGAATATTGTGGATGGTCAACAGCCGGTAGGCCAGCAGTTCTCTGGAGATCAACAGGTGCCGCAGGTAGGCCCGGGCGTATTTGCCGCAGGTATAACAGCTGCACTGCTCCTCCAGCGGGCGGGTGTCCTGGCGATATCTTGCATTTCGCAGGTTAAGGGTCCCGAAACGGGTGAAGATCTGCCCGTTGCGGGCATTGCGGGTCGGCAGGACACAATCGAACATGTCGGCGCCCCGGCCGACCAGCTCGACCAAATCGGAAGGGGTCCCCACCCCCATGATGTATTTCGGGGCGGTGCCCGGCAGCAGCGGCAGGGCCGATTCCGCTATTTCCAGCATCAGCTCCTGGGGCTCACCGACGCTCAAACCGCCGAGCGCATATCCGTCAAAGCCGATTCCAGCCAGATCTTCAACCGCGCGACGGCGCAGATCCGCATACATGCCGCCCTGGACAATGCCGAAAAGCGCCTGGCTGCCATCGTCAACTTCCCCCCAGGCCGATTTGCAGCGGGCGGACCACCGGGCGGTGATATCGCGGGCCGCCTCTGTATCCGCGCGGCTGGCCGGATGTTGAATGCACTGGTCCAGACACATCATAATGTCGGAGTGGAGGCAGTGCTGGATCTGGACCACTTTTTCCGGTGTCAGCAGATGCCGCGAGCCGTCTATGTGCGATTGGAATTCAACCCCTTGCTCGGAAATCCGGGACAGCTTCGCCAGCGAAAACACCTGGAACCCGCCGCTGTCGGTGAGAATCGGCATCGGCCACTGCATGAAGCGGTGCAGCCCTTCGAACCGGCTGATGACCTCGCAGCCGGGCCGCAGATTCAAATGGTAGGTGTTGCCGAGAATGATCTGGGCCCCGATCTGCTGCAACTCGTCCGGTGTAACCGACTTTACCGAGCCCAGGGTGCCCACGGGCATAAACACCGGGGTCTCTATCTTGCCGTGGGCGGTCTCGATAAGCCCCGCCCGGGCCCGGGAAGTCGTGCTCTGCTTTTGAACCGTGAATTTCATAATTCCAAATTTATTCCATCGCGGCATCCCGCAATGCGAAACCATATCGCGGCCGGAGGCCGCTCCCACTTGTTTTTAACCCCTTGCCCCACGCCCCACGCTC
>Ga0210141_1000103_pt1 | contig 10787 bp, 13 predicted proteins | sample China_Galinas_Co_2_FD_184862 | JGI IMG/M metagenome (GOLD analysis project Ga0210141, IMG submission 184862) | Wetland microbial communities from San Francisco Bay, California, USA, that impact long-term carbon sequestration -... | ecosystem: Environmental > Aquatic > Marine > Wetlands ...
GATTCGCGGCAGGTCCGGATCGACTACACCAACAGCGCGGAACGGTTATTGGCTGCGGACCTGCCGCATTTGTTCGAACGCTTCTACCGCGGGGAAAAATCCCGCTCCCGGCAGCACGGCGGCGCCGGTATCGGTCTTGCCATCGTTAAGGAACTGGTGGAAGCCCACGACGGCCAGGTGGCCGCCGCGCTCATAGGCGGCCGGCTCCGCATCCGCCTGACGCTGCCGCTAAGTCCGGTGAGCCAAGCTAAACTGTCTGATTTTAATCGTTAATCGCTCCGACAAAGGCTGGTCGGCCCGAACCCCGCCAACCGGGCAGCCCCATTCTTTACGCGATCTTTACATTCCCTTTAAGACATCTTCATTTTTCGGTCTTATCATTTCATCATGGTGAAACAGACTCCGCGGCTCACCCGGGTCTGAAAACTTTTAACACAACCGAAGTCATCAGCATTCGGAGGTACCCTATGCGAAACCTTGTCATTGCCATTATTGCCATCGGTGCGGTGCTGGTGGGCTACCACCAGGTCCGCAGCATGGATCAATCCAAAGACAAACAAATGAGTGCCATCCCGGAAGACGCCCGCACGGCCGTCTTTGCCGGAGGCTGCTTCTGGTGCACGGAGTCGGATTTCGAAAAAGTGGACGGCGTGATCGATGCCATTTCAGGCTACACCGGCGGAAAAGAAGTCAGCCCGACCTACCAGCAGGTATCCGCCGGCCGCACCGGGCATGTGGAAGCCGTCAAGGTTGTTTATGACCCGGCAAAAATCACGTACGCGGAACTGCTCGATGTGTTCTGGCGGCACATGGACCCCACCGATGAAGGCGGACAATTCGTGGACCGTGGCCCCCAGTATACCAGCGCCATATTCTATGCCGACGACGACGAACGCCGGCAGGCGGAAATGTCCAAAAAGGACCTGGCCGCGTCTGGGCGCTTCGACAAACCCATCGTCACCCCGATCCTGCCGCTGGGGCCCTTCTATCCGGCGGAAGAATACCATCAGGATTATTACAAAAAGAGCACCTTCAACTACAAACGCTACCGTTCAGGATCGGGCCGCGACCAGTTTATCGAAAAAATCTGGGGGAAAGACATGTCCAAGACGAGTATGAAATCAAAACCAGAAGGCGCCATGTATACCATTCCGACGGATGAAGAGTTGCGCACCCGGTTGACCGCCCTGCAGTACAAAGTCACCCGGCAGAACGGCACGGAGCGCCCCTTCAGCAACACCTATTGGGACAACCACGAGGCCGGCATCTACGTCGATATCATTTCCGGCGAGCCCCTGTTCAGTTCCACGGACAAGTTCGAATCCGGCACGGGCTGGCCCAGCTTTACCCGTCCCCTGGTAAAGGAAAACATCGTGGAGAAGAGCGACACGAGCTTTTTGATGGTGCGCACCGAGGTCCGCAGCAAACATGCTGACTCCCACCTTGGGCACCTGTTCAACGACGGCCCGGCCCCCACCGGCCTGCGCTACTGCATCAACTCGGCCGCCCTGCGCTTCATCCCCAAAGCGGACCTCGAGAAAGAAGGGTATGGAGAGTACATGACGCTGTTCGAATAACAGCCGGAGAGGAGGCACGACCATGAAAACGACGCGACAGATCGTGATCATCATTCTCCTGGCCGGAATTTTGGCCGCGGCCGCCGCGCCGGTCGTGGCGGCCGGCGCATTGTCTGAAATGGTTTTTTACGTCCATTGATATGACGTGGGCCAAGCCGCCCTGGAAGGGCTGGCCGGCATTCACAACGTCACCCGCGGATGGCATTCAGGGCGGGAAATCAACACGGTTACCTTCGACCCGGCGGTCATTACCCCGGAAGACATGGTGGCGGCCTTGAAAGCGGCCGGCACCTATGCCGGCACCGTGGAATAAGGAAGCGTATAACAGCATGCCATGCCGGGCCGTCTTGGCCCGGCCGCGTTTCATCTCCTTTTATAGATGAGTCTTATACAAAGCCCTTTTATGGCAGCCTCCCGCATCCCCCATGCGATCCCACACCAATCCTTTCCAATATAGAAAAACCCCGGCGATGAATATGGCATGAATTGTCATCCTGCATGTATTTACAAGCCGCAGAGCCCATGGTAGCTTAAAACCCATTTGATCCTGCAGTAAAGCCGGCCCCATCAATATCATGTTCAGGTTGCCTTTCGCGCTGCCTGTAAATATACAAATCTTTATCGCTTTCATGCCCACTGGCAATTAGCGCTTTGGTTTAAACGTGTTTCAAGATAATTTCCGTGGTTATCATGTAGCATGATGATATTATTATGTGTGATCGTTAGTTGTATCAACCACGAATAGAATAGGTCGCATAAATGGATAAAAAGTCAGGTTCATGCCTTTGCGGTGAAGTAGCTTTCGAAATAGAGGGAGATTTTGAAAATTTCTATCTTTGCCATTGTAGCCGTTGTCGAAAAGATACAGGATCGGCTCATGGAGCCAATCTGTTTTCCTCTTCTGCCAAAATAAAATGGGTATCAGGAGAAGATAAAGTCAAAAATTTTACGCTACCTTCAACTCAACACACCAAATCCTTTTGTTCAATTTGTGGATCCGCACTTCCAAATATTCAAATGGGAGGTGAACTGCTGGTGGTCCCTGCTGGAAGCCTTGATTGTGATGTGTCAATTATTCCTACCGCTCATATTTTTGTTTCCAGCAAAGCAAATTGGGATAAAGATCTTCATAAAATTCCTATGATAGAGACTTTGCCGAAATAATCAGTAAAGCACATAACAAATCGCTGGTAGGGTCCGCCAACGCTGGCGCTTTAAGCCTCTCGCCCCGCTCAGCGGCCCCACAACTCAAACGTTATGTAGAAGAATTGAAACATATGGATAATCTTTGGTCAAATATTCCAGCATCGGACTACGAAGGCCATATGGGTCTTCCTGAAGTCGATCAATTGTCGTTTTTGGGTGACATGCTCAAAGAATCGTTGGAAAAATACGACAGCATATCGGTTGCCTACCTTGGATGCGCGACGGGAAATGGCCTGGAATATATTAGAAACGATAAAACGCACAAAGTGACCGCTATCGATATAAATCCAGAATACCTGTCAATTCTTCGAAACCGGTATCAAGGAAAAATTCCAAACCTGGAAATAATCGAGACCGATCTCAATGACTACCAAGGAAATGGCCAACGGTACTCCCTAATTTTCGCAGGATTGCTGTTTGAATATCTGGACCCAGGTCCTCTGCTTAAAAAAATTTCAACCTGGCTTGAAAACGCAGGCGTTATGGTCCTTGTTTTGCAGTTGCAGGACAAACATGTAAGGAAAGTTTCTGACACACCATACTCAAGCCTAAAACGGCTCGATCCGGTCATGAACCTTATTTCAGATCAAAATTTCAAATTAATGGCTAAGGAAAGTGGCATGACAGAACTTGAGGGCAAAAGCCTCACATTGGAAAGTGGCAAGTCTTTCTATGTTGGCGTATTTGGGAAGACCACATAAAGCACCGCAGGTGGACACCGAACCCGGCCTTCCGCCGGCACGGCGCCCCTGAAGCACGGCGAGCATAGCCAATTATGACTGGCGAGAAGGACTTAGAAAAATTGTTATCATCCATGTCCCCCACACTTTTAGATGGGGAGTATGTATTTTGTACATTCACAAACGCCCATTACGGAGACCACTCGGAGCTGGCACCGATTGCCTCTTTTATCGAACCAGAGGGGCTCTCACTGGTTGTGCCAAAATCTAAAGCTGACGAACAACGGCTGAGCTACGCGTGTGTTTTTCAGGGGATAACGTTAAGCGTTCATTCCAGTCTTGAAGCCGTCGGTCTGACGGCGGCCGTTTCACGAAAGCTTACCGAACACGGGATAAGTGCCAATGTAATCGCAGGTTATTACCATGATCATATTTTCGTTCAAAAAGAGGCCGCAGAAAAAGCTATTGAAGCACTTAACGAATTTGCTTGCTAACCAATCTCCGGAGCAGACAGGGACAACTTGCGGATTTTCGCGGTAAGGCCGGAATCAGCGCTATTTATTTCCGCCTGCTGCTCAGCTCAACCGTCAGAGGTAAGCATGCCACTTGCGAGAGTAGAAGTACGGAAAATTCTTCCTGCGGAAGAGGTTGCGGCGATTATGGACGCTGTCTATCAAGCTCAGCGCGAAGCGCTAAAAGTGCCGGAAGGGGATAGACAGATCCGCTATGTTGAGCACAAGTCGGCGTATTTTTCGGTACCATCCGGAAAAACCGAGAATTATACTCTCGTTGAAATCACCTTATTTCCCGGCCGGTCCCTGAAAGCCAAACGACATCTCTACAAGTCAATTGTCCAACGGTTTGGTGAGTTGGGAATCGCTCCGTCCGATATTTTCATTGTTCTGTACGAACCGCCCCTGGATAATTGGGGCTTGCGCGGCGGCATGCCAGCATCTGAGGTTGATCTCGGTTTCAATTTAAACGTGTAAAACCTCTAACCAGCGGGTCTTAAAGATACTCGTTCCTCACGCCTCATACCCTTAACAAGAACAAAAGAAGAGAATCATAAAGGTTTTATAGATACGGACTTTTCCAAAAACTATTACATTAATTGGAGATATTAATGGTTTGGGTACCTTGGATAGAGACTGAGAGCGAACGTTCATCAAGTGAAGAAATAAAGAAATTGTATAACAAAACGCGCAACCCCCTATCTGGCAAGATCTCTGATCTTACTCGAATCACCAGTTTAACTCCAGAAGTCTCTGAAAATATAAACACCCTTGGATCAGCCGTCTATCGGAATGCAACAGGATTTACGGCACGGGAAAAGGAAATAATTGCGCTGGTCACCTCTTCGTTTATTGGATGTGTCCATTGAACTGCCAGCCATAGAAAAGCCCTCGGTCGAGCGGCTAAAAATCTTGGCCTTGCGGAACAAGTCGCTAAGGATTATACCAAAGCGGATTTGAGCAATCGTGAAAAACTTATGGCAGATTTTGCGGTTAAAATTACGCGCTCTCCCGATGCTTGCTGTCCAAACGATATACAGCAGCTTAAAAGCAATGGCTTTTCAGACAGAGATATATTGTGTCTTGTAGAGATTGTCGCTTACCAAAATATGAGTACACGAATCATGGAGTCACTTAGCACGATAGATTAGCCATTCTTAAAAATCATGTTTCGTAGACTATTGAGAACCGTTGTAACTTCATTCTTGTCCGGCGCCGTGCTTTTGGCAATCGGTCTGGTCATTTGGTATGCCAGGCAGGGGTCTAAAGCGACCCTGCAAGACACCTGTTTTTGGGTTGGATCATCAGTTATTTCATGTAAACTTGGATTTGTCTCAAACAATGCGTTGGCGAAATCATCTATTCATTTTTCTGATCGTACTCTCTTCCGTCGCCTATGCCGCCGATCGCCGCGATACGATGGCGAAAGAGATACGGCACCTCTTTGACCATTTAGAAAATTCGCCGTGTGAATTCAATCGCAATGGCAAATGGTATACTGCGGAGGAGGCTGCGGCGCACATCCACCAAAAATATCAATACTTGTTAAAAAAAGGCCTCATTGATTCCACCGAGCAGTTTATCGACCGGGCCGCCTCGGAAAGCAGCCTGAGCGGAAAACCCTATATGGTCAGGTGCGGTGCCTCTGAACCGATAAAGAGTTCGATCTGGTTTAAAAACGAATTAGGGCGTTTCAGAAAATAGGGACATCTCCAAAAGTTCCGGTTTTTTTAAGGATTCAAGGGATCAAGGGTCCGAGGCTTCGAGTGAATGGCTTAGAAGTTTACGATAGCTGAAAAATTGGCCAAATTCGAATAGACGCTCTTTTGATCTATCTGCAAAAAATATAAAACAGTCACCACCACGAACATCCAGCTGGGGAAAACGCCAAAAGAAGGCAACGCATGACAACTGATACGGTCATTTCTACAGACAAGTCGAAGCTCGATGTGACTCTCATTCACGATTTCCTGCGACGGTCCTACTGGGCCGAAGACATCCCCCTGGCAATCGTCCAAAGATCGATCGAAAATTCGCTTTGTTTCGGGGTCTATGAAGGTGCGTCTCAAGTGGGTTTTGCCAGGGTGATAACCGACTATGCCACTTTCGGGTATGTAGCGGATGTTTTTATCATCCCGGCAAAACAGAAGCAGGGCCTTGGGAAAAAATTAATGGCATATATTATGGATTTCCCCGAATTGAAGGGGTTGCGAAGATGGCACCTTTTGACGTTGGATGCACAAAACTTGTACAAGAAGGTGGGGTTCCGTACACCGACGAATCCTGAACATCACATGGAAAAGCGCAATCCGGGTATCTACAAAAACCAATGATTATCATGCGAACGTCAAACACCCACCGCGACTTCTTAACCCTTACGCGCGAGCTGGATGCCGAGCTGAAATGGATATACGGTTCCTTGCAGGCGGTCTACGACCAGCATAATGTGATCGATCCCATCGATACCGCTATGGTGGGCTATGTGGACGGCGAACCGGTGACATGTGGTTGCTTCAAGACGATCGACACCGAACGCGTCGAAATCAAAAGGCTTTATGTAAAGCCAAATTTTCGACGAAAGGGGTTTTCGTCAGAAGTTCTCCAGGCCTTGGAGGCATGGGCGGTGGAACTGGGGTATGCTGCCGCATTGCTCGAAACCGGTAAAAGGCAACCGGAAGCCATAGGGCTTTACCGGAAGTTTGGTTACCAGATCATCGCAAACTATGGCCCCTACCGGGGGATGGAAAACAGCCTCTGCATGCAAAAGTTGCTTTCCTGATATGGCCTCTGCCGATTCCCTCCTCCTTTATTGACAAACGTCACTCGGCCCGCAGCGCTTCGATAGGGTCCAGACCGGCCGCGTGGCGGGCCGGCAGCACCCCCGCCAAAAGGCCGATCAGCGACGCCAGCCCTTCCGCCAGGAGCACATAGCTCCAGGATGTATGCGTGGGCAGGGCCGGCACGATCCTGCCCAACAGCCAGGCACCGCCGGCGCCGATCAGCAGCCCGGCCAGCCCTCCCAGGCTGGCCAGCACGATAGCCTCACCGATAAAAAGAGACAAAATCTGCCGCCGGCCAGCACCCAGGGCGCGCAGCAGGCCGATCTCCGATTTCCGTTCGTTGACCGCAATGGTCATGATCGTCAGGATGCCCACCCCGCCCACCAGCAGGGATATGCCGCCCAAGGCACCCACAGCCATGGTGAGAATGTTGAGAATAGAGCCCAGCACCTCCAGCATCTGGTCCTGGGTGATGATGGTGAAGTCTTCAGACCCGTGGCGATCGATCAGCATCTGTCGGGCACGACGCGCCACATCGGACGAGCGGCTGCCCTCGGCGTACAACAGGTCGATCTCCATCAGGCTGTCGCGGTTGAAAAGGGCCAGGGCGCGCGCGGCCGGGATGAACACGGCGTCGTCCAGGTCGAACCCCAGCATCTGCCCTTTGGATTCCATGACCCCCAGCACGCGATAATGCTCGCTGCCGATACGGACGCGCCGACCCAGCGGATTGGCACTGCCGAACAGTTCGGTTCGCACCTTGCTGCCGAGGACGGCAAACGCCCGTGCGACCCGGGGATCGTCTTCCGGCAGAAAACGACCCTGGGCCACCCGCATCTGCCAGACCTCAGGCACGGCGGACCCGACGCCAAACACAAACGTCCGCCGGCTGCGCGAGCCATACTCCACCGCCGCATTGCCTTGGACCACCGGAACCGAAGCCACCACCCGCGGCAGGCGTTTCAAAGCAATGGCATCGTCGAGACTCAAAGGGCGCACATTGCTGATCACGGCCCCCGAAAAGCCGGTCGTGGAGGTTTTACCCGGTGTAATGCCGATGAGATTGGTGCCGAACTGGGTAAATTCCGCCAGGACGAAGCGATGGACCCCCTCCCCGAGAGAGGTCAGCAGCACCACGGCGGCAATCCCCACGGCGATCCCCAACGCGGTCAACCCGCTGCGCATGGGCTGCCCCACCAGGCCCTGCAGGGCAAATTTGGTCGCATCACGAATCAGCATAAAAAATGCCTTTTTTTAATGCAGCGTGTTCTTCTGTCATCGTGCTTGAAATCATCAATACACTGGTTTTTTACGGGGTTTGGTTTCCCTTTGTCACGAGGCCGAGCATCATTGCGGTGATCGATAAAGACGCGACGGCTGTCTGAGTCCCGCGATAAGCGGGGCGAGTTCCGGCGCATCCGTTAGCGGCGGGACAACGCCGCCACCGGATCCAGCCGTGCCGCGCGCCGTGCCGGCATCACCCCGAAAACGAGCCCGGACGCCAGGGCCACCCCCACCGCGGCCAGCAGTGCCCAGCCTGGCGCGGCCATGGGAAAATTCGGAAAAAACCGCTCGGCCAGCAGCAGACCGCCGCCGGCCAGCAGCAGACCCAGGGCCGCTCCCACCAGCGAGAGCATGGCCGACTCGGAGAGAAAAAGGCGCAGGATCTGGCCGCCCGGCGCCCCCAGGGCCTTTAAGAGACCGATCTCTCCAGTGCGCTGAGACACCGCCACCAGCATGACGTTCATAATCAGGATGCCGGCCACCGCCAGGCTGATGGCGGCTATCCCGGCCACGGCCAGCGTCAGGGTTTTGAAAATACGGTCGAAGGTCGCCAGCATGGCATCCTGGGTGATGACCGTGATGTCGTCCTCTCCGTCGTGCCTCTCCCGAATAATGTCCAGGACGGCCTTCTTGGCCCGGGGGATAGCGTCCCGACCACGGGCTTGGACCAGGATGCGAAACAGGGAGACCCGGTTAAACAGGGCGGAAGCCGACGCCACCGGGATGATGGCCACATCGCTGATGTCCACTCCCAGGGACTGGCCTTTGGGGGCCAGTGCACCGATTACCCGAAAACGACGTTCCCCGATGCGCACAAAGCGGCCCAGCGGGGACGTGTTGCCGAAAAGCTCTGTTTTCAGCTTGTGCCCCAGAACGCAATGCGCTTCGGCGCGGCTGGCTTCGCCCGCCGGCAGAAAACGCCCCTGGGCCATGGAGAGATTGCGCACCTCGGCCATGGCCGCGGTGGTTCCCAGGATGACTGTTTCACGTGAGAGCCCGTCGCGGGTCACGGGCGCCGACCCCACCATGACCGGTGCCACCCGACGCACGGCGCTGCTGCGCAAAAGCGCCAGGGCGTCCTCCAGGGTCAAATCGCGCGGTGTTTCCCCCAAAAGGGGCGGCGGCCCGCCGGTGGTTTCCGAACGGCCGGGAAGGACGATCAGAAGATGGGTTCCCAGAGAGGTGAATTCCTGCGTCACATACCGCCGGGCGCCTTCGCCGAGGGCCGTCAGCAGCACCACCGACGCCACCCCGATGGCCATAGCCAGCAGCATCAATCCGGTTCGCAGGGGGTAGCCGCGCAGGGACCGGAAGGCGAAGCCCAGCGTATCGTCAATTTTCACGGCGCCCTCCGGCGGTCGTCCTCGATACGGCCGTCCAGCATGCGCACCTGGCGGCCGGTGCGTTGCCCGAGTTCCGGGTCGTGCGTGACGATGACCACCGTCATGCCGGCCCGGTTGAGCCCCTCGATGGTCTCGATCACATCATTGCCCGAAGCGCGGTCCAGGTTGCCGGTGGGTTCGTCCGCCAGGATAATGGCCGGCTGCATGATGGTGGCCCGTGCGATGGCCACGCGCTGACGCTGCCCCCCGGAAAGCTGGTCCGGACGGTGGCGGGCCCGGTCCGCAAGCCCCAGTCGTTCTAAAGCCTCGGCCACGCGCGCCTTACGCTGGCCGGCCGCGACCCCGGCCAGCGTAAGCGGCAATTCGACATTTTCCGCGGCGGTCAATCGGGGGATCAGGTGAAAAAACTGGAAGATGAAACCGATCTTGTGCCGACGAATGTCGGCCTGCTTCCGTTCGCCCAGTTCGGTGGTATCAATGCCTTCCAACCGATAAACACCGTTGTCCGGACGGTCGAGCAGCCCCAGGATATTGAGCAGGGTGGATTTGCCCGACCCGGAGGGGCCCATGATGGAGACGTACTCGCCCGGCTGGACGGTCAGATCCACCTGGCGCAATGCATAAACCGTCTCTTCCCCCACCTGGAAAACGCGCTCGACCTGTTCCAGACAAATCACGGCGCTTCCTCCAGCCGCGCGGCCTCGGCCCCATCTTTTAAATCCGGATTGTCCACATTGACGACCACCCATTCGTCCGGCGACACACCTTCCAGCACCTCGCTCCAGTCCCAGTTGGACAGGCCGATGCGGATGCTGCGGGCCGCCAGGCGGCCTTCCCCGGGCATAAAAACATAAACGCGTCGGCCGTCCATCACCGCCTCGGTGGGCACCCGCACCACGTCTTGGCGCACGTCGAGAATCACCTCGATATCCGCACTGTAGCCGGCCAGAAGGTTTTTCCCTTCCGGCGCCTGGTCGAAGACCACCTCCACGTCCACGGTGCGGGCCTGCTTCTCGACGTCCAGGACGTAATCCGCAATCCGGCGCACACGTCCCGCAAAGTGCTCGTCCCGGAAAGCATCCATGCTGATGCGGGCCGGCATGCCCACCTGGATGTCGGCGGCGTCCACTTCGTCAATCGGCGCCGTTACGTAGAAGCAGGCGTTGTCGATGATATCCACCACGGGGGGCGTGGGCACCCCCAACGGCGATGGTGTCACGAATTCGAAGCGCTCACCGTTGATCTCGGCAATCACCCCGTCAAAAGGCGCCAGCAAGCGGGTGCGTTCCAGGTTGGCCTGGGCCACGGCCTGCTGCGCCTCCCGGACGCTGATCTCGCTGCGGGCCGCGGTGCAATCGGCCTGCAGGGCGGCCGCTTCGGCCTTAGCGTTGTCGACCCGCTCTTC
>Ga0210141_1000104_pt1 | contig 10770 bp, 7 predicted proteins | sample China_Galinas_Co_2_FD_184862 | JGI IMG/M metagenome (GOLD analysis project Ga0210141, IMG submission 184862) | Wetland microbial communities from San Francisco Bay, California, USA, that impact long-term carbon sequestration -... | ecosystem: Environmental > Aquatic > Marine > Wetlands ...
CCGCCACAGAGCCCAATTTTAAAAAATCCCGGCGTGACAGAAGGCGCTGGTCTCCCCCGGGCCTGATCGCAATTTGGGACAAGTTCTCCTCCTCACACCAAAAGCCGAACGGCACAAACCATTTTCCTATCAAAAGGGGGGCGGGATGTCAATTCAGCCCACCCCATTGCCTGCCCACTGTTGAATGGCGCGACCCATAATATTTATCGGCAGTTGGCCTAAAAAGATGAGTTCACACGGTCAGTGCATGCAGAAGAAGCCGTGCCTGCTTCTTTGGCAGGGCGCATGGCGCAGGGGCTGAAATGGCGGCTAGTTGAGCCGCCGCTTGCGAAACTCATCCGCTGTGATGCCGTAACGGCGCATGATCTGCTGCAGGGCCTGCCGCTCGAGCCCGCATTTTTTCGCCGCCTGGGTGACGTTGCCCCGGCTTTGGGCGAGCATTTCACCGATATAGGCGGCATTGAATTGATTGAGAATTTGCTCTTTGGCGGCCTTGTAGGGCAGCGAGATGAGCGCGTTGTGGTCGCTGATGGACGAATTCGTCTTGCCGGACAAACCGATGTGTTCCGGTCTGATGTCCCTGTCGGCCGAATAAAGAATCCCCTGGATGATAAGGTTTTCCATCTCGCGGACATTGCCAACCCAGTCAGAGCGCAAAAAGGCTTCGATCAGTTCCGGGCTCAGACGCTTGAGCGGCACGTCCAATTTCGCACAGTGTTTCTCCAAGAGATGGTTGGCGATCAAGGGGATATCGTCGCCGTGATCCCGAAGGGAAGGCAACTCTATCGGAAGAACGTTCAGCCGGTAAAAGAAATCCTCCCGGAACTCGCCCAGGCGGATTTTTTCCTTGATGTTCTGGTTGGTAGAGGCCACGATGCGCACATCGACCGAGATGGTTTTGGTGTCACCGAGCGGCTTGATCTCTTTTTCCTGCAGCACCCGCAGCAGTTTGGTTTGAATCGTCGGGCTGATATCTCCGATTTCATCCAGAAAGATGGTCCCCCCGGAAGCCTCCTGAAATAAACCGATCTTGTTCTGAGTCGCATGCGTAAAAGCCCCCTTGCGGTAGCCGAAAAGTTCGGATTCCAGTATATTCTCAGGCACGGTGGGGCAGTTGACCGCTACAAATGATTCCCCGCTCCTTGGACTCAAGGCATGGATCGCATTGGCGGTCAGGTCTTTTCCGGTTCCCGATTCGCCGGTTATCAGAACGGTGAGATCCGTTTTAGCGACCATCTGAATGGTCTCGTAAACCCGCTGCATGCAGGCACTTTTCCCCACCAGCCCGAAAAATCCGCTTTCCTCGCGACAGGCCTGCTGCAACCGCTGGTTTTCCCTCAACAGGCGGCTGCGCTCGATGGCCTTCTCCAGTCTTAAAACCAGCGCGTCGTGATCAAAGGGCTTGGTGATAAAATCGTAGGCACCCTGTCTCATGGCCCGGACGGCGGTCTCGATGTCACCGTGTGCGGTCATCATAACCACCGTCAGTTCGGGACGATCGCGCTTTATCGCCTCGAGAAGCTCGAGGCCGTTCATGCCCGGCATCTTGATGTCGGCCAGGACCAGGTCAAAGTGTTGCTCCTGCAGGTGCTGGACCGCGATTTCACCGGACGCGGCGGTCACCACCCGGCAATCCAAGTCCGGTTCCAGGCTGCGTTTGAGCAGGAACAGCATATCGGCTTCATCGTCTACTACCAGAAGGTTACGCTTCATGGGTGGTTCCTTGCACCTTACCGGGCACCGGTAAAATGACGGTAAAAGTCGAGCCCCGGTAAAGCCTGCTTTTCACCAGGATATCGCCGCCGTGATTTTTGACGATGCCATAGCTGACCGAAAGCCCTAGACCGGTCCCCTCGCCGGTCGGCTTGGTCGTATAAAAAGGGTCGAATATGCGCGGAAGATCCTCCGGGGAAATGCCGTGCCCGCTGTCGATTACCTGAATGCGAGCCTGGCCGGCAGTGGCCTCGAAAATGGTCTGCACCCTTATGCTGCCCTGCGTCCCCACGGCGTGTTTGGCGTTCATCACAAGATTGATGAACACCTGTTTGATGCGCTTTTCATCCAGCAAAATGGCCGGCAGCTTCGAATCGAAATGCCGTTCGATCTTGATGTCGGCAAAACCCGAGTGCTGGTCGATAAAGTTCAGAACTTCGTCGATGACACCGTGAACGTCGATCATCTCCGGGGACGGCTTGGAGCTGCGTGAAAAATCCAGAAGATCGCTGACGATCGAGCGGCAGGTTTTGGCATGTTTTTCAATTATCTTCAGGTCCTCGTGCCTGTTGCCGCCGGGGTCTTCGCTCCGCAGCAACAGCTGGGTATAGCCCAGAATAATTCCAAGCGGGTTGTTGATCTCGTGGGCCACCCCGGCCGCCAGCTGGCCGATAGAAGCCAGTTTGTCGGCCTGTGCGATCTGCTCCTCCATCAAGCGCCGCTGTTCGATATCGCGGATGAGCAGATGAATGGCGCCGTTGGTGTTGCCCGGCCCCTGATCGAGGCTGCCGCTGACCAGCGTCCGGACGGTGGCGCCATCGGTGCGCTTCAGGGTAATTTCGGTGTTGGTGATAAACCCCTTTGCGATGAGGCCCTTTTTGATCCGTGGCCAATCGGGGCCACCGTGGATAAAGGTTTGAAAAGGCCGACCATGCACTGTCTCACCGTCAATGCTCAAGAGCTTGTATCCGTGCGGATTGATATCCACAATGCTTCCGTTGGAATCCAGCACAAGGATCATGTCTTTGGAGACCTCGAAGATCCGCCGGAATTTTTCTTCGGACTGGGCCAACTCGGCAGTTCGCTCACCCACCAGTTCTTCCAGATTCTGATTGACGTACAGCAGTTCGTCGCGGGTCTCCTGCAGCTCTTTTTTGTCCCTGGAGATGAGCCGGTAGATGTTCCAGACCCGTTCGAAAAACAAGGTGACCGAGCCCACGAAAACAAAAGTCAGCGTGTTGATCGCACCAGAGAAGGGCTGCACGGCACTCCAGACCGAAGGCCGCCCCGTCAGCAACAGCACCTGCTTGAGAAGGTGGCCGGCGGAGCGGGAAATGGCAAAAGCCGCCAGACCGATACTGACCCACAGCAGATAGATCCAGATGACGTTGCTGCGATCGCGATTGCGCAATTTCAGGGCCAGGAGCACGCACATGAATGCAAAGATAATCATCAGCACCGAGCCGCAGACATCAACGATCCATATGGGCACAAAGGATAGAATCACGAGATCTGCCTCCCCGGCGGTCGTTGAGGCGCCATCCGAAGCAGACGCCGCAGACCGATGTAGAGGCAGACAATCGCCGGCACACACAGGAGGTGATCCAGCTTTGCCAGATAGTAGATCAGTTTAAGGGTCAAACCGCCCTTCCGATCCACAATCTGTATCTGCCAGCTGCCGATTCGTTCAGTGACGATGATGCCCAACTGGTCGTCCAGGGCGTGGACCAGAATGGTGTCCATGTTCCAGAGGATCAGGAAGAAAGCCGCGTACTGAATATAACGCCAACCGGGTTCGCGCACCAGACCGCGCTGACGCAGCCAATAGATCAGCACGCCCATTGAAATGAGGAAAAATATGTGGGCAATCTGATGGGCATACACGCCCTCGATCCCGCCGTGGCCCTGGGTGGCCAGCGCCTGGGCCGGAATGACCGTCAGAATCGCGGCCAGCAGAAGAGATGGCTTCATACGGGGTGCGCTCATGGCGCCTGTCTTTTGGCGCGACTCTGCAGACGCTGGTGGACGCCCCGGAAATAGGGCAGGTACGGTCGCATGTATTTGAAGACGATGCGGCAGAGGATATACAGCGGAACGAAGCTGAAGGTAAAGCCGACCGATTCGCCCAAAACCGCCGACAGGGGATAGGCGATCAGAAAATCAACATCACCGAAGCGGGTTTGCATCCAGCCCAGGGCAAAGGGAAGCGGCCACAGAATGCCTGCCGAGTAGCCGACCATGGTGAAGAAGTGCTTGCCCCAGGCATCGGTGGCGGCCTTGTTGAGCGCCTTGTAACTGGTCTTGTCCCCCTGCCGGTAGGCTTCGATGGACATTTTTTCTTTCTCGTCGGCCTCTCTGGACATCTTGTCGATCAGGGGCTGGTTGAACCTCAGGGCCAGCGAAACGGAAAACTCCCCGATCAGAACGCAGAAAAAACCCAGGCAGGTGGTGCCGATGAAGTAGTCCAGCAGCGGATAGCCGCTGATCCGGTAGAACAGCATCAGAAAGCCGTCGATATGCAGAAAAAGCCGAGAAAGAAAGTCATCCATCAGGATAGCGTCCAGTTGCGCAAGACTGAAAAGGATCGCTGCGAGAAAGCCGACCGAGGTGGGAAGTTGCCCGGATTCGAAACGCTGGTTTGAATCCGGGCAACCGCTGCTGTGTTAAATGATGTTGATCCCGAAAAATCCCCGCAGCGTGTAGCGCAGCCCGATGAAGAGAGCCAGCGCAATGAAGATCCCCTTGAGAACCTTGGCGGGAATGTATTTGCCGGTGCGCGGCCCGATCATCGAGCCGATGAAGATTCCCACCAGCTCGGCGCCGATCATCGGCCAGTAAACCATGACGCCTTTGAGCACCATGAAGTTGAAAATGGCGAAAATCATGCCGATCAGCACGGACAGCGCCGAGGTGCCGGCGACCACGAACATGGGCAGACCCACGACGCTGGTCAAAAACGGCACGTACAGAAAACCGCCGCCGATACCGAGAAAGGAAGCGATTGCCGAGATGAAGAAACCGCCGACAAAGGCCCAGAGGGGGCTGAAGGTGAATTTCTGCCCGAAAAAGGAAATCTCGGTCTTCACCAGACTCCATTTGAGGGTTCTGACACCCTGGTCCTCGATCTTGCCTTTGCCCTTGATGGTTTCCTCAAAGGCCTTGGCTGCCGCGGTAGCTTCCTTCTTGGTGGCCTGCCCCTTGGGGGACATCTCGTAGATCATGAACCCGCCGATGACGAAGACGACCAGGCCGAACCAGCCCTGGTACTGGGAGAATTTGAGTTTTCCGGCGGTGGTGTAGACCACCATCAAGGTCGCAAAAAGGGCTCCCGTGCCCAGAAATACACCCAGGGCCGGGACCAGCCGTTTTTGGCGATGATAATTGAAGCTGGACACCAGGGCCGAGAGACCCACCAGCCACTGGTTGGAAACCCGGATGCTGTCGGTGACAAATTTGTTCAGCTCAGGGGCTGTGGATTTAAACGACTTGGCGTATGAACCCAGACCGTAGATGGTCATATGGCCCACGCCGGCCATGATGCCACCGAAGGCCCCGACTGTCGAGAAGATCCAGCCGACCCAGATAGCCCACAACAACCCGATGATCAGATTGATATGGGGCGCCCCGGGAATGCCGAGAAACCCGGGCTTGCCCTCCGGGTTGATCTGGCCTTTTTCGGTGCCCTTGGGCGCTGTGGCCAGAGCTTCCTCCAGGCTCAAGGCCGTTGCGCTGTCGGTCAGTGCCAGTGGCACGAGCATGGTGATCACCAGCAATGCCGCGCCGAAAATTAGTGCCTGTTTGCTCATCAGCTACCTCCGTCAATAGTTTTGGATTAATAGTGAATTCCGTTCCCAACCTTCAATGCGTGGTTCGGGGCCGGTCGGATAGGCCCGGAAAAATGCCACCGTGCAAAGCAAGCGTTGTGCCATTCGGCCGGAAAATCAGCACTGCAGCGCTCATTTAGATCAGCAGGTAAATTTGTCTTTTGATTTCAGACAGGTATCGAAACCAATCATGTCGGCGCCTGGACAATCGCAATCCCCCCGCAGCCCTGCTCCTGCGGCCACAGTGCAATAAATTAACTGCATTTAACCCCCGATCGGCTGGAAACCATTAATTTGCAGCAATGGAATAATTGCAAAATAAATTATGCAGTGCAATAAAATTGTTTCGCAAATCCAGGGAAATAGGCTATTATGTCGCCCATTAATCCGACCGGAGCTATCTATTATCGTCTAATATGCTGAAATAAAATAAATTTATTATGGCTTTGCCTGACAGCCCCAATCCGGCTGTAATTGCTTCAGATGGTACGAATATTGCTGATCGACCTAGCGATTTTGCGCCCGCTGGCGGCAGCATACGGTTAAATATCCTGAACGGGCATCGGTTTCACGGCCGGTCGGGACGAATCGATAAGATCGCAATTTTCAATCATCCACAAGGAGAGTAATCGTCATGAAGGAATCGGTATACAGTGTCTGCGGCATGTGCACGGTACGGTGCCCGATCCGCGTCGAGGTTGAAGACGGTGTCGTCAAATGGATCGAAGGCAATCCGAACGACCCCGGCATGGCAGGCCGACTATGCGCCAAAGGGTCCGCCGGGATTGCCATGTTGTACGATTACGAGCGGCCCCAGCAGCCGATGATACGAGAGGGCAAGCGCGGCGAAGGCAAATGGAAAAAAGTCTCCTGGGACGAAGCCCTGGACTATATCGTCAAAAAGCTCAAGCCCATCATCAAAAAACACGGCGGAAAGGCCGTCGCTCTGAGCGATCGCGGCGGTCCGTTCAGGGACATCCACCGCAGTTTTCTGCGCGCGATCGGCTCGCCGAATTATTTCAACCACGACTGCACCTGCGCCCGCAATGTTCAGCATGCTGCCCTGTCGCTGTTCGGCTCCGGCCGCAAAACCTTCAATTATGATTACGGCAAGTGCAAACACCTGGTCCTCTACGGCCGCAACGTTTTCGAATCGCTGCGGGTCAAGCAGGCCAACATCATCATGGAGCTGTTGGACCGTGGCGGCAAGATCACTTACATCGATCCGCGGGCGGCCGGCACCGCCATGAAGGCCACCCGCTACTGGCCAATCCGGCCGGGCACCGATTATGCGCTTAACTTGAGCATTATTCACACGGTTCTGCGCGACAAGCTCTATGACGCCGAGTTCGTCAACAGATGGGTCGACGGCTTGAAGGAATTGAAGTCGTTCGTGATTCCGTATACGCCCGAGTGGGCGGAAACGGAAACCGGGATACCGGCCAAGGAGATCGTCGAGTTCACTCAAGAGATCGCCGAAGCCGCACCGGCGGTGATCTTTCACCCCGGTTGGATGATGGCCCGTTACTCCGACTCCTTTTACGGTATTCGCACTGCCTATATCCTGAACGCGCTGATGGGTGCTTTCGAAGCTCCCGGCGGCCTTTTCTTTCAGAAGGGCCCGGCCGATGCCGGGGCAAAGGGACTAAAGGCCCTGATGGACACCATCCCCAAGCCCGAAGAAAAACGGGTGGACGGCTGCGGCTGGAAATACAAGCATTTCGATAGCGGTCCGGGGCTGCTGCACCTGATGTACAAAGCGATTCTGGAACAAGAGCCCTACCCGCTCAAGGCCTACATTGCCTTCCGCCACGACCCGCTGCTGTCCCTGCCGGATCCCGAGGCGCAGAAAAAAGCGCTCGACAAACTCGACCTGGTGGTGGCTATCGATGCCAACTACAGTGAAACCGGCTGGTATGCCGATGTGCTGCTGCCGTCGGCCACCTATCTGGAGAAGGCCAGTGTGCTGGCCACCGGCAAGGGCCTCAAACCGCAGTTCAAGATCCGCCAGCAGGCGGTGGAGCCCATCAGCGACGCCAAGCCGTGCTGGTGGATATTCAAAACCCTGGCTGAGCGGCTGGGTGTCGGTGAGTACTTCAAGTTCAGCAGCATGGAAGAATTCTGGGAATGGCAGCTGTCCGATACCGGCGTGACGATAGCGGATCTGAAAAAGAAGGGCTTTGTCGCACTCACGGACAAACCGATCTGGTTCGACCGCATGAATGGGCTCAAGTTCAAGACCCCTTCCGGCAAAATCGAATTTGTCTCCAGCCGGCTGGCCGAAAGCGGCATCGACTCGTTCAAGCCTTACGAGCGCCCCGCAGCGCCGGAGGCCGGGTCTTACCGCCTGGCATTCGGTCGCAGTCCCGTGCACACCCACGGGCGCACCCAGAACAACCCGGTGCTGAGCGAAATCATGCCGGAAAACCAGCTGTGGATCAACGCCGCCGAGGCTGCCAAGATGGGGGTCGCCAATGGCGATGTCGTCAAAGTGACCTCTGCCGACGGCAGCCATTCGGGTGAAATCAATGCATTTGTGACCGAATTCATTCATCCGGAAAGCGTCTTCATGGTCCACGGTTTCGGCCGCAAGGTGCCCTGGCAGACACGAGGTTATAACAAGGGATTGGGGGATTACCGCTTTGAAACCGGCCTGCTGCACGTGTATGACCCGGTCGGAGGCGCCAACTCTCTGATGGAATGTTTCGTCAAAGTCGAAAAAGCCTAACCGTCAGGGCAGCAAGCCTGCCTGTTGGAGGAATATCCATGAGCCAGTACTATATCTACCAGGACACCAAGCGTTGCATCGGCTGCTTCAGCTGTGAATCGCACTGCAAGACCAAAAACAATCTGCCCATCGGCCCGCGGCTGACACAGATCATCCCGGTGGGACCCAGAAGGGTCAACAACCTGCCCCGCACGGCCTATATTTTCATGCCGTGCTTCCACTGCGAAAATCCCTGGTGTGTGGCCGCCTGCCCCACCGGCGCCATGCAAAAACGCCCCAAGGACGGCATCGTTTTTGTGGATGCCGCCCTGTGCGTGGGCTGCAAGGCCTGCATCACCGCCTGCCCCTGGGGCACGCCCCAGTGGAACCCGGAAACCGGCAAGGCCGTCAAGTGCGACTACTGCATGGATCGGGTGGATGCGGGGCTGGAACCGGCCTGCGTGGCCAAGTGCATTACCAAATGCCTGCACTTTGGGGAGGCATCCAAAAAATCCGATTCCAGGCGTAAGCGTCACGCTCAGGCGGTTGCGGATTTTGATTAACCCTCTTCCGGCGAATAACGGATTTCGACGGGAATGCCCGGCCGCCTGAACCCGGGCGGAATAAGCAAGGTAAATATGAGCACGAGCACATGCCCGATCAACGATACGATTCTGGAACTGCGCGCGTATTTTGACGCCGCCCGCCTGGTCGAGCCGCGCAACCGCCGCAGGGCGGAAAACATCCTCGCGCTGCTCGATGACATTGCCTGGGGCCGGGCCGGTGACGATCACCTGGCGGCCATCGATGCACTGGTTGAGGAACTGAGCGAAAATGCCCAGTCCGATACCGCCCGGCAGGCGGCGGACCTCGTAAGCCGGGCACGCAGGGAACATCACGAAGTCTTCCTCAGTCACATCAAAACCCACAACTGCTCCACCGGCGACTGCGTAAAACTGGCGCCAGCGCCCTGCCAGATGACCTGCCCGGCCGGACTCGATGTCCCAACTTACGTCACTCTCATCGGGCTGGGCCGATATGCCGAAGCGGTAGAGGTCATCCGCCGCGACTGCCCCTTTCCGTGGGTCTGCGGGCTGGTGTGCACCCGCCCCTGCGAATTCATGTGCGTGCGGGGGCGTATCGACACCCCGATTGCCATTAAGTCCTTAAAGGCGTTCGCGGCCGAGCGGGCCATGTCCGACGGCAGCTATCAAAATCCGGAAAAAGCGCCGCCTAAAGACCGCAGGGTCTGTGTCGTCGGGGCCGGACCGGCCGGCTTGAGCGCCGCCTACTATTTGGCCCTCAAAGGGTATCAGGTGCGCGTGCTGGAGGCCCAGGCCGTGGCCGGCGGCATGCTGCTTCTGGGAATACCTCGCTATCGGCTGCCCCGTGAGGTCATTGACCGAGAGGTGGCAATGATCGAAGAGCTGGGTGTCGAGATTGCCTACAACACCCGTTTCGGTCAAGACGTCACCCTGGCAGATCTGAAAAAAGAGGGCTTTGAGGCCTTCTTGTTTACCGTCGGCGCCCACAACGCTTTCAAGCTCAACATTCCAGGGGAAGATGACTATCCCCAGGTGATCGAGGCTGTGGATTTTTTGCGGCGGGTGGCACTGGGGGATCGTCGTGTGCCTGGAAAAACGGCAGTGATTATCGGCGGTGGCAACGTTGCCATCGACGCCGCTCGCACTTGCCTGCGCCTGGGCTGCCGCAGTGTCACGTTGGCTTACCGGCGGTCACGTTCCGAAATGCCGGCGGACAGTGAAGAGGTCAACCATGCTGAAGAGGAAGGCATCAAGCTGGCGTTTTTGACCGTACCGGCAGAGATAGTCGGTGATTCCGGAGGGGTGACCGGTCTGCGCTGCTTAAGGGCTGAACTGGTGACTGTTGAGGGCAGCCAGAGGCAGTCCCCCAGGCCGGTCAAAGGCAGTGATTTCATTATGGAGGCCGATGTCGTTGTTTCCGCCATCGGCCAGCGGGTCGACAGCGACTGCCTGAGATCGGTCGGGCTGTTGAAATGGAGCCGGCGCAATACCGTCGGCGCCAACATGGTCAGTATGGAAACATCGGTGCCCGGTGTTTTTGCCGCCGGGGATGCCGTAACCGGCCCGGCCACGGTCATCGAAGCCATCGGAGCCGGAAAACGCGCGGCCAATGCTATCGACCGATACCTGTTCGGGATCCCGCAGCCCCAAATGCCTCCAGTGCCGGTAAGACGCGGCCGGGTGGATTGGATTGACGTTACGGCCAGCTCAAAAATGACCCTCAGACGCCCGCAGATGCCGGTTCTGATGATCGAACGGCGGCGCACTACTTTCCAGCAGGTGGAATTGGGCTTGAACGAAAATATGGTCCGCGAAGAATCCCATCGCTGCCTGAGGTGCGACATTTGTCTGCGCTGCGGAAAATGCGTGGAGATCTGTCGCGATAAAATGGGCGTCAACGCGCTGGAAATGGGATATTTGGATTTCGACCACCCGGTGGCAACCGATTTCAGAGTAACCCAGGAACGCTGCATTCTCTGCG
>Ga0210141_1000105_pt1 | contig 10705 bp, 7 predicted proteins | sample China_Galinas_Co_2_FD_184862 | JGI IMG/M metagenome (GOLD analysis project Ga0210141, IMG submission 184862) | Wetland microbial communities from San Francisco Bay, California, USA, that impact long-term carbon sequestration -... | ecosystem: Environmental > Aquatic > Marine > Wetlands ...
ACGTATGTTGGTTCAGGGATAGGAACTTGTCTGATTATTTTTGCATTGGGTTAAGGTTTAAAATTAATCCTTCTTAAAATATTTTCAAAAAAAACGAACCAGAGTTTATTCTGTTCGCATTATTATTTGAGAATAAAATTGAATAAACGTTTTACCCGGGAAATTAGTTTGACCTTTTTTCCCCTTAATAGCATAAAATAAAAACCTCTTTCAAAATAAATTGAAAGAGGTTTTTTTATAATATAATATTAACTGACTATTTCAATCTTATAATATTATTTATAGTCATCCCAAAATTAATTTTCGACGTTTAAAAATCAGTTATAGAGGAACTCTTCGTCAAAGGAAATTTTTCTTGTTGGTATTTTTGAATCGAAGCTATTCACAGCTTCATTTAGCGTGTTAAAACAATCTATAATTCTCACTATCCCTGTAGTATGCAAATATGTCCGTGCATTTTTTTCCGGAAATACTAGCTTCAATTGACCATTATTGCTACTCACAGTCTTAAAGATTTTTACTATCATTCCAACAAAAGTTGAATCTATTAAGGTGCAATACGAAAGATCAATTATTACTTTATCCCATTTTAAAACTAAATCGTTCTCTAATTGATCCCAGAATGGTTTTGCATCCCTTTGTGTTGCAACAAGTAGATCGACTGTAACAATGGCGATGTCCGTAATGGTTTTTATTTTATAATCATTAAAATTCATGGGCCCTCACTCCCTGATATTTAATAAATTTTGTTATACCAATAGTTCAAGTTAAATGCCATTAAATAAGTATTTATACGACTCAAAATTATTGTGACAAAGTACCATAAATAGATTCTCATCCATTCTGAAACAGGAATTCTATTGATTAATGGACAAATAGTCCGTTTCTTGTCCAGTGGGTTTTTAAGTCATTTTGAATTGACTAAATTTGGGAGAGGGCAGAAAACACTGTTTATTGCAAATAGCACAACATTTCTTCAATGCGCCCATAGTTCAACTGGATAGAACGTTGGATTCCGGTTCCAAAGGTTGGAGGTTCAAGTCCTCCTGGGCGTACTAATTTGAATGGCAGATTGTGAATAAATGTATTATTTTTGCAAGGTTTTTAATTAAATAGTTCTTAAACGAAGGATGTAATAATGCTGCAGAAAAAGAAAAAGCTTTCTAAGAAAGAGATTAAAGAAGACAAACTAATAAATTTTTATAAGTCATCCGTAAATTTCTTTGAAAAATATAAAAACAAAGTATTCACCTATTCCGGAGTGTTAGTTATAGTTGTTGCCGTGGTTTACTTTTATTTGAATCAAAAATCTGAAAATGACCAAAAAGCCGGACTCGAACTTTCGCGCATAATGTCTCTCTATGATCAAGGATCATATCTTGAAGCAATTGAGGGAAGACAGGGAACCAATATCATCGGTCTAAAAAGAATTGTTAACGAATACAGCGGAACTGAGAACGGAGAGACTGCAAAAATATATCTAGCAAACAGCTATGCTTTCCTTAGTAATTATGATGAAGCATTTAAGTATTATGAAGATTATAGTGGCGGCATAGATTATTTTGAAGCTGCTTCTTTAGCAGGACAGGCCGGTTACTATGCAATGAAAGGGGATTATGAGAAGGCTGCAAACTTATATCTAAATGCATCGAAACAGTCAAAAGTTAATTCTCAAAATCCTGATTATATGCTGAACGCTGGTATTTATTTCCTGAAAATTGGCCAAATGGATGAATCAAAGATTCTATTTAATAAAATCAAGGAAGATTACGCTACATCTTTAGCATATAGAGAAGTGGATAAATATCTTTCTATGATTAATTGATGATTTCTTAACATATCATAAGCATTTATCTTTTTCTTTAATTAACTTGACAGTGTCATATTTCCTAATTCACTTAAAGAATTTAAAAAACTGATTTAATAAAACTCAAATTTCTATGGCAGATACTTCAGATTTCAGAAACGGGCTAATAATAAAATTTAAAAATGACTTATACAGCATAGTTGAATTCCAACATGTAAAACCAGGTAAAGGTGGTGCATTTGTTCGTTCAACTCTTAAAAACTTAAGAAACGGTAGAGTTCTTGAAAATACATTCAGATCTGGTGAAAAAATTGAAATAGTTCGTGTAGAAAGAAGAAAATATCAATACCTTTACTCTGATGGTGATTCACTGGTTTGTATGGATAATGAAACTTATGAACAGTTAAATATTTTAAAAGATTTTTTCAGCGACGGTGTAAAGTTTCTTAAGGAGAGCGAAGAAGTTGAAATTCTATTTAATGGCTCAGAAATAATTTCAGTTGAGATTCCAATCTTCATCAACCTTAAAGTTGTTGAGACAGAACCAGGATTTAAAGGAGATACGGCTACCGGTGCTGTTAAAGCTGCTAAACTGGAAACAGGAGCTCAAATAAATGTCCCTTTATTTATAAATGAAGGTGATATCCTTAAAGTCGATACTCGGACAGGGGAATATTCAGAAAGAGTTAAATCTTAATCTAGAGGCTAAATATGGATCTTGATCTAATAAAAAAACTTGTAAAAATTGTTGACTCAAGCGGTGTTACTGATCTTGAACTTGAAGAGAATGGACTAAAAATAAAGATTGCCAAAAAGATCAGAAGCGCACAAGTAATTACACAGGCACAAATTCCTGTCGCGTCTGCTCAACCTGTAATTCAACCGGCTTCTGAAACTGCAAAACAAAAAACGGAATCTGAAGCTGTTGCGGCAAACGTGCACGAAATCAGGTCACCTATTGTAGGCACATTTTACAGAGCCCCGGCACCTGATGCTGATTCTTATGTTCAAGTAGGTTCGGATGTTTCGGCAGGTTCAGTTCTGTGCATTGTTGAAGCGATGAAATTAATGAATGAGATAGAATCCGATGTAAGTGGAAAGATAGTCAAAATACTTGTTGAAAACGGAAAACCTGTTGAGTATAATCAACCACTTTTCTTAATTGAGCTGGCTTAAGCATTACTAAATTCTGGAAATAGATTTTGTTTAACAAAATATTAATTGCCAATCGTGGCGAAATTGCACTTCGAATTATCCGCACCTGCAAAGAGCTGGGTATAAATACTGTTGCCGTTTATTCTGAAGCTGATAAAGATTCCCTTCATGTTACTTTTGCTGATGAAGCAGTTTGCATTGGTCCTCCATTTGGAAAGGATAGTTACCTAAAGATTCCGGCAATAATATCTGCAGCACAAGTTACTGGTGCAGATGCAATTCATCCTGGTTACGGATTTTTGGCCGAGAATGCAAATTTTTCTGAAATCTGTCAGGAATCAAATTTAAAGTTCATCGGTCCATCTCCGGAAATGATTAGAGCAATGGGCGATAAAGCCTTCGCAAAAGACACGATGAAAAAAAACGAAGTTCCAGTTATTCCAGGTAGCGATGGTGTTGTAGAAAATATTGAAGAGGCGAAAGAACTTGCAAAAGAAATTGGTTACCCGGTAATAATTAAAGCATCTGCAGGTGGTGGTGGAAAGGGAATGAGGATAGTTTGGGAGGCAAGCGAATTTAAAAAAGCATTTCAGACTGCAAGAACTGAAGCCGAGGCTGCATTTGCAAATGGTGATGTTTACATTGAAAAATTCATTGAGAATCCGCGCCATATAGAAATTCAGATTATGGGTGACCAGCACGGTACTGTTTATCATTATGGTGAGAGAGATTGCTCTGTACAGCGTAGACACCAGAAACTTATTGAGGAATCACCTTCACCTGCAGTTGATGATGATTTAAGAAATCGTATGGGCGAAGCAGCGGTAAAAGGTGCTAAGTCAGTTAATTATGAAGGTGCCGGCACAATTGAATTTTTACTCGATAAGCATAAGAATTTTTATTTCATGGAAATGAACACAAGAATCCAGGTAGAACATCCCGTAACTGAACTTGTTTACGATGTTGATCTGGTAAGACAACAGGTTCTTGTTGCTGCTGGAGAGAAAATAGAAGTAAAACCTAGAAAGCCACACGGGCACGCAATCGAATTCAGAATTAATGCCGAGGATCCTGATAATAATTTCAGACCATCTCCCGGAAAGATTACTTCTCTTCATTTTCCAGGCGGTTTTGGAGTGAGGAATGATTCACATATTTATCAGTCTTACTCAATTCCTCCTTATTATGATTCTCTGGTTGCAAAGTTGATTGTATGGGGAAAAAACAGGGATGATGCACTTATGCGAGGTAAAAGAGCACTGAACGAATTTATTATTGAGGGGATAAAAACAACTATACCATTCCATCTTAAAGTTTTGGAAGACAGCAGATTTAAAAGTGGTAATTTTGATACGAGCTTTCTTGAGAAATTTTAATACGTATATTATTCAAATAAAATTTAGATAAGAGGGAAAAATGAAAATACCTGATAATGTTAAATATACAAATGACCACGAATGGGTTCGTGTGGATGGAAATATCGGTACTATTGGAGTAACTGATTATGCGCAAGGCGAACTTGGTGATGTTGTGTTCGTTGACATTGATCCCGATTTAAAAGAAATTTCAAAAGGAAATTCGTTCGGTACAATTGAAGCAGTAAAGACAGTCGGTGATCTTTTTGCTCCTTTCAGTGGAAAAGTTATTGAAATAAACAAAAAACTTTCAGATACTCCTGAAACAGTAAATTCCGATCCTTATGGTGATGGTTGGATGATTAAAGCCGAGATAAGTAATCTTGCAGATCTTAACGAATTGCTTGATGCTAATTCTTATAAAACATTGATAGGTCAATAAACCGGTTGAGTGTTCAAAACAAATTTGTTTTTTTATTTTAAACCCGTGTTTAGCGGGTTTTTATTTTTAATAAAATATTTATTTTTCTAACAGATGAAACAGCGAGATTTAATTCTTATAATTGATTTCGGTTCTCAATACACTCAATTAATTGCGCGTCGTGTAAGAGAATTTAAAGTGTATTCTGAAATTCACCCCCACACAATTACTTTTGATGAAGTAAAAAATCTTCAACCAAAAGGAATAATTCTTTCCGGTGGACCAATGAGTGTTTATGATGAGTCCGCACCTGCAATCGATCCGCAGATATTCAATCTAAAAATTCCGTTTTTGGGAGTTTGCTATGGTCTTCAATTAATCTGTAAAAATTTTGGAGGAACTGTTGAACCGGCAACAAGTCGAGAATACGGGAAATCAATTTTAAGAATTACAGATAATACAGATATACTTAGAGGAGTTGAGGATGCATCAATTGTTTGGATGAGTCACGGCGACTACCTGACCGAATTGCCAAAAGGATTCAAAGTTGTTGGTGAATCAGATCATTCTCCGATGTGTGCAATTTCAAATCCGTCAAAAAGATTTTATGGCTTGCAATTTCATCCCGAAGTCGTGCATACCGAAGAGGGAGAAGTAATTATCAACAACTTTCTTTTTGATATTTGTAACTGTAAGGGGGATTGGACTCCGCAAAATTTTATTGAAGAAAAGCTTGAAAAGATTAAATCGACTATAGGAAATTCAAAAGCAATTTGTGCACTTAGCGGAGGTGTGGACTCAACAGTTGCAGCTGTCCTGGTTAGAAAAGCAATTGGAGATAATTTGATTTGCATTCACATTGATAACGGATTGATGCGAATGAATGAAAGTGAAAAAATTGGGAACCTATTCAATGAAAAACTAAAACTCAATCATATTCACGTTGATGCTTCCGAGAAATTTCTGAATAATCTTAAAGGCGTTTCAGATCCTGAAAAGAAAAGAAAAATAATTGGCAATACTTTCATCGAAGTCTTTGAAGAGGAAGCGAAGAAAATTACGGATGCAGAATATTTAGTGCAGGGAACACTTTACCCTGATGTGATTGAATCAGTTTCTGTTAAAGGTGCCTCTGCAACTATTAAAACTCATCACAACGTTGGCGGGCTTCCTGAAAAAATGCACTTAAAATTGGTTGAACCATTCCGCGAGTTGTTTAAAGATGAAGTGAGGCGAGTTGGTAAGAGCCTAAATATTCCGAACGAATTTATTTATCGTCATCCATTCCCAGGGCCAGGTCTTGCTGTGCGTGTGCTTGGTGAAATTACCAAAGATAAACTTGATATTTTGCGTGAAGCTGACGATATTTTTATCACTTCTATTAAAGAAGAAGGATTATATAACAGTATCTGGCAAGCTTTTACAGTTTTGCTCCCAGTAAGCAGCGTTGGAGTTATGGGAGATGCAAGAACTTATGAATTCGTACTCTCACTAAGGGCGGTCACATCAGTTGATGGGATGACTGCAGATTGGTATACATTCGAACACGATTTTCTTTCATCTGTTTCAAACAAAATAATTAATCAAACACCAGAAAATTTTGGAGATGCAATGTCTGACAGGCCTTTGGCAAACAAGCGCATACGGAAAAATTTTGGTAAAATTAGAAAAATTGTCGATATCCCTGATCTTATCGGGATGCAGAGGGAATCCTTTCAACGGTTTTTGCAAAAGGGTATAGCCCCCGAAAAACGAAAAGACATTGGTTTGCAAGCTGTCTTCAAATCCGTGTTCCCGATCAAGGATTTCACTGGAAGTGCATCCCTTGAGTTTGTCGCTTACCGGTTCGGAGAGGTTAAACATGGTATTGAAGAATGCATCCACAGAGGGATGACCTATGAAATTCCGGTCCGTATCACGGCCAGACTGGTGGTCTATGATATGGATACTGAAACCGGAGTTTCCAATATCCGTGATATAAAAGAGCAGGAAATCTATTTCGGTACGATACCTTTGATGACAGAAAAAGGTACGTTTATTATCAACGGGACCGAACGAGTTGTCGTCAGTCAGTTGCATCGGTCCTCCGGCGTATTTTTTGATCATGACAAAGGAAAAAGCCATTCCAGCGGTAAAATTATTTACAGTTCTCGTATCATACCGGTGCGCGGTTCCTGGATCGATATGGAAATTGATCCCAAGGACATTGTCTATATTCGTATTGACCGGCGACGTAAGTTTCCAGCTACAATTCTTTTTAAAGCCTTCGGATACACTGTTGAGGATCTTCTGTCTTATTTTTACAAGACAGAAAAGATTGTTGTTAAGGGCAACGGATATTATAAAAAGTTCAATGAAAACTTTTTAAGAGGCCAACGGGCCAGCAAGGATGTCAAAGATCCTGAAACAGGTGATGTCCTGGTCAAAACAGGTCGTGTTTTTTCACGACGTGCCATCAAACGTCTGCAGGCGACACAAGCAGAATTAATCCCTATCCACGCAAGTGACGTAATCGATCGTGCATTTGCATCCACGATATTGCATCCAAAAAGCGGGGAGATTCTTGCTAAAGCGGTTGATTCCGTTGATGAAGAAATACTGACTGTGTTGAGTGAGGCTGGCGTCAATGAATTCGAATTGCTATTTATTGATGGATATACCGCCGGCGAATCCATTCGCAAAACACTGCTGATGGATAAGGTAGGAACCAAAGAAGAAGCCTTAATCGAGATTTATCGCAGACTCAGACCGGGGAATCCGGCCACCCCGGAAGTGGCTCAGGATTTTGTCGATAATCTTTTTTTCAAGTCGACTTATTACGATCTTTCCGGTGTCGGACGTTTGAAAATTAATCAACGTCTGGGCATCAGCAGTGAAATCAATTTAAATATTCTCCGCAAAGAGGATATTCTGCTGACCTGCAAGGCACTCATCGAACTCAGAGATACCCAGGGAGTTGTCGACGATATCGACCATCTTGGAAATCGAAGGGTGCGTGCGGTAGGAGAATTGCTGGAAAACCAGTATCGTATCGGACTGGTTCGAATGGAACGCGCCATCAAAGAACGCATGAGCCTTCAGGAAGTGGATGCTCTCATGCCGCATGATCTGGTGAATCCGAAGCCGGTATCGGCTGTCGTCAAAGAATTCTTCGGGACCAGTCAATTGTCTCAATTTATGGATCAGACGAATCCTCTTTCTGAGACCACTCACAAACGACGGTTGAGTGCTCTGGGCCCGGGTGGACTTACCCGGGAGCGCGCCGGTTTTGAAGTTCGGGATGTGCATCCATCGCACTATGGACGTATTTGCCCCATTGAAACTCCGGAAGGACCGAATATCGGTCTGATTGTATCACTGAGTACCTATGCTCGAGTGAATGACTACGGATTTATTGAAACGCCTTATAGCGTTGTCAAAAATGCCAAGGTTTCCCGTGAGGTCAAATTCCTGGATGCTTTTGAAGAAAAAGAACTGCCCATAGCCCAGGCCAACGCACCACTCGATGATAAGGGAAAATACCTAAATCCTCTGGTTACGTCACGGGTGGCCGGGGAAATGATGATGGTTGATCGCGAAGAAATTGAATTAATGGATATTTCCCCCAATCAGCTTGTCAGTGTCTCCGCATCCCTGATTCCCTTTCTTGAAAACGACGATGCCAACCGTGCTTTAATGGGTTCCAACATGCAGCGTCAGGCGGTTCCCTTGTTGATGAATCAGGCACCTTTGGTGGGTACGGGTATCGAGGAGGTCGTGGCAAGAGATTCCGGTGTGGCCATAGTTGCGCGGCGGGATGCTGTGGTGGTGGATGTTGACGCCAGCCGCATCGTACTCAAACACGATCCTTCCGATGATCCCAGTGAGAAAGATGTTACCATCTACAACCTCTCAAAATTTATACGATCGAATCAGAATACCTGTTTTAATCATCGACCGATTGTAAAGAAAGGCCAGCGGGTGTATGCCCGGCAAATTATTGCGGATGGACCTGCCACAGACCAAGGCGAACTGGCACTCGGCAAAAATGTCACGGTGGCATTCATGCCGTGGGGCGGGTACAATTTCGAAGACTCAATTTTGGTCAGTGAAAGGCTGGTCAGAGATGGTGTGTATACCTCGGTTCATATCGAAGAATTTGAAGTCGTCGCGCGGGATACGAAACTTGGTAAAGAAGAAATCACCCGGGACATTCCCAATGTCGGAGAGGAAGCCTTAAAAAATCTGGATGAAAGCGGAATCATCCGTCTGGGAGCTGAGGTCAATCCGGGAGATGTCCTGGTGGGCAAGATTACACCCAAAGGGGAAACCCAGCTTTCCCCTGAGGAAAAACTGCTGCGCGCCATTTTTGGCGAGAAAGCGGGGGATGTCAAGGATACTTCCCTGCGGGTGCCGCCCGGTGTGCAGGGAACCGTCATCGATGCCAAGGTGTTTTCCAGAAGGGGAATTGAAAAAGATGACCGTACGCGTCTGATTGAAGATGAAGAGATTGCCACACTGGAAAAAGATCGTGAGGATGAACTGGCAGTGGTCGCAGAAGTTGTTAGATCCCAGCTTGAGGAGCTGTTGGTTGGACAAAAAGTATATGCTCCCTTGAAAAAGGATAAGAAAATCCTGATTGCGAATGGCGCTGAAATCGATGCCAAAACAATGTCAAAAATTCCGATCCCTCAGCTTGAAGGTATTGTGCTAAAGGATCCCGCACTGACCCAGGAAGTCCACGAAATCCTCGAGCGCTATCGAGATCAATGTGAGCTTTGTCGACTTGCTTTTGAACATCAGGTTAGCCGATACGAAAAAGGGGATGACCTGCCGCCTGGAGTGATAAAAATGGTCAAAATTTATGTGGCCATGAAACGTAAGTTGGCCGTGGGCGATAAAATGGCCGGCCGGCATGGTAACAAGGGGGTCGTGTCGAGAATTCTGCCGATTGAAGACCTGCCTTATTTCGAAGACGGCAGCACCGTTGATATGGTTTTAAATCCATTAGGGGTACCTTCCCGCATGAATGTAGGACAGATTTTAGAAATACACTTGGGACAGGCGGCCAAAGTGCTTGGCTACCAACTCAACCAATTGCTGGAAGAACAAAAAATAAAAGCCCTTCGAGAGAAAATGAAGAAAATCTTTTCCGAACCTTCCCTCAAAAAATCGATAACCCAAATGGATGATCAGCAACTAAATGATTTCGCATCCTATTATAAAGATGGGGTCTTTATGGCCACACCTGTTTTTGACGGCGCCAAGGAAGAGGAAATAAAAGATCTACTGGTCGAGGCAGGCCTTAGCAGCACCGGACTCGCAACGCTCTTTGACGGCCGCTCGGGCGAGCCCTTTGACAAACAGATTACGGTGGGGGCGATGTATGTGATGAAACTACATCATCTTGTTGACGACAAAATCCACGCACGGTCCATCGGTCCCTATTCACTGGTTACCCAACAGCCACTTGGCGGTAAAGCCCAGTTTGGCGGTCAACGGCTGGGGGAAATGGAAGTCTGGGCCATGGAAGCCTATGGCGCCGCCTATGCGCTGCAGGAATTTTTAACCGTCAAATCCGATGATATGGCCGGCCGAACCCGTATGTACGAAAAAATTGTAAAAGGGCAAAATGTGCTGGAACCGGGGATCCCCGAGTCTTTCAGGGTTATGACCAAAGAATTGCAGTCGTTGGGTCTTGATATCGCCCTGCTGGAAGAAAACGAATAGCAAAATGGAGCTGTGTTATCAAAGGTGTCAGGCGTGAGCATCGATAAACGGTAGTTATTTATTATAACATCAATTAAACTTACAGGGGATATGCCATGGATACTCTTTACGATTTCTTTGCAAAACCCACGAATCCCAAACGATATTCAGCCATACGAATTGCGCTGGCATCACCGGAGCAGATTCGAAAATGGTCTCATGGTGAGATAAAAAAGCCGGAAACTATTAATTATCGCACCTTTAAGCCGGAGCGTGACG
>Ga0210141_1000106_pt1 | contig 10704 bp, 8 predicted proteins | sample China_Galinas_Co_2_FD_184862 | JGI IMG/M metagenome (GOLD analysis project Ga0210141, IMG submission 184862) | Wetland microbial communities from San Francisco Bay, California, USA, that impact long-term carbon sequestration -... | ecosystem: Environmental > Aquatic > Marine > Wetlands ...
TGAAAAGTTACTCGTGGTGGATGATAAAAATCGTCTGGTCGGCATGATAACGATAAAAGATATCGAAAAGATTAAAAAATACCCGAAAGCTTGCAAAGACTCCCTGGGCAGACTCAGAGTTGGCGCCGCTGTGGGTGTCGGACCTGATATGGAAGAACGGACAGAGATGCTTTTGCAGGCCGGTGCCGATGTGATTCTCATTGATACCTCCCATGGAAATTCGAAAAATGTCATTGAGGCGGTAAAAAAACTGAAAAGTAATTTCAAGAATATTGAGCTGATCGCAGGGAATGTCGGTTTAGCGGATGGGGCCGAAGCCCTGGTCAAAGCCGGTGTGGACGCTGTTAAGATCGGGATCGGACCCGGTTCCATCTGCACCACACGTATTGTGGCCGGTGTCGGTGTGCCACAAATTTCAGCCATCATGAACTGCAGCCCGGTATACCGTAAAACAGGCGTTCCTTTGATTGCCGACGGCGGTGTCAAATTCTCAGGGGATGTCACCAAGGCCATTGGTGCCGGTGCCCATGTGGTGATGATCGGCAGCCTTTTTGCCGGAACCGAGGAAAGTCCGGGTGAGCTTGTTATTTATCAGGGCCGTAGTTACAAGTCCTATAGAGGTATGGGATCCATTGAAGCCATGCAAAAAGGAAGCCGGGACCGATACTATCAGGGAGAAGATATCCAGAGCGACAAACTGGTTCCGGAAGGTATCGTCGGAGGAGTTCCCTACCGAGGCACGCTGTCGGACAATATTTTTCAGCTCATCGGCGGATTAAAGGCCGGTATGGGATACGTGGGGTGCCGCACCCTGGACGAACTCAGAGAAAAAGCCCGCTTTATAAAAATAACAACCGCAGGGATGCGTGAAAGCCATGTCCATGATGTGATTATTACCAAAGAAGCGCCAAATTACCGTCTCGACTAGCTTCCTGTTTGAAACATAGCTCTTTTTCCCATGAGTTGCCTAAGATACGTGTTGTCCTCGTCGTTGAATCAATCTGAAATGTTCCAATAAAAGATATTTAAAAATGACTGATAAAGCAGTTGACTTCGTTCACCTTCATGTTCACACTCAATACAGCCTTCTGGACGGCGCCATTCGGATTGATCGCCTGTTAAAGCGCGTTGCTGATTTTGACATGGATGCTGTGGCGATTACCGATCATGGCACCATGTTCGGCGCCCTGACGTTTTACGAAAAGGCCCAAAAAGCCGGAATAAAACCGATTATAGGTTGCGAGTGCTATCTGGCACCCAGGGGCCTTAACGATAAAACTTCCCTGGATAAAAGTGGACTTTCACATCTCATCCTTCTGGCCAAAAATCGTGAAGGCTATGTCAATTTATGCAAACTTTGCACCATTGCCCAACTTGAAGGATTTTATTACAAACCCCGTATCGACAAAAACGTATTAAAACGCCACAGCAAAGGACTTATCGGTCTATCCGCATGTCTTCACGGCGAAATCCCCCGATTGATCCAAGAGGGCCGAATCGATGAGGCGGACAACGCCGCGCGCTTTTACCTCGATGTGTTTGGTGAAAGAAATTTTTTTCTCGAGGTTCAAAACAACGGCATCGATGTCCAGGAGACGGTGAACCGAGCACTTTTCGATATGAGTCAAAGACTCTCCATTCCCCTGGTTGCTTCCAACGATTGTCATTATCTCGACAAAGCGGATGTTCGTGCCCATGATGTTCTTTTGTGCGTGCAGACCGGAAAGACGGTCCATGAAAACGATCGCCTGAAGTTTGGCACCGATCAACTCTATCTAAAATCCAAAGCAGAAATGTATGACGCTTTTAGGGATTATCCGGGCGCCCTCGAGAATTCCGTAGACATCGCCAAACGTTGCAACCTTGAATTCGACTTTAAATCCTATCATTTCCCGAAATTCGATGTTGCATCGGATCATACCGTCGATGAAGTTTTCGAACAGATGGTCAGGGATGGATTTAAAACGGTGTTACAGGGGATAAAGGCAAAGAATCCGGATATTGATGAAAAACTGTATGTTGACCGCATGGAGTATGAAATTAAGCTCATCAAATCCATGGGGTTTCCAGGGTATTTTTTAATTGTGGCGGATTTTATCCGTTATGCCAAGAAAAAAGGTATTCCTGTTGGACCTGGAAGGGGGTCGGCTGCAGGAAGCCTTGTAGCCTATTCCCTTGGAATTACGGACCTGGACCCCATTGAGCACGGTCTTATTTTTGAGCGTTTTCTCAACCCTGCCCGTAAAAGCATGCCGGATATCGATGTCGATTTTTGTATAAACGGCAGGGAAGACGTCTTCAAATATGTCATCAATAAGTATGGTGGGGGTGATTTTGTCGCCCAGATTATCACCTTCGGAAAGCTTAAAACCCGGGCGGTAATTCGCGACGTGGGCCGTGCATTGGATATCCCCCTTAACGAAGTGGATGCCATTGCTAAAATGGTGCCGGATATATTGAACATCAGTCTTGACAATGCCCTTGAGCAGGAGCCGAGACTCAGAGATCTGGTAAAAAAGAAACCGGAAGTTGCCGATCTTATCAGTATTTGCCGGGTATTGGAAGGGCTTCCGCGGCATGCCTCAACCCACGCAGCCGGGGTGGTCATTGCAGACCGGACACTGACGGAATATCTGCCCCTCTACAAAGGTAAAAAAGGCGAGGTGGTGACCCAGTTCGACATGAAATGTGTTGAAAAAATCGGCCTTGTCAAATTCGATTTTTTGGGTCTTCGCAACCTGACGGTTATTGCAAGTGCCCTTGAACTGATCGCCGCACAGGGCGGCACGCCTCCCGATCTTTCAAACCTCGATTTTAACGATCCTGCCACCTACCGTCTGCTTGCCTCGGGAGAGACAACCGGGGTCTTTCAGCTGGAGAGCTCCGGAATGAAAGATTTGCTGGTGAGATTAAGGCCGGAATCTTTTGATGAAATCATCGCTCTGGTTGCCCTGTATCGGCCCGGACCTCTGGACAGCGGAATGGTCGATGATTTTGTGGACCGGAAGCACGGCAAAAAAAAGTTAGAGTACCTTGTTCCACAGCTTGAACCGATTTTAAAAGAGACCTACGGGGTTATCGTTTATCAGGAACAGGTCATGAAGATCGCCGGAGAACTGGCCAATTATTCCATGGCGGAAGCCGATGACCTTCGGAAAGCAATGGGCAAGAAGATTTCTGAGATTATGGCCATGCACCGGGAACGGTTTATGCAGGGGGCCACCGACAACGGCATTCCGGCGGACAAGGCCGGAAAAATATTTTATTTTATGGAAAAATTTGGGGGATATGGGTTTAACAAATCCCATAGTGCGGCCTATGCGCTGATTGCGTATCAGACCGCTTTTCTAAAGGCGCACTTCCCCGTGGAGTTTGTGGCGTCATTACTGACCAGCGAAATGCATTCTACGGATGGTGTGGTGAAATATATTGCCGAATGTCGTGCCCAAGGCATTGAAGTCCTGCCACCGGACATCAACGAAAGTGATAAGGCCTTTGCCGTAACCGGATCGAAAATCAGGTTCGGACTGGCTGCGGTAAAAAATGTCGGTGAAAATGCCATTGAATCCATTATCGCGGCACGTAAGGATGGCAATTTTTCTTCGCTGTTTGAGTTTTGCGAACGTGTGGACCTGAAAAAGGTCAATAAGCGGGTGATTGAAGGTCTGATAAAATGTGGCGCGTTCGATTCAACAGGGGCCTACCGTTCCCGAATGATGGCATCTTTAGAGGACTGTGTGGATTACGGCCAGAGACTTCAGAAAGAAAAGGCAGATCCGCAGATTGGTTTGTTCGATCTGAAGCCAGATCAGAATGCCATTAACTTGCCCAGTATGTCCGAAATCGACGAATGGGATGAGAAGGAGCTTTTAGCGTTAGAAAAGGAATCCCTTGGGTTTTATATTACCGGACATCCTTTGGGGCAATTCGAAGATATTCTGGAAAAGTTCACGAACACCAACTCATCGACCCTGAAGGAACAAAATGATGGTGACGCCGTGAGGATCGGCGGCATGATCAGGAGTACCAAAATTATAAAGACCAAAAAAGGCGATTTAATGGGATTCGTGACCCTTGAGGATCTACATGGTTCTGTGGAAATTGTCGTTTTTTCTGCGCTGTACGCCAAAGTTTACGATCTTTTAACCGAAGACAGCGCCATCTTGGTTCGAGGCGGTCTGCAAAAGGATGAAAACTCGGTTAAGATATTGGCAGAGACGGTGATTTCCATGGACAAAGCTGAGGAAACCTGGTCCACAAGCATCCATTTTAATCTTGACATTACCCGCACAGACAAAGCATTACTCGAACAATTAAAAGGCATATTTAGCCGGTATCCGGGTTCCTGCCGAGGGTACGTTCATCTGCTGGATCCTGAAAAAACAGACACCACCATTGCCCTTTCTGACGCAACGAGATTAAAGGCCGGTTCATCATTAATCCGAGAAGTGAATCGGCTTCTGGGATACCCTGCTGCTGAGACCATCTGTGAGCCGACTGAAATTTCATCAAAATCAAATGGTTATAATGGAAATCGGAGAGGCAGGCGATGAACAAGATCCCTGCAAATTGTTTAAGGTGATATTTGTAAAATTTTATCCCTTACCAGATTGTCACATTCGGACCATTCGTTTCTAAATAGTGTCGAACTCGTAGGGCGGACACAAAAAACAAGGATATTAAATCTCACAATGAAAGTCCCTCTGCTCGACTTAAAAGATCAATATGCTGTCATAAAAGACGAGATACTCAAAGCCGCCAATGAAGTTTTTGAAAGCCAATATTTTATCCTAGGGCCCAGGGTTGAGCTTCCGGTTGAAAAAGAAGACCAGCCACATATACAATCAGTTTGTAATACGTGTGAAGAGAAAAAGAGATGATCTTCTTGGGTTTTTAAATGATGCCGGTATCGGGACGGAAGTTTATTATCCGGTTCCCATGCATCTTCAAGAATGCTTTTCCCATCTGAACTGCAAACAAGGCGATTTTCCGTGGCCGAGCATGCCGCCTTGCATACGCTGGTTCTTCCGATATATCCTGAACTTTCAGATGCCCAGTTAGAATACGTTGTGGAAAAAATAAAAGCGTTTTATTTGAAGAAGAGCTGAAATCACCTGTCTGTATTTTATCTCCTTGCCAAGCCGTGCCAGACATATCCCAGGTTTTTGAGATGGATTATATTTTCACCTTATAGATGGATACCTAAAAATTTGTCAGGATGGAACGAAATTATACAAGATATAGTATTGAGTGGATAACCAGGTTTTCATTAAAATATCGAAACTGAGTGATAGATATATTTTTAGTATCACATCGGTCTGGAATAATTAGATATATGCTTTTTTGCAAGGTATCTGGATCGTAATTAAAGCTCTTTCTTTCAAATATTAAGGATTCATATTATCAGCATCAAACGTTTCAATATCCTTACTTCGGTCAATAAATGATACCATATTATCCCTTACAGTTTCATAGTTTGATATGACCATGGCAAATTTATCGATAATTGGATCATCATCTCCCAGTTGTTTTCTAATGTCCTTCAGCATTTTCTCTCCTTGTTGAAAATGCTTCTTTATCTTTATAAGAAATTCTTTTCGTATTTCATGCTTTCTCCTTTCTTTAATAATAATTGGTAATAATCTTTGGATAGAATATTCCACCAATCCATCAATGGATGCATTAAACATGTTGGAAATTTTATCTAATGAAGCGAGTGATTTTCTGCTGATCACAAAGGTTTTTTGGATTTGGCCCTGTTTTTTTATTTTCGTTTGTTTAATTTCACGGGCTATGGATTTTAAACTTTCTATATCTTCAGCTATATGATCGAATAAAGATTTTTGTTTTATGCCCATTTGTATGGATAAGATACTAATAGCCTCAATACAGCCTTGCGTCAGCCTGAAAGTGGCACGAACTGATTGTCTGCTTTTTAACTCAGAAATAAATGGATTGGCTAGCGAAATTTTCTCTTTCTGTTTTTTGTTATTTTCCTTTGACATCGTATTACCTCCGAAACGAATGTTCATTACTGAAATATACATCATCTAAAAAGTAATTCAAGAAAAAAATTGAAAAGGATCTTGACAAACATTTTTTTGAAATTATTTTTTAGTTAAAAGTTTTAATCAAATTGGAAAAATATAGTCTAACCTTATAAAAAAGCAAAAATTAACGAAGAAAGGAGGATGTTATCATGTTTTACAGAAGATTATTCAATGTTCCGACTTGGGGATTCAATAAAACTTTTCGTGATTTTGATCGGTTCCAAAGGCAAATGGATGAGCTTTATGGTGCCTTATCAGGTGGGGCTCTTCCAATGCCCTCAGCTGGAGTATTTCCTCTGACAAATGCGACTGAAGATAGTGATAATTACTATGTTCGTGCAGAATTACCCGGAGTAAAATCAGAAGATCTGGACATTCAGGTTACGGCAAAAGGCATCTCTATTTCAGGAGAAAGAAAAATACCCGTGGAAGGTAATAACGTCAAATACCACAGAAGAGAAAGAGAAGCGGGAAAATTTTCAAGATCAATAAACCTGCCTGATGACATTGATGTCGATAAAGTTGATGCCAAGCTCGAGAATGGTATATTGACGATGACCATACCTAAGGCCGAAAAGACCAAGCCCAGACAGATTACAGTGAGTTAGGTTTCAAAGAAATTTTATGGGAAGGAGGGATTACCATGACTGACAGTAAAGCCAAAGAAATCCAAGTAAAACCAAAACACGAGGTTACGTCTCCGGCCGAGCAAACCAAGCCGGGTGTTGTCTTTACACCCAGTGTTGATATATTCGAAACCGAGCGCGAGCTCACACTTTTAGCTGATTTGCCAGGCGTAGCGCCGGAAAATCTGACCATTGACCTTCGGGAGAACACATTGACCTTAACTGGAGAAGTTGCACCTTTTGAGAGTGCCAATGAGCAAGATATTTTAATTGAATACGAAATAGGGAAATACTATCGACAATTCTCGCTATCCAACGTAATTGATCAGAGTAAAATTGATGCCAAGTTGACTGACGGTGTTTTACGGCTTATTTTGCCAAAGGTTGAAGAGGCTAAACCACGTAAAATCGAAGTTAATACCTAAAGATTTTTTCCATAAGCCGGAGGCGATTTAAAGTGTAAAACCCTATCCCTCCGGCCTTCTTTTTAATTGTCGGATATTCAACTTTAATCTGTACTATGATTTTTAATTTGTCTTATGGAATAGTATGATACTTTAAGAACCTATTAAAATTGTAATAGGAGACATTCTGTGCCAAGAGACTATTATGTTGTTCTGGGAATATCCAAGGAAGCCGATTTAAATCAGATTAAACGAGCCTACCGACGGATAGCGAAACAGCTGCATCCGGATCGAACTCATTCTATCAGCAGTAACGAATTTCGTGAAGCTAAAGAGGCTTATGAAACCCTCACAGATGAGAACAAACGCCGAAGATACGATGCCACACTGAGACAGCCGCGACTTGTTTCGAAAAAACGAAAAGTTCAAAATATCATCCAAAAAAGAAGAGGTGTCTTCGACGAAATGCATCGGTTGCGATCCTTTACTGATGAATTTTTTGATGGTTTTTTACCTGGACTTTACACGAAAACAAGGGGCCATATTCCTGATAAAGATTTATATTATGAAATCATACTTTCTCCAGAGGAAGCACGAAATGGAGGGCTTTTTCCCATCACCGTGCCCATAATTGAACCCTGCCCCAGATGCGGAGATACAGAAATTTGGGATCAGTTTTTCTGCCCGGATTGCTCGGGTCATGGTTATATTCATACCCAAAGAGAGTTTTCTTTAAGCATTCCACCCCACACCAAGCATGGAACTAAACAAAGCATTTCCATGGAAGATATTGGTTTAAAAGATACATATTTAAACATTGTTGTATATGTGGATTCGTATTCGGATGAGTTTGACTGGTAAGTCGTTATTCACAAATACATCCACCACCAAGAAATAAATAGAAAGATCTATTGAAATACGAGGTCATCATAGTTTGATTGAATATAATATTCACCTTTCATATATTGATACGTAATGCGAATTTCAAAAGAATTTGTTCCGGCCATCTTTTTTGTTCTCGAGCAAGGATAGCGACATCTGCAATTTGTCGCTACGGCATAGAATCCATTAATAAATTTAATATGTTATGAGTACCACACCAGGCTATATTTTTATTTTTAAGGCTGGATTGAGAAAAGAAAAATCAACATATTGTGGTATTAGTCTCAACCGGTTTGCCGGTTTTTTGTGAGCCTGTCTTATTGATGAATGAGGGTAATCCTGCAAATCGTGAGCGTTGGGTTCAAATCATCACAACGATTCCTGAAATATCATCTATAGATCACAGCCGCACCCAAACCTACGATAAGAATATTATCAGAATTTCCAGGCAAGCGCTTTAGGGCGGTCGTACAATTTATCTTTTCTTCTGGCGTCACTTTTGCTTCAATCTGTTATTATGCCGGGCAAAGCAAGGATAGACGCGGCCGGAGCACACGCTACCCCACATAAATTGACATGGCATTGAACTTAGAGAGATTATTTAAGGATGGTAATGATCGAAATAACCTTGTTGAACGGATTTGCAAAATAAGGCTTCCGCCTAAGTTAAAGGATGCGAAGCTTAAGTCATCTCTTTATTGATTCAAAGTATCATAATAGGCATCCATAGCCTCTTTTTGCAACATGTGCGCCTGCCCCTGATATCTGGGTGAGAAATGGAACGGTGTCATCTGCTTTACCCGGGCCTTGCCTGCGATACTGCCGGCCTGCCAGGCGGTCAGATGGCATTTTGTTTCGGCAATATCCCGGTCTCTTTCAAGAAAAGCCGCTTCAATGAATAGATGGTCAGAATCTTTAACCAGTTCAACAATTTTTCCCACATTCGATTTGCTGTAGGCAACATCCGCTATATATGAGACCTTCTGCCCCGGGGTTATCCGGGCAATCTTATTGGCCAGATCCCCCAGGGTAAAAAATTTTTTTCTTCGATGTTTCTTGCCGTATTCCACCACGAATTCTGAATCGGCATCTTTATTATTAAACAGCGCCTCCTTAAACTCCTTCAGCCAGGGGCCGATCTCAAGCCCGAGATCCGAAACTTTGTCTTTTATTATATTCACATGGAATCTTTCCTTGATGGCAAATCCGAGACAGGGAATACTGTGATCGAGAATTTCGGTAAAAATAGACAAAGAGGGTTCTTGATGCAAAAGACCTTTAAAGGGGTGTTTGATGACCTTTGAAACGGGGATGAATCCGTTGTGGCAGATGTATTCTCTGGTAAACAGATTGTTGGTATGCACTTCGGAAACATGTAACGCAAAAAGATTGCTGTAGTTCTTAACAAGGTCCCACGAATATGCGGCAAGCTTACCTTCGACGTTTTTCAAAAAACCTTCGGGGCCGTAGAGGTATAGGTGTTGGTCTCGGCCAAGGAAAAGGCGAAGAAACCGGTCAAACCCGATAAAATGATCCATATGGGTATGGGTAATAAAAACGTGGTTGACCTTTAGAATCTCTTTGGCTGAAAGGGAATAAATATCTCCCAGATCAAATAGGATGGCACGTTTTTCAAAAAGAAAGGGGATAAATAGTCCGGGATCATCAAAAGGTCCGTTTACCAACCGGGGGAGGAAGGAAGGGCGCATGGTTAGGCCAGGAATTTTGCAACCTGTCGGTTTATGCAAATATATATTTCTTCGTCCGAGCCGAAAACATCGACCACAACTTTATGATTAATAAGGTTCTCTATGACAAACGCCGTAACATAAAGACTGACAACATTTGGATTGGTTGTGATATGTCGAAAGGGCGCAATTTTATAGTCGACATCAAAGTCTTCGCCATGGCTTAAATTTTTTATACACTGTGCAATTTGTTCTTCGAGCACATTTTTATTGGTGGTCTCCACCAGATGGTTCTCAACGAGCTTCATGGCAATGGCATTGGAAAGTGGGTCGATATTGTCTCTGGCACGTTCAATGGCCTTTCTGCGGGCATATTCTTTTGAAGACTCGATTCTTGACAGTATTTTTGCTTCGCGACTGCTGGGCCGAAATACTTTCCCCATAAATTTCACCTTTTATTTGTATCCGATAGTTATTTTAATTGTTCCTCGGCAATAATAATGCCAGGAATAGGCTATTGCAAGAGAAATGTTTTACTCTGCCAATGTTGATGATCTCGTAAAAAGTCTCCAAAATTGCTCGATGTCGCTCACAAAAGACTTTTTACGAAGCCTTCAATGTTAAGCCTCTTCAATAACAAGTTGGGCGGTTTTCCTGCCGTTCCAGCGGTTCCAGCGAAGCCGAAAGGCAATTTTATCAAACTTTTCTTTCAAAGAGGAGCCCGGATCAACGTTGAAGTGAATGGAATTGAATGTTTTTTCTGTTCGTCCCTTTCTCTGACTTAAAACCATGCGTCTGTGATGATTGCCCACCATGGCTGAAGACACCACATCGATATTGCGGGCCATAAAAAGTGGTTCGGTGTTGCCCATTCCAAAAGGTTTTAAAAATTCCAGTTCGTCGATGAGTTTGTCTGAGATATCTTCAAATTCAAGCACACCGTCGATGATAATCTTCGGAATAAAATCATCGGGTTTGGATATGCGGCCGATGGTGTTTTCAAAGTTTATTTCGAATCTTTCGATATTTTTGGCTTTTATTTTTAGACCCGCAG
>Ga0210141_1000107_pt1 | contig 10678 bp, 9 predicted proteins | sample China_Galinas_Co_2_FD_184862 | JGI IMG/M metagenome (GOLD analysis project Ga0210141, IMG submission 184862) | Wetland microbial communities from San Francisco Bay, California, USA, that impact long-term carbon sequestration -... | ecosystem: Environmental > Aquatic > Marine > Wetlands ...
TCACCGGCATTGTGACCATGCCGGAGCGCGGCCGGGGCCTGAGGCAAATGATCGCCCACATCCCGATCGATCGATTGCTGGTTGAGACCGACGCTCCCTACCTGACTCCGGTTCCCGATAACAGCGCGCATCGCCGGAACGAGCCGGCGTTCGTGCGATCGGTAATGTTGAAGCTGGCGCAGGTGCTCAAAGAAGACCCGGACATTCTGGCAGCGCAATTATGGCAAAACACCTGCCGCCTGTACGGCCTGGAGGCCGGGTAGCTGTGAAGTTTGTGAGCCGGCGGAATTTGCTCGCTTTCTTCGGCCGCGCTATTTGGCCAATGCCGATTTTATTTCAAACAGAAGGTCGTCGTATTTTTTATTGGACGGGTTGCGTTTAACGGCTTCCTTCACATCAGCCAGCGCCCGTTGATAGTCCTTTTTTTTGTTCCACACCGTCGCCCGCCCGAAATAGGCCAGGTCAAAGTCGGGGTCAACTGCGAGCGCCTGGTCGAAATCGAGCACGGCGGCATCGTAATTCTCTTCGCCGATCCAGGCCCAGGCCCTGTTGTTAAATAGGTATTTCGCCCGTTCATGCCTGGGCGACAGAGAAAGCGCCTCACCGTAATCGCCGATGGCCTGATCATAGCGGCGGGCATTGTTGTAGGCATTGGCACGCGCCTCCAGACAATTGAACTGGAATTCCCTGTCGCCCGGCGGGGCCAGCTCCAGCGCTTTGGTATAATCGTAGACGGCCTTATCGTACTGCCGGTCCTTGAAATAGGCCATGCCCCGGTTGAAGTAGACCAGATGGTTGTCCTTGCCGTGGGGAGCCAGCTCCAGCACCTTGGTGAAACTTTCCACCGAACGGGCATACTCCATGCGGTCGTAAAACAGCAGGCCTTCCTCGTAGTAGTCGTTGGCGGGCTTATTGTAACCGGAGGCACAGGCCAGGACGAACAGGCCCAGAACCATCACGCCCAAACCCAGGTTGGATCTGATCGAAGTTTTCATGATCTAATCTCCTTTCCCCCTCCGGATAAAGGTTCGCAATGCCCTACCTATAAGACGTTTATCAGGGCGGTACAAGTGTAATTTCAAACGGAAGATAGAAGATCATCGGTGGGATGGCATGCGGCATCGGCTTTAGGGCAACGCGCATGGCGCAGGGCGCATAGCGTCAGAGCGGCCTCAGCCGCGATTGTTTGCCGGTAGAGTGGCATCGAGAAGAAGGCAAGACTCAGAAGGCAGATTCCGGGTTCATTTTTTTGTTTTTCCGCCATGCGCCATGCGCTCTGCGCTTGGCGTCTTCTATCAAGGTTTGCAGAGGATATAAGACTATTTCGCCATAAGGTGGGTGATGGCCTCTTCAAGCCCGTCGATGGTCAGCTCGAACATGGGAAAAATTTCAGCAATGGTCATGATGGTGCGGGTGTAGCGCCAACTTCCGGCTTGTTTCGGATTGAGCCAGACGGCGTGAGGAAATGTATCCGCCAACAACTGCAGACACTCCAAACTGGGCCGGCCGCTGCGTTCTTCAAGATGAATGGAGCCGTCGGTGGCCATCAGTTCATAGGGGGCCATGCTGGCGTCACCGACAATGATCAGGCGCGTTTGCGGATCAAGGCGGATGACCTCGTCGATTCGGAACGGTTTGCGAAAGCGGGCCGGATCCTCCCAGAGAGTGCTGTAAATGGTGTTGTGAAAAAAATAGGTTTTGAGCTCTTTGAACTGCGCCCGGGCATAATCAAAGATGGTCTGCACCACCGGGATGTATGGGTCCATTGACCAGCCGCCGTTGTCGATGGCCAGGAACACTTTGAGTTTGTCCTTGAGGGAGCGTTCAAAAATGATTTCGATTTCACCACCGTTTTTGGTGGTCTGATAAATACTCTCTTCGATATTGACCTGATCCTTGGGCCCGGCCGGCACCAGGTTGCGTAGCCTTTTGAGGGCCTCACCGACCAGCGCATGGGTCAGAAGCCCGCGCTTGGAATAGTCTTTGTAGCGCCGGTCCATGGCCACTTTGACCGCCGATTTGTTGCGTGATTCTCCCCCCACACGCATTCCGCCGGGATGGTAGCCCGAGTGCCCGACCGGCGAAGTGCCGCCGGTGCCGATCCATTTGCTCCCGCCGTGATGGGCTTCGGTCTGCTCTTTGAGGCGTTCCTTGAAGTATTCGATCAATTGCTCCGGGGTCAGATTCGACAGCGCCTTTTCGTCCATGCCCAGCAGTTTGGAAAGCTCGGCGGGGTTCTGCAGCCAGCTCTCGAGCATGGCCCGGGCCAGTTCGTCGATCTCGAAAGCTTCCATATCCGGCAGTTCGGCACCCTCAAAATGGTGGGCGAAAACCTGATCGTAGAGATCGAAGTAGCGCTCGCTTTTCACCAGGATACTGCGCGCGGACGTATAGAAATCGTCTATAGAGTTGATCAACCCCATCGCGAGCGCACGATGCAAAGTCAGAAAAGCGGTGGGACTCACCTGAATCCCGACCTCGCGCATTTTATAGAAAAAGTCTACGAACATAATTTGAAAGGGCGCATGGCGCATGGGGTCGAAGAACGTGCAAAAAGGACGCCATGCGCTCTGCGCTGTGCATTTGTTTTAGGGTTTAGGATTTAGCCTATATTTTAAACTAATTTAATACCGCGCCCGTCGGCCGGACAAAGCACCTTGCGCGCGCTGGTAGTCCTGGCTCTTCTTGAACAAAACACCCAGATAGGGCGGATCCCCCTTGGCCAGTTGCTTCGGGTTGAAGTCCGGATCAGACTTAAGGGCCCGGATCCAGTTAATCAGCTCGCGGGTGGCCGGTTTTTTTTCGATCGCGTCGATTTCACGCATGCGGTAAAAGGACATGATGCCAAGCTCCAGCATGTCGCTGGCAAGATCCGGGAAGTGCACGTTGAGGATTTTGCGCATCATGTCGGGCTCCGGGAATGCGATGTGATGAAAATTGCAGCGGCCCAGGAAAGGATCGGACAAATCCTTTTTGGCGTTGGAGGTAATGATAATCACCGGCCGGTTCACCGCCTTGATGGTCTTATCGATCTCGATGATGTCAAATTCCATCTGGTCCAGCACATCGAGCATATCGTCCTGAAAATCGGTGTCGGCTTTGTCGATTTCATCGATCAGCAGCACCGTCCGTTCGGAAGCGGTGAAGGCCTGGCCGATCTTGCCCATTTTGATGTACTCCTCGATGTTGCTCACATCACGGGAGGAGTCCCCGAAACGGCTGTCGTTGAGGCGCGTGAGCGTGTCATACTGGTAGAGGGCTTCCACCAGTTTCATGCTGGATTTGACGTTCAAAACGATCAACGGCATCTGCAGGGTTTCGGCAATGGCGTGGGCCAGCATGGTTTTACCCGTGCCGGGCTCCCCTTTCAGCAACAGCGGCATTTCCAGGGCCATCGAGATGTTGACGATTTTGGCCAATTCTTCATCGAGCACGTACCGGCTGGCGCCGGCAAAGGACGCGGACAGATTGTGTGTCATTCAAACCCCTTAACTGTTTTGCGGCGGCAGGTGCCGCCACCGATTCAGGTGATAGCTGATCCAAGCTTCAGAATGCTTCCTGGCGAACCAGCTCCGACAACCGGTTGGTCATCTCCAATACTCGCGCGGCCTGTTCCCGGCTCAGGGAACCCGCACCGCAACTGGTTGAAATCAAAGTCTGCTTGAAAAGCCGTTGGGTGTCAAAACCGATTCGCTCAAGCTGACGAACCTGTTCCCGGTATTTTGCAAAAAGCGTTGCGTCAGTTTCGCGTTCGAGGGCCTGGACGTCCAGGGTCGGCACGATTCCCCAGGCCAGAATCCCGCCTGATTCGACAAACCGCATGAGGGCGTCCCGATAGAGCACCAGCTTATCGAAAAAACCATAGGCGTCAAAACTGAGAATGTCCGCGCCGGAATCCAGCACCAGCGACCATTCGGTGTTGGCACACACATGCACTCCGGCCAGTCCGCCGGCGGTCTTGACGGCGCCGATCACTTCAGCGAGGCACTGTTGAACGTCAGCGGGCGATATGCTGATATATTCCGACGACCCGTATCCGGCCAGCGCCGGCTCGTCTATGAAAATAATGACCGGCCGCTGGTGCCCGGCAAGCCGCCGCACCTGCCAGGCGGCCTTCGACGCCAGCAGCTTCACAGCCGCATCCCGCAACTGATCGTCGAAGAATATGGCCCGCTTCCCGGCATCGCGAATACCGGTGGCAAAGGTGAAGGGCCCGGTTATTTGGCCTTTGATTGCAAGGGGCGGCGTCGAAATCCGTTCCAGCCGCTTCAGCAGCACAAAAAACCCTTTGGCGACATCTTCCCCCAGGGCAAACCGCGACAGATCGGGCCCTGGCGCGCCGGATTGCAGCGCCAGATATTCTTCGTAAAATTCAGTCAGTTCCAGCTCGAAACCATCGGAGTCGGTCTCGAGGACCGCCGACGGGTTCCGGGCACGAAAGCCCGGCAGCCCCGGCATGAATTGGGCGACCATGCCTTCGGCCGGATGCACCGGCAGCTGAATCCACAGCGGTATCCGCGGCGACAAGGAAAAAACCCAATCGGCGGCCTCCTCGTGGTCGTCCAAAGGGAGGCTGCCGACGAAAATCGGCATCCCTTCGGCTTGAAACGTTGCGCGCATTTTTGCGGCTCCAGCATATCGGTAAGATTACCATCACTTGGACGATTCGGCCCCTTCAAACGGCCACCTGGAAAAAATTTTAGATTATCACGGACCTTCGAGTTTGACAAGCTGCCCCGTCGATTGGCCGCCTTTCCGGCCGCATACCCGGACAAGGCCAAAAGCCGCGGACCGGCGTCATTGCTCGGCTGGAAATGATTGACACCCATTATACCCGGTGCTATAGTCTGGCCCTGCCTGATCTGAAATACGGCAACAGGACAAACCCGGACCCGGGTTGCAGAGGTGTCTCTTTGGGTAAAATTATCTCTTTCGATGACAAGGCGGTCTCGTCACGCGAGAAACAGGCGAAAATAAGCCGAAGGCGCAAGATCATGGCGGTTCGCCAGGTTTTTCAGTGCAGCAACTGTGCATTCAAGTGCGAAAAGTGCGGCACCCAGATCGACCCGGTCGACTCGAACGATAATCGCCAGCAGCCCAATCTGAGAGTGCCTTATTCCTTCTGTGACGCCTGCACCGAGGAATACATCGACTACATTGAACGGCTCAAGGGGCAGGGCGATGATGAATGCTACTGGCACAATGATGCCTGGATTGATGCCTGGAGAAATTGGATCGATTATCAGGGCAGCCTCGACACATACTTGAAGTCAAAAGAATTTCAGCAGTTGCTCCAGGAAATCAAACAAACCGGGCGCGAAGAATAGGAGGGTTTTCATGTTTGGAATCGGAATGCCGGAATTAATCATCATCCTTGTGATTATTCTGATTATATTCGGTGCCGGAAAGCTGCCCGAAATAGGCGCGGGAATGGGCAAGGCCATTCGCAATTTCAAGGGTGCCACCGATGAAGAGGAAAAAAAAGAAGCGGAGAAAAAAATAGAGGAAGAAAAAAAATCCTGATGCCGGTTGTTTAGCGGTTTCCCCTGAACCATCCGACAATCGCCGATCGAGGCAGCTGATGCATTCATCAGCTGCCTTTGGTGTTTCTGGCGGCATCACAACCCCGCGGGCGAAATGAGCCGCAAAGAAAAGGCCCCCTTTTCAAGCGGGGGCCTTGTATCGTTCGACAGCACTTCGGTATTTTGCGGAAACGATCCGGCGTTGCGGTTTAGAACGGGATATCGTCGTCATCGGGCCCCGGAACGGGCCCGCCGGCAGCGTAATCCGATGGGCCGCCGCCTCTGCCGCCTGAAGGTCTGGCACCATCGCCGGCGTCACGCCCGCCCAGAAACTGAACATCCGTGGCAACGATTTCAGTCGTGTAGCGTTTATTGCCGTCACGGTCCTCCCAGGAGCGGGTCTGCAGCCGGCCTTCGATGTAAACCTGCCGCCCCTTTGACAGATATTCACCGCAGATCTCGCCCAAACGGCTCCAGGCGACAATACGGTGCCATTCGGTGCGCTCCCGCTTTTCGCCGGAGTCTTTGTCCTTCCACTCTTCCGAGGTGGCAATATTGAAATTGGCCACTGCTGCACCGCTGGGGGTGTAGCGGACTTCAGGATCCGCCCCCAGTCGCCCGATCAGAATCACCTTGTTGATTCCGGCCATGTGTTCCTCCTTGATAAATGGTCGTTTGCTTCAAATGTTGAATAGCAAGAAACGGGTCCGGTTGTCAATCGAACTGAAACCGTGAAAGGCCGCCTGTCAACGACCTGGATCTCTCAAGCGCGTCAATCTGCGCAGCAGTCGACCGGGGATGGTTTCCACAGCGGCCAGCGCCCCGTGGGGGCAGACCTCGATGCAGCAATAGCAGCGGATACAGCGGTCATAATCAAATCCGATGGTCTTTTCATACGGCGATATCGCTTTGGCGGGACAGTACTGCCAGCACTCGCCGCACAATTGACACTTGTTCTGATCCACCGCCGGCCGTTGAATCAGATGTTTGCGCAGAGACTTGCGCAGGCGCTTGGGCCCGAATGAAAGAGGTCCCAATTCCGGAAGCTCGAAACCCTCGATCGGGGCGAAGTCTCCCACCAGCTTCGGCTCTTGATCCAGCATGCCAAGTTCCCGGGCCGCTTTATTGGTCAACAGCCGATCGACCGGGATGCCAAGCAAATGACAAACTGCCGCATCGGTGGCCGGAGCGCTGGCCCCGGCCATCAGGATCCCGACATCGCGTGGACGGCCGCCTTTACCCGGCCCCTGACGGTCCATCGCTAAAATACCGTCGATCAGGGTAAGCTTCGGGTTGACCGCCCGATGGATCTGGACCAGCAGACGGGCAAACATATAACGGTCCACGCCGCTGCGCATATGCCATTCGGGTTTGTGAAAGCCGAGAATGCAACCGAAGAGGTTTTTGACCCCCAGGGTCAACAGCATTTGCGTATGGGTTTTGAGCTTGGCCAGATTGATGACGGTCTCTGTCTCCAAAGCGCGCCTGGCGATCTCGACGCCGCCAAAAGGCTTTCCGATATCGGCATGGCTGCCGTTTTCAAAAGGGCGGCAGTCGACATCGAGGTCTTCCAGGGCCTCGCGGTAGCCGCACTCCTTGAGGATGCGCCGGAACGATCCAATCGCCGGGCTGTCTGCAACAACAGGCCGGCCGCCGCACTGCAGCACATATTCGCAAACAGCACGGACAACCAGAGGATGGGTGGTAACGGCCTTTTCCGGTTTGGCCGGCGCCAGCAGGTTGGGCTTGATCAGCACTGAGGATCCGTCTGCGATCTTCAGGCTGCCGACAGCCTCGAGCATATCGAACACAACCGGTTTGAGCGTGCCGTATTCATAGCTGGATTTGCGAACGATCACCGTGTCCATATATTCCCATGCACCAATGCAGCCCGTTACTCATTTACACCGCTTTCCATAATAATGTTCCCCAAAAAGGCTGGCGGCATAAGTGGTTGTATCAAAAATCGTTCTCATGTCGGAACGTTTTTCGATAACCACTATACAAAGCAGGTTCGGCTTGTTAAGTTCTGGCCTGGTTTCAAGTAATTATCGGTAACACGCTTGGCCGGCCGGCGCAACCGCCGTATTACGGCGCCCAGGGCCTGGGCTTCTCGATCAAACGGATTTTGACCCCACGCTTTATGCCCCATGCCTTTTACTGACCGGAGTTGGGGTCGTCTATTTTTATCGAACACCGGGGAGAATGCTATTATGCCATCAGACACTCCAGTCAACAAGCGCGTCAAACGACATGTCATCGGTCGCGAACATATCTTTTTTGCGGCCACTCCCCCAGCCCTGGCCCACTTATGTGAGATCGAATTAAAAAGCCTCCTGGGGCCTGATCATCAGCTTCAAAAACAGCCCGGCGGGATCGAATTCAGCGGTCGCCTCACGGATGCTTACCGGATAAATCTGCTGACGCGCTACTCCAACCGGATTCTCATGCACCTGACCTCGTTCAAGGCCACCAACTTTCGGCGGCTGGAGCAGAAACTGGCGGCCATTGCCTGGGAGTTGTATTTATTTCGCGACAGTCCGCTGAAAGTCCAGGTAAGCACGCACAAGTGTCGCCTCTACCACACACAGGCTGTCTTGGAAATCGTCCGCAAACAGGTCGGCAGTCATCTGGATCGGTTCGGCCTGCCGGCGGCAGCGAACCAGAAATTTGATCAGAATCAACGGCTTTTCATCCGCGGAATAAAGGATACCTTCACTGTCGCTATCGACAGCAGCGGAGACCATCTATACAAACGCGGGCTAAAAACCCACGGCGGCAGGGCCCCGCTGCGTGAAAATCTGGCGGCCGCAGTACTGGAATTGGCCGGTTACGACAGCCGCAAACCACTGGTAGACCCCATGTGCGGCAGCGGGACATTTTCGTTGGAGGCCGCGCTTAAAGCCGCCGCCATACCGCCGGGGTGGTTTAGAAATTATGCCTTCATGCAGTGGCCATCATTTATCCACCGAAGATGGCAATACCTGATTGATCAGCATAAGACGGATCGCGGTACCTGGACCGGGCACCTGATTCTGGCCGCGGACACCGACTCAACGGCCTGTGAAAATCTGCGCCAATGCATTCAGGCCAACGATCTGTCCGGCCTTATCCAGGTTGCGGAGCAGGATTTTTTCAAGCTGCAGCCATCTCAATGGACCGATCAAAAGGGCCTGGTCGTTCTGAATCCCCCTTACGGCAGACGCCTTGAAAAGGAATTAATGAAAAAAAGCCTGGCCCCGATCATGGACAGGCTGCAAACTGCTTACAGCGGCTGGCGGTTGGCCCTGATCGCCCCGCGCGAACAGCTGGCGTCGATCAAAGCCATCCCATTAATGACTTATCCCCTGATCCATGGCGGCTTGCGCGTCGCTGTCGGCGTGGGTAAGATCCCATAAAGGCAATTGGTCCCAGCAGAGTCCGAAGGCGCCCGTAACAACATAAAATCATTACGATCATTATCTGTCAATGGGCTAAATGGTCGACGGATATTGGGAATTGACAGCCTCAATGATGTTCCCTATGATTGAATGCCTGGCAGCACCTTATGGGCGGCCTGCTCTAAAATCGACAGAGCCTGGTCTGTCTTTCAACCTAAAGGAATAATGGAATATTGCAAATACGAATCTGAAAACCGACGGAGGAAAAAATGGATCTGAAAAACTTGAGAATCAACGGCAGCAGGCTGCAGAAATCGCTTGAAGAGATGGCCAAGATCGGCGCCACCCCCGGCGGAGGCGTGCAGCGCCTGACCCTGACCGATGAGGACAAAAGGGCCCGGGATCTTTTCGTGCAGTGGCTCAAAGAGATCAACTGTGAGGTCAGCGTGGATGAAATGGGCAATATCTTCGGGCGCCGTCCGGGAAAAAACAATGACCTGCCGCCGGTGATGAGCGGCTCCCATATCGACTCCCAGCCCAAAGGCGGCCGCTTTGACGGCATCCTGGGGGTAATGGGCCCCCTGGAAGTGCTGCGCACCCTGCACGAAAACAAGGTGGTCACCGAACGCCCGATTGTCGTCGTGGACTGGACCAATGAGGAAGGCTCGCGCTTTGCGCCGGCCATGGTTGCCTCCGGCGTCTGGGCCGGAGCGCTGGAGCGCGATTGGGCTTATGACCGCAGAGATATCAACGGCAAACGCTTCGAGGACGAACTGGTCCGCATCGGTTACAAGGGATCAGCGCCCTGCAAGGCATTCCCGGTGCACTGCTATTGGGAATACCACATCGAGCAAGGCCCGATGCTCGAACGTGAAGGCCGACAAATCGGCGCTCCCAAGGGCATTCTCTGCCTGCACTGGTACGACATCTATCTGGAAGGCGAGGCCAACCAGGTGGGCCCGACACCGATGGAAGGACGCCATGACGCACTGTGCGCAGCCGCAGAGATGATCCTCAAAGTCAACGAGCTCCCGGACCGCATGAACGGCAACATGGTGGCCACCGTCGGCGAGATCCAGAATTATCCCAACTCCCGCAACATCATTCCGGACAAGGTCCATTTTACCGTGGACATTCGCTCCTGGGACGATGACCACGCCATCAAGGCCTGGGACCTGGTTGGTGGGGAAATGCGCTTCGGGATCCAAGCTCACACCGGCCGCATCCATGCCCTAGCCGTCAGCCCAGACGGGCGTTTCTTTGTCTCCGCCGGTGAGGATCGCACCCTCAAGGTCTGGGACGCCGTCAGTGGTGCTGAAATGAACACCCTGGTGGGGCACACCGGGGAGGTCAACGCTTGCGCCGTGGGCCCGGATGGCCGCACCATCTTTTCGGGGGGCGCCGAAGGCACCCTCAAGATCTGGGACGCCTACGCCACCGGGGGCAGCGCCGCCCCCGAATATCACACGGACGAAATCACCGACTGCACCTTCAGCCGGGATGGAAGCCTGGTGGCCACGGCATCCCTGGACCAAACCGTGAAAGTTTGGGATGGCGCCACGGGGGCCTTGCGCGCCGCCCTGGGGGAGCACCGTGAAAAAGCCACCTGTTGTGATATCCATCCTAATAATAAATCAGTGGTCTCCGGCGGCGCTGACCGTAATTTGAAGATCTGGGAACTGGACACGGGGCGATTAGACGCAACCCTGGAAGGTCATAAGCGCGATGATATCGAATCCTGCCTCTTCAGCCCGGATGGACGCTGGATCGTCTCCT
>Ga0210141_1000108_pt1 | contig 10661 bp, 7 predicted proteins | sample China_Galinas_Co_2_FD_184862 | JGI IMG/M metagenome (GOLD analysis project Ga0210141, IMG submission 184862) | Wetland microbial communities from San Francisco Bay, California, USA, that impact long-term carbon sequestration -... | ecosystem: Environmental > Aquatic > Marine > Wetlands ...
AGAGACAAAAAAGACCAGCGGCATGATCAGGTTGCTGGCGTCTAGGGTATCACCATCAAAATACTGTACGAAGGTCTGGCGCTTGCGGTGCCATCCGCGATTCATGATTTGATTATATATCGTGTCCCGCGTCCTGATCCAGCGATCGCGATCGGCGGGAAAAGACCTTTTTTGCGCCAGGCGCACGCCACGGTCTATCGCCACCCAGCACATCAGCTTCGAGAAGACAAAATGGCGCCTGCCGCTGCGAACCTCCCAGATCCCCTCGTCCTTGCGCTGCCAGTTGTCACAGACATAATCGATGATCCGCCGCAGGTACATCCAGAGCTCGTATGAGATCGGGTGGCCGTATTTATTGAACAGGTACAGCGAGTCCATCAACTCTCCGTACACGTCCAGCTGAAGCTGCTTATGCGCCGCATTGCCGATTCTGACCGGTCGCGATCCGCGGTACCCTTCCAGGTGGTCGAGAGTTTGCTCTGCCAGTTCATGGCGCCCGTCTATGCCGTACATGATCTGGAGGGAATCGTCCGCTTCCAGTTCGTGGCTGCGCTCTGACAGCCAGTCTACGAAATTGGCGGCTTCCTCCGCAAAACCGATTCGAAGCAAGGCATAGAGGGTAAACGCCGCGTCCCGTATCCATGTGTAGCGGTAATCCCAGTTGCGTTCGCCGCCGACGAGCTCCGGCAGGCTGGTGGTCGGCGCGGCAACAATTGCACCGGTCGGGGCAAAGGTCAGCAGTTTCAAGGTCAAGGCCGATCGGTAGACCATCTCGCGCCAACGCCCCGTATACGTGCATTTTGCAAGCCAGTCGCGCCAGAACGAAACAGTTCTCACAAAGACATCGTGGGCCTCGTCCTCGGACATGCATTCCCGGCAATTCCCTTCCGGCCCGATCCGCTGGAGCGCAAAGAGTGCGGATTGGTTTTCACGCAGAGTGAATGTCGCTTCAATTCCATTCCCCTCAGCCCGCAGCGCAATTTGCGTGGAAAGGCCCAGGCTCAGGGCATGGGAAGAAAAGACGGCGCCTTGCGGTGTAATCTGGACGGTGTGATTATCCCGTCCGTAATTAAATGCCGGTTGACATTCGGCCCGGAAGGTCATTTTGCCGCGGACAGCGGTGACTTTTCGCAACAACAGATGTTGGTGCCTGTCGCCTTCGATGCCGGGCTGTTGAACGGCCATGTAATCGGTGATCTGCCCGACACCGTCCGGGTGCAAAAATCGGGTGATCAGGACGTTTGTATCCGGCCAGTACAGCTGTTTGGTGGCGCTGCCCGCCGATAATGTGCCAATTTTAAAGAATCCGCCTCTGCGGACATCCAGGATTTTAGCAAAAATGCTGGGAGAATCGAAATGCGGAAAACACAGCCAGTCGATGGATCCATCCACCCCCACCAGTGCCGCTGTGTGCATGTCTCCGATGATGCCGTAATTTTCAATGGGTTGATAGGACACTTGCCTTGCCTGTTCAGTGCTGAATGCCATTTCAGGCCAGTGCTTCCAGATCGTTTACGAAAATGTTGATTTCATCAAGCAGAGCTTTTTTCTCCGAAATGATTGACTCAATGTAGGCATCGGATTTGAAAATGGACCTTTTTTTCCCGGCACTGGATGATCGCTTCGATGAACTGTTGGTCGAGATTGCCTTTTCGGTTTCAGACGGATCTATTACCTGAAAGGCCCCCAGCTCCCGGTATGCCGTTTTGAGCACCTTGATCATACGCTGCAGGTCTTTCGAAACATAGAGCGGCAGCGCAATCTTGATCGCCAGCTTGATGTCGTCTTTGGAAAACGGCAGCTCCCTGACATTGCGGACATTGCTCGGGTTGGATTCAAGCGTAATCCGGTATTGCCGGATAACCTCCCTTGACCATTCCCATATTGTTCTTTGTTCATCCTCGGTGAGTTGCTGAAAAAGCGCAATTTTCTTTTTCTTCAGTCTGGCCAGAAGATTCGGAGAGATGGCAGGCGGATTCTTGTTGTCGACCTTCGGGTTTCTGCTCCTGCCTTTAAAGCTGATTTTGGCTTCTCGCTTGGCCATTATAAATTCAGGTTACTTCTTTTCAGGTTGCCGAACGGTCAGAACCGGGCAGGTCGCCATACGCACGACCTTTTCAGCCACTGAACCGAAGAAGAATTTTTGCCAGCCGGATTCGCCGTGGGTGGCAATGACAATCAAATCGGCATCTTCTTCCCAGGCCAATCGCACAATTTCATCGGCCGGCTTTCCTTGAACGACTTTCGTTCGCGTCCTGACGTCTTTGGGCACGCGTTTTGTTAACAACCCCTCCATGGAGCTCTCTGCAAATGCCTGCATTTCGTTCATGACCGTCGGCAGATGATAGCCTGTGGGCGCGTGCGCGCCGGCCATAAGCGGCACCGGCGAAACCGCGTTCATCACGATGAGTTCGGCCTTGAAATGCTCTGCAAGTTCAACTGCAGTTTCCAGCCCTTTGAACGACGGGGTACTGAAATCTGTCGGACAGACAATTTTTTCTATCGGCAACATCGCAGGACCTCCTGTTAAATGCCTTCACCGCCGTCTCCCGATATTGGATGTGGTATCTGTGGTATCCGGTTGGGAGCAGCTAGAAGGAAAATTCTTCGCTGGTCTGACCCATCCTCTATTCGCGTCTATCAGCTTCACCTCTTATCATAAAAGCATAGTTGCACGGCATCAATAGGGTCAATGATGTATTCGATGGATACAAAAACGCGGAAAAATCGGCGCGATCAGGCCGGATCCGATCCATCTGCATCCAGCTCGATTCGTACATGCGGCAGGCTTTTCGGAAAATTGCGCTGCATGAACTCTATAAGTTTCTCACGAACTTGACATCGCAGTTCCCAGGCTGACGGAGAGTCCTGGGCGCTCATCAATGCACGCAGTTCGATGGTTCGCTCATTTGCATTGGTTACCTGCAGAGTGCCCACCCGTTCGTCCCACTGCGGCGCAGCCCGCAGTATATTTTCTAATTCTTTTCTGATCTTCTGAACCGGCACGCTGTAATCCGCATACAGATAGACGCTGCCCAGCAATTCGGCGGACGTCCGGGTCCAGTTCTGGAACGGTTTTTCAATGAAATAGGAAATCGGCACCACCAGTCGACGCTGATCCCAGATCTTGACCACCACATAGGTCAGGGTGATCTCCTCGATCCAGCCCCATTCGTTTTCGACGATAACCACGTCGTCGATGCGGATCGGCTGGCTGAGGGCTATCTGTATCCCGGCAAAAAGGGTGGAGAGGCTTCTTTGCGCCGCGAAGCCCAGGATAACGCCGACAACCCCGGCTGAGGCCAGGAGGCTGAACCCAATCTCGCGCACCCGCTCAAAGGTCAGCAGGACGGCGGCCAGTGCTAAAAATAGAATAAGCACATTCAGCACGCGCTCGATGACTCCGAATTGGGTATAGATTCGGCGCGCAATGAGGTTGTCACGCTCCGTCAATTTATGACGCCGCAATACCAGTACTTTGATTAAACCGATCAAGCGCATCAGAAACCATGCGCCCGCTATAATGATCCACACCTGGAGGCTTTTTTGGAAACCGGCGGTATAATTCTCGGGCAAGCGCATTGCCGGCAGGACTATTAACAGGCAAATGGCTGGCAGAAGCGCCCTCAACGGCCCCTTGTTTTGGGTCTGCTTGAGCAAGGCCGGATCGCCCGCATGAGCCGTATGCCTGCCCCAGCGTGTTATACACAGCGATACGATGACCTGCATGCCAAGACCGACCAGCACCGCGGCACCACCGATAGCCATCGAGTTGAGAATGCCTTTAATCTCCATCATATGGGCCTGGATAAATTCGTGCAGATTCATATTCTCCCACACCGTGATGACACTCCTCGATGTCTTGAAATTCTATCGCGAGCTGGCTTTTAAGATGGTTTCGCCCCGGACCGCCCAGACGTTGAATGTGGGGCGGATTTTGTAGCCGACCCCCACGGCCCCGTCCTTCAGATAAAGAACCCAGGCGTAACGGGGTTCATAAATGCTTGTGGTCGACGACCAGCAGCCTTCCGGAGCAGAGCCAAAGATTTGGCTGTCGGCAAGGGCCGGGGACTGGCGCCCGATGTCAATAATGCTTTCCAATTCGCGTATGTTCGGCAAGCGCCAGTCATTACGGCCAAACGCCCGGTCGGCATTCAGATCGCCAACCCGCTCGAGGGCTTCGGACCAGGTGACCGGAGCTTGCGGCAGGCTGGCCGCATTCAACCAGACAAGACCGGTTTTGCGATCGTGGATTAAATGATCGCGGCTCACAAACCGAACGGCGCAATCATGCTTTTGCGAGGGTTCGGCAGGTGCGCGTTGGATGTTTTTTTCGGTTGCAGGGCCGCTCCCTGCAACACCGTCCCCGTGCGGACATCTCACCGGCCATACCATGCAGGAGCCGTGTTTCATTCCCCGGAAGACCCGGCCGCCTCCCAAATGCACGTACCAGGCCTGGTTTCCAAATCCGCTGCAGGGGCTCCCGGTCCAGTAATAACCGGGAAATACATTTTCAAAAGGGGCCATGGACGGCAGGGCGGGATTGACATGTGCGTGGCTGATCAAACTAAACAGCTGGCTGCGGTTTGGCAGCGTCCAGTCCCGGTAGCCGCAGGCCGAGGTGCGATTCATCTCCCGAACAAAAGCCAGCGCCTCCAGCCATGTGAGCGGAAATTCGCTGAGGCCGGCGTCGATCGTCCACATCCAACCGGTGAGCCGGTCCAGCGCCGTTTGTGAGCGGACCTCAAAGCGCGGGCAGGGCCAGCTGGCCCCGGCGCGCAGCTCGCCATCCTGCCCGGAACCCGGGCACCCCACCCGCTCGCCGCCGGCGTCGTAGCAGTCGGTTTGATCGGTTTTATTCAAGGGAATCATCATCTCATCCTGCAGCCTTTATAGGCGGCGGTTTTGGCGGCAACCAGAGCGTCAGCGGCTCCTGAATACCCGGAAGAGCGCTTTTCAGTTTCGGGTTTGCGGATTTACCCGACTTGCGTTTTGGTCAACCGCAGGTTATTTTCTTGTGCAGCACCGGTTTTGTAAATACAGCCTAACCGGTATTTTAATTCCGGCTGCAGTTTTTGCCACGGGCAGCCCAGGGTTTTGCTGAAACTGGCGCCGCCGCAAATACAAGATCAGGGTTTGGAATATACATATCCGGCCCCATTTATTCCAGGGCAATGCGGTAATAAGATTTCCTTTAGAAGCGGCTGTGAGCAAGTTCCAAAACGATCAGGTGCGTCAAATTTCAATCAGTGCATATTCAAAAGCCGTCCTGCTGAAAATGTCGATTTTAGTTTTAATCCTCAACAGGAGAGTCGAAGGTTTGAAAAGGAGATTCGATGCCAGAGAAATTTAGATGGATACTGACATTCATCCTGGTGATTTGGCCGGCTGTCTGCACGGCGGCAGACGCGCCCCACGAGCTGGCCGGATTTGTTTTGGGAAGCCGGATCGAGGCGCACGTTCAGGATATCGAGCCGCAAACCGAGCTGCCGGTGCGATATCTGGAAAGCCTCAAGGAGGTCGAGGCCAAAAATATTCGAGGGTTCAAAAGCGGCCTGGTCTCATACACCACCTGCACATCGCCGGCGCGGATTGTAAGGCTGAAATTTAAATATGCAGACTCATCGAAAGCATTCTATGATGCCCTCTTGAAGCGCTTGAAAACACGTTTTGGCGATCCGGACGAATACAGGGGAGACCCGTTTCACATCGTTGTCGCCTGGAAATGGTCCTTCAGGGATGAAAACAACAACGACATCAGTCTCGTCCTGCAGCATAACACCCGGGACGAAGAAGAAAAAAAGGGCAACTCCATTAAGATGACAATGTGGAATCTGCTGAAATCGGAAATTCAGTGTTTTGAAGAAAAACAACCCGAAGAGTCGACCTCCCCGGGCGGTGCCGATGTGGGGCTTGACAGCTCTGCCCCCCTCGACTGGAAATATCTGGTGCCCCGATAGACAGCTTGGGTGCGAAACATCATGTCCATCCGGATCAGAAAAGGGCAGGCAGAGGGCCTATATGCCGAAAACAGGCCTCGCGCTGAGATTTCTGCGAAGCGGCCGTCACCCGTTCAGGTCATCGAGTTCTTTAAGGTGCCGCCGATATAAAAATACAGCCTTCACTGTATTCCTTTTGAACCGGGGATACCCAATAGTTACCGCAACGGCAGCGGTGGATTCGGATCCGCGAATCCGCCAAAGTACCCCCCGGGGTTTATCAGATTTGAAAGAATAAAAATGATCGCCATGAAAAAGTTTATCAACGTTTCCAACAGGCTGCCGGTTACTGTCGGCAAGACAATGGAGAAATCATCCGGCGGACTCGCCAGTGCGCTGGAAGGTATAGAGCAGGATTTTGATTTCAGGTGGATCGGCTGGGCCGGCCGCATTGTCGACGATGCCGCTGAAAGAGCCCGGATATCGGCGCGGTTGGTCGAGCAGTTCGGTTATCTTCCGCTTTTTCTATCGAAACAGGAAAAGAGCGACTACTACAACGGCTTCGCGAATACCACCCTCTGGCCTCTGATGCACTACCATTCACAATTTTCCGGGTACGAAGAAAGGTGGTACGAGCAGTATCTGGCGGTCAACCGCAGATTTGCCAAGGCCGTCGACGAGGCTGCCGACCAGGGCGATATCATCTGGGTCCATGACTACCACCTAATGCTGGTCCCGAAATTCCTCAGGGAAAGACGACCTGATTTGCGGATCGGGTTTTTTCTGCACACTCCGTTTCCCTCCTATGAAATATTCCGCTGTCACCCCAACCGCGAAGAACTGCTTGAAGGGCTGTTGGGAGCGGATTTGATTGGTTTCCAGGCCTTCGGATATTTGCGTCACTTCAGAAGCACCGTCCTCAGAATTCTGGGGCTCGAATCGGAAATCGGACAAATTGTCAGTGAGCAGCACGTGACCAAGATCGGGGTGTATCCCATCGGCATTAACAGTTCCAAATTCCTCCAGGAAATGCAGACCGAGCAATTCTGGATGAGCCTGAGCGAATTCCGGCAGGCATACCAGGGGAAAACCGTTATTTTGAACCTCGAGCGGCTGGACTATACCAAAGGGCTGCCCCACAAATTGAACGCTATCGAAAAATTTCTAATGGATGTTGATGAGGACGTGCGGAACTCCACGGTATTCATTTTCATCGCCATACCATCTCGGATTGAAGTAAAGGAATACACGCAACTCCTTCAGGAAATAGAACGCCGGGTTTCCCAGCTGAATGGCAGATATTCCACGCTGACCAACACGCCCATACACTTTGTCAACAAGTCAATCAGCAGCTTCAGCGAACTTTGTGCGCTGTATTCGCTGGCCGATGTGGCAATGGTAACCCCTCTGATAGACGGCATGAATCTGGTCGCAAAAGAGTACATCGCCTGTCAACAGGAAAAACAGGGCGTTCTAATCCTGAGCGAATTCGCCGGCGCCGCCCAAGAACTGCCGAACGCATTGATCGTCAATCCATATAACCACAACCAAGTGGCGAACTCGCTGCATCACGCCCTGACGCTGTCCGAGGCTGAAAAAGAAAAGATGATTCAGCCAATGCAGGAAAGGGTGCTCAAATACGATGCCCGGCATTGGGCCAAAACGTTTATCGATGATCTTGCCTCTGAAGTGCCGAAGGAAAATTTGCCCGCCGAAATCTCAATGCTGAATCGGGAAGCGGCCATGCCGCTTTTCTCAGCACTGAATCCGGTTCTCTTTCTGGACTATGACGGCACCCTGGCCGAACTTAAAAAGAGACCGGCCGAGGCCCTGCCGGATGAACAAATCAAGGCACTCTTCCAGAAGATGGACACCCCGAAGGCGCCGGATATTTTTCTGATCAGCGGTCGAAAACACGATGACATGGAGCAGTGGTTCGCAAATTACGACTTCAATCTCATTGCCGAACATGGATACTATCATAAACTGAGCGGCAAGAGCGAATGGGAAATCTTCGATCCGCAGGCAGATCTCTCGTGGAAATCCCAAATCATCGACGTGCTGCAACTTTACACCGGTATGACGCCGGGCAGCTTTGTCGAGGAAAAAACCGCTTCGGTCGTGTGGCACTACCGGAACGCCGATCCGGAGTTCGGATCGTGGAAAGCAAACCAGCTGGTTGCCGAACTCTATGAAATGCTTTCAAATCTGCCGGTCGAAATTCATCACGGCAAGAAAATTGTGGAAATAAGCTCGATCCTGATCAACAAGGGAATTGCCCTGGAGTATTTTGTGCAGTTGAAAAATTACGACGCTGTCCTGTGCGCCGGTGACGACGAAACCGACGAGAGCATGTTTCGGCTTTCCGACGACAAAATTATTTCCATCAAAGTAGGTTCCGGAATGAACACGGCGGCCCGGTACCGGATACCCGGTGTCAGAGCTTTTCGCGCATTTTTAAACGAATTGATGGAATCCATGCCGGCTTCTTAACCGGTTGAGCGGGTTGTGGCGATTCAAACCGGCGCCTGTTCCACGCAACCGGTAATCCGATTTTCAGAGTCCGAACCACCTGTAGCCTTCCCCAAAAGTATCTGTTTTTACCCCCTTGCAAAGTATGCCGCGTTGATGTGCGTTGACATGTCACAGCATTTTCCCTAAAATTACAGGATGTGCCGCCGAGCATGTTTCCTGTAGCGGTATACCTCAAAGTTATCGCCAGAGTGATTGCAACCAGCGAAGGTTTTTCATGAAAACACTGAACTATGGTTTGATCGGAAATTGCACCTCGGCCGCGCTGGTTTCGCAGCAGGGATGCATCGAGTGGTGCTGTTTACCCCATTTTGATTCTCCCTCGATTTTTGCCGCGATACTCGACCCCCGCAGAGGCGGTAAATTTGGTGTCAAAGTGTCATCGGATTATAAAGTCACCCAAAGATATCTGTCCCGCACAAACGTTCTCGTGACCACCTTTTCCAGGAAAAGAGATAAATTCGAACTGATCGATTTTATGCCTCGCTATCGCAGGGAATCCGGCCAGTATCACTGCCCGCCGGATATCATCCGCTACATCCGGCACATTTCCGGCAAGCCGGCGGTCAGCTTCGATTATGATCCCCGGCCCGCTTATGCCCAACACCCCACGCGACATGAAGTGCGCACCGAATACATCAAGCATCTCACCAGCAAAGGCCCCTACGAGTCAGTCTATTTGTATTCAGATCTGGACTACCGGCTTCTGGCGAAGGGTGATCCCATTGTCATTTCGCAAGACTGTTATCTGCTGGTCAGCTACAATCAAAAACTGGGGGAATTGAATCTGGACAAAATATTGCTGGAATACGAGAAAACCCACGTGTACTGGTTGGACTGGTCGTCAAAAACGCGCCGATTTGAACGATTCAACGATGAAATTATCCGCAGCGCTTTGGCGCTGAAGTTGCTGGCGTACCAGAAAACAGGGGCGATTCTGGCCGCGGTGACAACCTCGCTGCCCGAGGAAATCGGGGCGGTCCGCAATTGGGATTACCGCTACTGCTGGCTGCGGGATGCATCCATGAACATTGCCGTACTGACCAAGCTCGGCCATTTTAAGGTGGCCAAGAATTTTCTGGATTTCATCCTTGATATTATTCCCTACAAAGACGAAAAGATTCAGATCATGTACGGGATCAACGGCCACAAGAAGCTGAACGAAAAGATCCTGGACTATCTGGACGGTTACGAAAATTCGAGACCGGTGCGGATCGGCAACGCGGCCTACACACAGAAGCAAAATGATATCTTCGGGGTGCTCCTGGACGTGATTTATCAATATCTGATCATTTTCAAGCGCCATGTCGTCGAAAATCGGGAAGACCTCTGGACGGTAGTGCGCACGCTGGCCCGGCATGTCGAGAACAACTGGAGCAAAAAGGATCGCGGCATCTGGGAATACCGCGGCAGCAGGAAGCATTTTGTTTTTTCGAAAGTTCTCTGCTGGGTGGCCATGGATCGCGCCATGAAGATAGCCGATCACTTTTCCATGCCGAAGTACGTTCGTGTCTGGGACGCCATGCGCGAAAAAATACGAAAGGATATTTACAAGCGGGGCTGGGATTCCGAGGTAAATGCCTTCGTTCAAGCCTATGATGAACCCCATCTGGATGCAGCCAACCTGCTGATGGAGCATTATGGTCTCATCGAGGCCCAAGATCCAAGGTATATCGCCACCGTCCTGCAGACACAGAAGAGTTTGAGCCGCGATGGGTTGATGTACCGCTACCGCAACCCGGATGATTTCGGGGAGCCCAAGTCATCGTTTACGGTCTGCTCTTTCTGGATGATAAAAAGCCTCTATAAAATCGGCCGAAAAGAAGAGGCAGAGCAGCTTTTCAGCAAGATACTGGCATACCGCAACCACGTCGGACTTCTCAGTGAAGACATCGAGTTCGAATCCAAGCGACTGCTGGGCAATTTCCCCCAGGGATACAGCCACCTGGCTTTGATCGATACAGCCATCGCCCTCTCGGGCGAGGATATCACCGATGCGGTCTGAAGCTGATTATTCGGTTATTCCTGGCCTTGTACACCAAAAATAATAAACCCATCACCGCGTTTCGGACCGGTTGATCAAGGCGCGCCAGCGCGAAGGCCACTGCAGCGGGCTTCGCAGGCGGCGCCAGGCCGAATAGGCTTTCGAGACATCCTTTGTGTCCAGAGTCATTTCACCGTAGACCTGCT
>Ga0210141_1000109_pt1 | contig 10635 bp, 7 predicted proteins | sample China_Galinas_Co_2_FD_184862 | JGI IMG/M metagenome (GOLD analysis project Ga0210141, IMG submission 184862) | Wetland microbial communities from San Francisco Bay, California, USA, that impact long-term carbon sequestration -... | ecosystem: Environmental > Aquatic > Marine > Wetlands ...
CACATATAACTTGCGCATGGCTGCAAGGCCTGATTTGATTCCGGTGAGTATATCAGGCCTGCGGGGCTGGCGCACCAAATGATAGACAACCCCGGCGGCCAGGCAGGCCTGACCACCGGGTACGGCTCCTTTGAGAGCGCCGCACCATTCACCTTCCATCCTCGCCGGATCGAAAATCAGTGAATGACGCCTGGTACTCGCTCCAGGGTTGTCGATATGCAGTGCGCCGGCAGAGCCGAAACCGATGATGAGGTGACGGCATTTTTGCAGTTCGCCCAGGGCCTGGTTGTTGACCAGCTCGTTTAACAGGTCCAGGGCGGTGCGCTCCCATGATATGTTTTTTGAAATCCGGGTGGCTTCATTTCTGATATCGTCAACCGAAAGAACCAGAACGATTTTTTTGGGCGCTTTGCGCCGCAGCAGCCGCCACAGGTCCCCCCTGGCCACCGGCCCGCTCATGTTGACGACAATCCAATCGGGCAGGGCATTTTTGGGGGCTAAAATGCAAGCGGGCCATCCCTGTTCGGCCGTCTTGAATCTATACCCGAGTCCGGCATCTTCAACGGCCAGAATATCGGGTTTTTTACCGGCCTCATGATCCGGGCAACCGAAAAATTGAGAGCGCTGCCCGGCCGGTGCGCCATAACCCAGGTGCTGGGTCAGGCGCCAGACGCCGGCTTTCCGGCCCGGGCCACCCGGCGTCGGCTCCCATATGGAATAGCCCTGCAGTCCTGGCGGCAGGTTTGATGCGCGATTTTCAGAATACCCCCTGTCGACCGCAGCGTTGAGTTTTAAATCTTCGGCGCCGGCGGCGGCGTCAAAGGTCGTTTTCAGAATTCGATACAATAATTCAGCGCCGCACAGCGTGGCTGACTCCCTGGTCCCGTTCGAACGGGGGTCATCCGGCGTCCGGCGCGAGCCTTTATAAATATTGTGTTCCCCCAGAATGTCTCCGACGACCAGAACCCTTTTATCGGCTTTGCCCATTGTCTGCCCCCCCGGTCATGGTTTAGACCAAATCAGCGATTATTTTTTCAATCGTCCCTATCGCGTGGGCAACCGAATTTTGCGGTTCGATGCCCTGTATCTTTAGAATCGAGCCGAATTCCCGATCGAACTCTTCGATCATCGAATGAATGGTGGGTGTATGCCGCGTGAAGTTCGTCTGTTCGTATCCTTTGCCCAGGGCGGCGGTCCTTGACTCTGCCGCAAACCAGTTGCCCACAATCAGGACATTGTGGGCTTTGTCCATGCCCGCATTGATGGCGACCTGTACTTTTTCGGCCGGGATTTCCTCGAAGAAACGCAGCAGCTCTTTCAAGCGCGACACTCGGGGCTGTTGGCCGTATTTGCCATAGGTCAGGGTCGGATCGATGATCAGACTGCAGCCGCAGGCCTCCGCATGTTTCTGCAGAGCGATGCGCTCTTTCCACTGCAGCTGGCAGCGAAGTTGACTTGCCTCGATTTCTCCGTAACGTTCCCGCCAAACCGGATGGCCGACGTGCTCATCCGGGATGTGAAACGAACTCAGTGCGCCTTTCTGCCGCACATGCCCGTGAGCGCCAAGAGAGACAACCTTATTGGCGTATTTGACGATAGTGTCGGTGCGCTGCTCCTGCAAACCCGCGCATTCATACAGCGGCCGGGTATCCTGCTGAGACTCAAGCACGACCTTGGCGAATTCATCGAAGCTGAATTTTTCCTTGTTTTTTTCGAACCAATCCGGGCTGTTATCCCATTGGACGGCCTGACGGTCGCTGATCATTTGACCCGGATCCTGTTCGAAACTGACCGGTACAACGGGGATGTCGAGGGCCTTGGCGTAACCGATTTCCTGATGAACCCAGAAGGAGGAATGGTTGGTGATAATCGGCATGAATACATGGGCGTGAGCGATGTAATTCTTGATCTGTTCGTGGAAGCCGCTGCTGATGGAAAAACTTTTGTCCAGCATGGGCTGCAGGCCGTTTTCTCTGAGCACCGCGACCACTTTGTCGGCTAAATCCGAGTCATGGTGCGAATAGGAGATGAAGATGCGATACGTTTTTTCGTCAATCATAACCAGGCTCCGGTGGTGATGTGGCCGTATGTGACTACATAAAGCGTATTCTGCCAAAGATCAATAGATAGAGGTGTTCTCGAATGCAATGCCGATGGGTTGTTTTGAAACCGGGTGCAACGATTCAACGCACTGAAGTGCTGTTGGACCCGTTCGGCCGTCATTGACGCCTGCGCCAAAATTAATTATGAGTTGCTGCAGGTTCAAAAGCCGCATCTCTGCGCTTGACCCGTTCTAACTGGCCTGAGGAGAACCACTGATGAAAGCCCCATATGAGAATCCCGCCACTGCGGAACCGGTTGCATTTAGAATCACCATCGGGGTCACCGGGCATCGTCGAATCGTCGACAGCGATGTGCTGCGGGAAACGATCCGGCGCATCCAGGCCGATATTGCCCGGCGTTACGCCGATTGCCCGTCGGCCGGACTCCGATTTTGCGTGCTCTCGCCCCTGGCAGAGGGTGCCGACTGCATTGTGGCGGATACCATTCTGGGCAATGATGAATTCAAAGACGCCACCATAAAAGTGGTGCTTCCGATGTCGCTGGAAGACTATCGCAACGACTTTGCCAGCCCGCGCTCGCGTCAGCAATTCGAAGACCTGATGGCCGCAGCCCGGGCTACCCTGACTTTGAGAGATCGGTCCTTCGCAGAGGAGTATTCCGGACTGGCATCCAACGGGGACCTGATCGCAGAAGCACGCCGGCAGGCCTACGAGGACGTCGGTCGGTTTGTGGTCGATCACTGTGATGTGATGATCGCCCTGTGGGACGGCAAACCGGCACGGGGAAAGGGCGGGACGGCCACGATTGTTTCATACGCCGCAGCGGTCAAATGTCCGCTGTATCGAGTCGATCCTGAACAGCCGGCACGGTTTCGAATTCTAGCGCAAAGCGGGGAGCGGGCCGCCTTCGAAGGGCTCGATGACCGCTTTGAATCCACAGGGCATTTCAATCGACAGCTTCAGAACCTGCCGCACCCTGCCGAATACGTTTCCAATATTTTTCGGGAGGTCTTCGGCCGGGGTAAAGACGTTTTTGAAAAGGGGCTCGCACGTCAGACAATAAAGGCCATTGAATCGCAACTGATGCCCTACTATGCGCTGGCCTCTCAGACGGCCAAATCCTATCAGCGGATCTACCGCTGGGTCGGGCTGGCGAGCTTCTGGCTGGCTTTCCTTGCCGTTCTGATCATTGGTGTCGGCGCCATTTTTTATCATTCCGGTCCTGTTTTCTTTGCCGTCGAACTGGCGATTCTTTTTGTGATCAGTGCCTTGATCCTGTATGCCGACCGATTCAAAAGATCTCACAATCGCTGGATGCAGTACCGTTTTCTGACCGAGAGGATTCGTGCCGGTTTTTTTATGGCTGCCTGCGGGCTCCCTGTGGCCCCGGTGCACGTGCGTCGGAGAACAGGCGGAAAACCCAATTCTGACATCTGGATGGCACTGGTATTTGAGGAAATCTGGAATGCGCTGCCGGGTCTCGAGGGCATTTCGGCAGACAATTTTATGGCGCTGGGACAATTCGTTCAAACCCAATGGGTTGACCACCAGCTGGCCTATCACCGGATGACGGCCGCAAGAAATCAGTCGCACAGCCGCCGGCTTGAAACAACCGGCGCAGTTGTCTTCGGTCTTGCCATTGTCGCCGCGTCTCTCCATCTGCTGATGGCATCTATTTTTTCAGGTTCTCACGATTGGTTTCTCCCCCGCAGCCTGACGCTGGCAGCCCTGATCCTGCCGGCTCTGGCTGCCACGGTGGAAGCCATCCGGTCGCATCGAGAGTACAAACGCATGGCCATGCGCAGCGCCCGGATTGCTATTGAATTGCAGCAGCTGAGCCACCGCTTCAAGGCGCTCACTCCTGAAAAACTCGAGCGCACTGTCCTTGACATTGCGGACCTGATACAGGCCGAAAGCGAGCAGTGGCTGACAATGATGGCGGCGGCTGAGCTGCATATCGTCGTATAGGCAAGTCTTTGCAGCGCAGCCGAGAATCGACTCGAATACCTTCTCAATCCGGATTGTCGGGCTCCACTTTTTTACCTTCGGAATTGTAACAATAAAATCCCCGGCCGGCCTTGCGGCCCAATTTGCCCTCACCCACCATGGAGGCCAGAAACCTGTGATCGGCCGCCAGGTGGGACTCGCCCAGCGCCTGCATCGTCCGGCTGACCCGCAGAAAAGTGTCGATACCGGCATTGTCGGCAATTTCAAAAGGCCCGATTTTCCACCCGTACCCCAGTCGCATGCCGGTGTCGATGTCCCGGACACTGGCGACCCCGGCGGAAACCAGTTCCAGGCACTCACGGAAAGCGGCCGCAAAAATACGGTTCATGACGAAACCAGGCAGGTCTTTGTTGACGCGGACCGCCGTTTTACCCAGAATTTTGACGAATGCGGCAGCGCGCTCCAGCACGGCGGTTGCGGTTTTCTCTGCGCCGACCACTTCCACCAGCGGCATTAAAGGAACAGGCCCGAAAAAATGGAGTCCGAGGACCCTTTCGGGAAACCGCAGACCCTCTGCCAGCCGGGTGATGGGGATCGATGAGGTGTTGCTGGCCAGCGGCACGGCGGCGGGGGTCAGCCGGTCGAGTTCTTTGAACAGCTCTCGCTTGACGGTTTGCTCCTCGATGACCGCCTCGACGATCCAATCCATCCGGGCAGCCCCCTCCAGACTTTGACAGCAGCGGATGCGCTCTAAAACCGTGGGGGGATGCTCAGCCAGAATACCTTTGGAGAACAGCTTTTCAAGGGATCTAGCGATTTCGCGCCGGGCTGTTTTCAGGGCCGGTTCATTATTGTCCACCAGGGTGACTCGGCAATCGGCCTGAGCGCAGACCTGGGCTATGCCCGCCCCCATGAAACCGGCCCCGATGATCATGATATTTTCCAATTTTTCCCTCCGTCGTGAAACTCTTTGCTGCCGGTTGCAAAAGGATCCATATTGTGCTTAGGTCAGGTCCGCCCACGTCAAGGACCGCCCGCAAAGCGGGGGCCTGGACTTGTGCGCCTCTGGCGCCTTTTCGGCCACTGTCCGAAGAGGTAAAGGCACGGATCATTATTTTGGCCATCCGTTTCGGGATTTATAGGTACCACAGTGGAAAAATTTTTTAAACCTCGCGGCATCGCCCTCATCGGGGCCACGGCCAACCAGCTGAAGGGCGGCTACGCCATTCTTTTTAATCTCAAACAGGGCTATACCGGTAAAATCTACCCGGTCAATCCCCGCTATGACCAAATTGACGGGTTGCAGTGCTATGGCTCGGTGAGGGATGTACCCGATCCGGTGGACTTGGCGATTGTGTTCATTCCGGCTGAAAGGGTGCCGGCTGTCATCACCGATTGCGCCGAACGCGGAATCGGCCATGTGATGATCCAGTCGGCCGGGTTCGCCGAAAGCGGCCAGACCGGACGCCGCCTTCAGGCCGAACTGCTCAACACCGCCCGCGACAGAGAAATCCGGATATGGGGACCCAATTGCATGGGATTGGTTGATGCCCATCGGCAGTTTGTCTTCTCATTCGCGTCGTCGGCCATCTGGGACGAAGGCCTCAGCGCCGGTCCGGTATCCTTGGTGGTCCAGAGCGGATTGCTCTCGGCCGGATTTTTGATCGACCATATGACCCACGGGACCATGGGGATCAGCAAGGCCTGCAGCATCGGCAACAAGTCCGATGTGGATGAATGCGACATTCTGGACTTCCTCCTGGAAGACCCGCAAACCAAAGCGATTGCCCTCTACCTGGAGTCCATCAATGACGGCCGCCGGTTTATCACCCTCTGTCAGCGAGCCCAAAAACCCATTGTGGTGCTCAAAGGCGGCCAGAGCAAAGGGGGCGCTGCCGCTGCCATGAGCCACACGGCCAGTTTGGCCGGGGACGGCGCTGTTGCCAGCGGTGTTCTCGCCCAGGCCGGCGTCATCCAGGCTCAGGACTTCGGGCAGATGATGGATATGGCCAGGACCCTGGCATTCTACCCGCAGGTTCAATATGCGCAGCCGCCTGCAGTTGCGGTGATGACCTACAGCGGTGCTGCCGGTATTGTTTCGGCCGATTTTATCGAGCGCCACGGCCTGGCGCTTGCGCAGCTGAGCAACGGGACGGTTGCAAGTCTCAAATCGTTGTTCCCGGAATGGATGCCGGTGGGCAACCCGGTTGACCTCTGGCCGGCCATCGAGGCCAATGGTCCGCAAAGGGTATTCCCTGAAGCCCTCAAGGCCCTGAGCGCCGACCCGCAGGTGGACCTGATAGTCCTGCATGTTTTTGTGGGCGGAAGGATCGCAGGGGCCGACATACGGACGCTGGCGCGCATCGCCCGCAAAGCGGGCAAACCGCTTTTCTGCTGGGTTCTGGGAGCTCGGGATCAGGTGCGATCGTTTACGCTTGACGCCCAGGCTCAGGGTGTTCCGGTTTATCGCGAAATCGGCCGGTCGATCGAGTGCCTCGCTACCCTTAAAAAGCAACCGGCCCGGGTGCGTCGGGCGCCTGCAGTTGCTGAACCAGTTCAATTTCTAACGGTGGAGAACCGGCAGCTGCTGGAAACCGGCGGGGGGGTGCTCGATGAATATAAGGCCAGACGAATTCTCGCCGCGGCCGGTATTCCCGTTGTTGCGGAGGCCGTCGCCACTAATGAAGACGAGGCCTTGACGGCGGCCGGTCAAATCGGTTATCCCGTGGTATTGAAGGCGCTGCTGACCGGACTCGTGCACAAAACCGAGGCCGGTCTGATTCAGTCCGGGATTTTCTCCGATGCGCAGCTCAAAGAGGCGCTGGTGCGCATGTCCGCCAAAGTGCCGGATACCGGCCGTTTTCTGGTCCAGCGGCAGCTCGCAGGTGAGATCGAAATCATCGCCGGTTTTATCCGCGATCGACAGTTCGGCCCCTGCGTGATGTGTGGGCTCGGCGGAATTTTTGCCGAAGCGCTGGCAGACCGGACCTTCGCCCTCGCGCCCCTTACGCGGGAAGAAGCGCTGGCAGCGATCCAGCGCCTCAAATCCCGTCAGCTGCTCGAGGGCTGGAGGGGTCAAGTGCCGGTGGACAAGCCGGCCCTGGCTGACATCCTGGTAAACCTCGCGCGGCTGGGCTGTACCAATGCCCGGATTCAGGAGGTAGACCTCAACCCGCTGATTATCACCGCCGGCCGGCCCGTCGCTGTCGATGCGACCATAATTTTAACCCGGGAATAAATCTGCAGCTTTTTTCTTCAACAAGCAGATAGTGGAATAACTGCCGGGGCAGAGCGATTTTGGGGGGGAATCCACCGCTGAATCCCGGCGCTGTGCGCAATGCCCTCACCATCGCCCAAGATGGCGGTTATACCTATTGACCTGCTGTTTTTTTTTTGAGATAGCATCAAAGAAACGCCACCACAACTCATTTACCTTTCCGGAGGCGAGCGACCATGGCGATCACCAAACAAAAACTGGTCAACCTGCTGAAATCCGTTGAAAAGCCCAGATTGATCTACGAAGAAGAAGCGGTTGCCGACGGTCTCGTGCGGATCATCGCCCCTGATGGCGCTTATTTTATCGAGTATGACGACTTCCCCATTGACGGCCCTTTTGAAATCCCCGACGACGAATTCGACGAAGCGCTCAGCATTTTCGAGCAGGGCGAAGACTCGGAAGGCTATATCGAGGCCCCTGAAGGACATATGGAAATGGTGGAGTGCGGCTGTGAGCCCGGGATTCCCTATTACCGCTACCAGAGCATGGCCAGGGGCGAGCGGTCGGTGTTCAACGACGACCGCCAGGAACTCGAGGAAATGCTCATCGAAGACGTGATGGACAGTGTCGATGGGACACCCTGGGAGGAAATGTCCCTTTCCGAGTTGCGGGAGTGGCAGATCATGCTGAACGAGTCCGATTCACTATAATAGAATTGAGGATCTGCGATGTTTGAACGGTTCCAAGAGGTGATCGGCCATGTCTCACAAATAGTTGAAAATTATGAAAAAAAACTCGACCGGCCTGTTATCGGCGTCATGCCGGCCTATTTCCCGCTGGAGCTGATCTGGGCTGCCGGCGGGTATCCGGTGCAGCTTTGGGGCAACAACCTTCCGATCGAAAAAGCCGATGCCTATCTGCAGTCCTACTGCTGCTCGGTGGCACGCTCGGTTCTGGAACTGGAGTTGCGGGGCTCGGCGCAGATGGTGAAGGCATACGCTTTTACTTCTCTGTGCGACACCTTGATCAATTCGCGTGAGATTTATCGACGCCTTTTCTCCAAACCGACCTTGGAGCTGTCCATTCCGATCACACGCACCAAAAGCGCCCGGCGTCGCTACTTAAAAAGTGTCGTGGAGGCTCTGCTGTCGCAGTTGGAACAAATCACCGGCCGCACCATCACGGCAGAGACCCTGAAAACGGCGGCCCGTCTTTACGGCCGCACCCGCGAGCTGCAGCGGGAACTGTATGCGCTGCGGCGCCAAAATCCCGGATTCATAAAAAACCAGGAGTTTTACACCGTCATCAAGGCCGGGTTTTTCCTGCCGGCCGAGGAATACTGCCGCCTGCTGGAATCTCTGCTGGACCGGCTGCGGCCGCTGGGTTCGCCGCCGGGCGCCAGGCCGAAGTTGATTCTGAGCGGAATGGTATTTGACCCGCTGGCCATATACCGCAGTTTCGATGAAGCCGGCGCGGACATCGTCGACGACGATTTTGCCAATGGCTGGCGCAGCATCGCCAAGCCCGATCTGCAGACCGATGACCTGGTGAACGGCATCAGCGATTATCTGTTCGGCAGCGCCCCTTGCTGCTGTATATACAACCCGGATACGGACCGGCACTCTTATTTGATCGATAAAATCAGGGCCAGCGCTGCGGACGGGGTGGTATTCTGGTATATCAAATTCTGCGAGCCGGATGCCTTCGACCGGCCCCAGCTGGCAGCACATCTGAAAGGCCATGGCATCCCCAGCACCACCGTCGATCTGGAGCTGTCCATGGCCAACACGGATGCCGTCGCAACGCGAATAGACGCCTTCTGCGAAATTCTGGAGCCCTAAAGCCATGACCCAGTTTGCCGCTTTCAAGAAAATGAAAGAGCTTCTGACGCTCTATTATATCGAAGCCAAAACCACCCCCCGCGAAAAAAAGATCGCCTGGCTGACCAGCGGGGCCCCGGTGGAATTTGTCTACGCCACGGATGTCCTGCCGGTTTATCCGGAGAATTACGCGGCGATGTGTGCGGCCAACCATCAGTCGGTGGAATTGATGGAAGCCGCCGAAGGAGCCGGGTTCTCTCAGGACCTGTGTGCCTACGCGCGCACCGATTTCGGTCAGGACATGGTTCAGGGCGGGCCGGCCGGCGGGCTGCCCGCGCCGGACTTTCTGGTATGCTCCACCAATATCTGCAAGACGGTGATCAAATGGTACGAGGTGGTGGCGCGCAAATACGATGTGCCGCTGTTCATTGTGGACACGCCCTTCCTGCACGATGGCCTGACGCCCGAGCTGATTGAATACACGGTTTCGCAATTCAAGGATTTCGAAAAATTTCTGGCGCGGATGAGCGGCCGGCCGTTTGATCGGGACCGACTGCAGGAGACCATCGCACTGAGTCGCGATGCCGCCGGGTGGTGGAAAAAAATACTGTACCTGGCAAAGACCCACCCGGCTCCGATCAACAGCCTGGATTCCTTCATTCACCTGGGGCCCATCGTCACCCTGCGCGGCACCCAGGCATGTGTCGATTATTACAAGCTGCTCTATGATGAAGTCGCCGGGAGGGAAAGCCGGAAAATCGGCTCGATTCCCTCCGAGAGATACCGGCTGCTGTGGGACAACCTGCCGATCTGGTTTAAGATGCGGCGGCTGGAGGAATTTTTCGAATCGCATGAATGCACCCTCGTGGCCACCACCTATGCCAACTCCTGGGGGGGGTTGAGCGATTTCACCACCCTGGAGACCGAAAACATCTACGAGGCGCTGGCGGCCACCTATCTGAACGTATATATCAATCTGGGCTTTGAAGACCGGATCAAGTACCTGGCGCAGCTGATTGACGAATTTGCGCTGACCGGATTCATCATGCACTCAAACCGCTCGTGCAAACCCTACTCGGTGGGGATGTATCGCCTGCAGGAAGAAGTCACCCAGCTGACCGGCAAACCGGGGGTGGTGATCGAGGCCGATCAGAACGACCCCCGGGTGTATGCCGAAGCCCAGGTGGAAACGCGTCTCGAGGCCTTCATCGAATCGATGACCCCCTGTGCGCCCGCATAAGCATTTGATAGCCGCCTAATCAAGATTTCACATATATTTCGAATGGATCGCAGGCAATTCTAATGCAATATATAAAATTTAATAACTTAACTGTATAAAAATATTGTAATAAAATTTAATTGAGGATGATGAAATGGAATACCGCAACCTGATCGTTGAAAAAAAACAGCACACCGGCACGATAACACTGAACCATCCCCCCGTAAACGCCTGGAACCTTGCCATGATGGAGGAATTTGAAGCCGCGGTTGCAGCAGCCGAACAGGACCATGACCTGCGCGTGCTGGTGATTACCGGTGCCGGCCGAAAGTGCTTCTCGGCCGGGTTCGATGTGCGTGATGCCGCCAA
>Ga0210141_1000110_pt1 | contig 10626 bp, 8 predicted proteins | sample China_Galinas_Co_2_FD_184862 | JGI IMG/M metagenome (GOLD analysis project Ga0210141, IMG submission 184862) | Wetland microbial communities from San Francisco Bay, California, USA, that impact long-term carbon sequestration -... | ecosystem: Environmental > Aquatic > Marine > Wetlands ...
GCGCGGTTCCAGCAGGCTGAAGAAAGTAGTCGGGCGGCAGGCAAACATGATGAGATCCGTTTCCATCTGGTTGCGCTGCATTTTGACGCGGTAGGCGTCTTTGCCGGTTTGCTTTTTATCGATGGCCCACAGGGTCTGGCCGCTGTCGGGATCGAAACGGTAGCCTTCCAGAATCACCTTGTCGAAAACGAGTTTCTTGTCCGATATGCCGCGGAGTTGGAAGCGGCCCATGGGGTCGACCATGGCATGATAAGCCGCCGGTCCCTGAAAGGCCAGGACCATGGTGCCCGGTGCGGGCTGTTCGGCAAAGAGCTCGCCCTGGCGGATGAATTTGGCGCGTCCGGAGAGGGTGGACAACCCGTCCCGCGGATATTCGCCCGAAGCGAGGGGTCTATTTTCGGCCAGGCGATGAATCAGTCCGGATACCAGTTGCCCCTGCTGCCGGGCATAATGCCAGTCGATCTTTTCGACCGTATCGGAAGGTGTTCCCCAGTAGTCGCGCACGTCATGCGTGGTAGCCAGCGTGAGGCCGATAAAGCCGGCCAGGGCACTGACTTCGCCCCCCATCTGGGGCTGGTCGGGAAGATAGCTCTGCCAGGATTTCAAACGGCTGGGTCGCAGGCTGTCCTTGAAAACAGGCGGCAGGCCAAGTTCGGCTTCGACGGTGGCCGCTGTTTCGCGGAGGATTTCCTCGATGGTGCTGTAGGGGGATATACGCGCGCTGGCCCGGTGTGGGCGCAGGCTGTAAAGCCACCCCTGGTTGAAGGCCCCGACACCGTCCCCGTGACTTGACAGGTGAAGGGAAATGACGGCCGCTATTTCGTGGTCGCGCACCACGCGCCGGAACGCCATGGCCTCTTTGAGAAGCGTTAACTGCTGCCGTGTGTCTTGGGCAATGGCTTTGCTGACGGCGCGGGTTTCAGGGATCAGGCGCGCGATCATCTTGGCCTGCGAATCGGTGAGTTGTTTGAAATCCGTTTTCCAACTCAACTCCCGCAGAAGTTGCCGTTGTTGTGCCAGTTCCCGAATCGTGTCTTGGTCGTCAACGCTATTTGCCTGCAGGCGAAGTCGCATGAGCCGGCGGGAAACCTGATCGACCTCGGTTTTAATGGCGTCAAGGAGCGCTTTGATTAGTCCGGCATCCGGGGTCTCTGCTGTCACGGCGGTCATTTTTAAGCCCTTGGAGACCTTTTGTGCCAATTTGAGGTCATCGGACAGCATTTTTCGTTTAAGGATGAATTCCTTGGACTTGGCATGGATACTCCACACGGCCTCACGCATGCCGGACAGGGTTTGGGCATGGCCGGCCGTCGCCAGCAGCAGGATCGAGCGTTGCGGGGGATGGTTGCGGAGGTAGCGGGCCAGTTCCAGCAATGCGCCGATACCCATGGCTTCATCGGCACCGGGAGCCCGGCCGGTCACACGGGCCGTGCTGTCATAAAACGCCTCCACGACCAAAAGTTCCTGGCGCAGGGTGTCATCGGTGCCGGGAACCAGGCAGAAGACGTTGGCGGCCAGGACATTCTGCCAGGCGATTTGTGATGTCAGTCGGGCCTGGGGCGCAAGTGTTTCGCGGGTCAGGCCCTGGGGACGGTCGACATGCTTCTCGAGCGCCTCGGCGGGCACCCAGAAACGTGGAAAATCGATGGGGGATAATTCGAATTTGTCCTGGAACAAGGGACGCCGTGTATGTCCGCGGTCGATATAGATCAGGGCCTGGGCGCCCAGGTTGGCGGCATTCAGCCAGTTTTTGCCGGAGGTCATTTCCATCAGGACAATGGCGCCGGACACGTCCAGCCCGTTGAAATCGGATAGTTCCCCCTGTCCGGCATAAATCAGCGGACCTGTGACGCCTGCTGCGGGCAGGGTTCCGGGGGAGATGCTGTTGGCCAAAAGCGGGTGGACGGCCAGGGGAGGGCCTTCCGGGCTAAGCCGTAATGTGCTTTCCGTGTGTTTTCGAATCGGAACCGTCAGACGGAAACGCCCGACGGTTTCATATCCCTGCTGGGTGAAGGTATTCTGGATATAATCGGCGGCCTGACGGGCGCCCTCGCTGCCGGTGCTGCGGTCCCCGTAGGCGGACAGCACCTGGATGTCATGCTCCAGCGTCGTCGTTGCGGCACTGCCGGCACTGCCGAACAGGCTCCAGGCCATGATGAAGGCCAGGAGGGCGCAGGCCCGGCGCCCAGCCCACTTAGGCATTCTTGCCTCGGGAACGCGTAGCAGGAGGTTGGCGAGCCTGTGATGGCGGATCGGGATGGGCATGGGGTCAGGCCTCGGCGCGGGCATCGATGCGGCCCACGGAAATGGTCAGTTCTTCGCGGCTTTCGATTTTGTCGATTCGGCCGTCGCGGATCCAGACCACCTGGTCCGAGACGTTGAGCATTTTGATGTCATGGGTGGCGGAGATGATCGTGACGCCGCGTTCCTTGCTCATATTTTTCAACAGGGTGATGATCTCTTCCCCGGTTGACAGGTCAAGATTGCCGGTGGGTTCGTCCGCCAGGATGATCGCCGGATCATTGGCCAGGGCGCGTGCGATGGCCACCCGCTGCTGCTGGCCACCAGACAACTCAGACGGCTTGTGTTGAAAACGATCGGCCAGGCCGACCAGCTGGAGCAATTCCATGCCTTTCTCGACGGCGGTTTCGTTGCGCACCCCGGCAAAGGTCATGGGCAGCGTGACGTTTTCCAGTGCCGTCATGACCTGAATGATATTGAACGTCTGGAAGATATACCCGATTTTGCGGCAGCGCAGCCAGGCCAGTTCATAGGCATCGAGTTGGGCGATATCCACCTCGTCGATAAAGACCTTGCCGGTGGAGGGCTTGTCCAGCCCGCCGATCATGTTGAAAAGGGTGCTTTTGCCGGAACCGGAAGGCCCCATGATGGAAACATACTGACCGGCCGCTATTTCGAGATCGATCCCCTTGAGGGCCTGGACATCGATTTTGCCCAGCTGGAATGTTTTGGTGACATTCGCGACCCGTACGATATTTTTCACGCTGGCCATGGTGGTCCTTCCCGAAACCGGGGTGGGTGGTGGCCCCCGGTGGTGCAATTCATAGTGCCCGCGGCGGTTGTCAGTGCTCGGTGCGCATGGCTTCCACCGGCTGCATACGGGCGGCGACAAAAGCGGGGTATAGGACGCCCAGAACACTCAGCAGGCATCCCACGCCCGTGGCGATGGCGACGGACAGCAGGATGTCGCCGGGAACCGGTGTTGTGACCGCCAGTGCGCCGAAGCGGGCGGCGTTGCTCAAAAGGGCGAACAGGGCGCCTGCCAACGCCCCCAGGCCGGCACCGACCAATCCCTGCATACTGGCCTCCAGCAGAAACAACCGCAAAACAAATCGATCCAGCGCTCCCAGGCATTTCATGGTCCCGATTTCACGGAAACGTTCGGTGACGGCCATCAACTGGGCATTGACGATGCCGACCACACAGACCAGCAGCGACAGGATGACGATCCAGCGCTGTTTGGGGCTGCTGTCGGCCCGCGTGTCCTCGGGCTGAAGATCGTAGCCGGAGCGGATCAGCGCCTGCCGAAGCGCCGGGTCGCCGGTGGAAAGCAGCCCGTTGGCCACATTCGTGTTGACCGATACGAAGCTTAAAAAAGAAACTGCCAGCACGAGACTCATGGTGGTGATCAGGGAACGGAAAAAGCGCACCCGGATGCTGGTGAAGGCGATGGCTATCGACTTTCCCCATGGGAGAACGACTTGCCGATGGATCTGGAGCGATTCGGTTGCCGGGGGTGTCGGTGTGACGGTCGCTTTCATATCGCTGGGCAAACTCCGTTTTGGTTCGTATGCGCCGCGGTCATTTCAAGAGAGGTCAACCGGTGTCTATGTGCCGCAATCCTTGCGGTAACGCTGGGCTTTGCGGCAGTGGTCGTCCCAATCGGTCTTAATCTTGTTCGCCCGCACCCGATTGAAGCGCACCGGCATGAGCCGCACACCGATGCCGTAGTGGCGCAACTGGCCGGCGGTGAACATTTCAGCCGTGACCGGCGGTGCGTCGCGGCTGGCTCGGTGCCAGGCGGTAACGTAATCGTGCCAGTCGTCGATCTTCTTCATATAGATAGTCATGTTTACAGGGTTGCCAATGGCCAAGCGGTCGTTGCAGCCCTCGTACATATGAAAATCGGGCACGTAGATGTAGTTCAAATCGAGCGTCGACAGGTCGGGCAGCGGGCTTTCGAAAAGGAGGTCCGGACGGCAGCGCAGGACCGCGTCATAGCGAATGCCGTTTTCCCTTTCATAGGCTTGCCGCAGCCGGTCGCACATCTTCAGGCCATGCAGTTGCTGCAGGTAGCGCTGCAGACCGACTTTCAGCAGGCAGTCGGTACCGTTTCGCAGGGGGCCTTCGTCCAGGCGGTGGTCCGGGACCGCCGCTAGAACGGTTGGGTCTAAAAGGGATGCGAGGCCCGCGTATTCATCTTCTGGAACATACATGAAAAGATCGTATTGGCCAAGCGGGTCGAGCAGTTTTTCCTGAAGATTGCGGTAGGTCCGGTCCAGGCCGCAGCAGCGTCCCGACAGGCAGACGGCCACGCGGGGGGGGCGGTGCAGCGATCGGACCGGTCGGGGCGCGATCGTATCGAGGCGGCGATGCTTCACCAGGGGGTGATCGGCATGCCAATGCCGGTCAATCCAGGACGGGGATAGCCGGTAGGAACGGTCTTTCTTGCGGGGTTGGCCCGGTGCCGGAAGGGGCGTGTTGGGGGCCGTCGTATTCAGGGCTGCACGAAGCTCTGATCTGAGGGCACCGGCCAGAAAGGTGGTGGGAATTCCCCAGTATTTTTTGCGCTGGGCATAGCCTTTGCGCCGGGCATTGGCGGTGGTGACCAGATTGTACTGGATCCGGTAGGGGTGGTAGAGCAAACTCGTCATATGATTGATGATGTGCTGGGAGTAGAGCCACGATTCACTGTCAAATCCGGTATAATAAGGGAGCAGAAACGAGAGGGTTTCACGGTGAAAGGCGTTGAACAGCGCGTCGATGTTGTGTCCGAGGTTGACGGCCTGCCCTTTTTCGCAATGCTGCCAGTCGTAGCGGCTGTACCCGACGGCGGGTTCCCATTCCAGCAAAAAGCGTTCGAAGGTCCGGAAGGGATTGCCGGTCAGCGGGATGTCGAGTTGGCGGGCCAGGGCCGTATCTTCCCGCAGGATGCAGTCGTCATCCATGAAAATATAGTAGAGATAGTCGTTGCCGGTGGCCTTGCTGTGCTGCAGCGCTTCCCACAGCAGACGGTTGCGGCCTTCGTTCCAGCTGACACCCGGGGCGAAAATCACATCGTCTCCCGGGGAGGGATCCTGCCAGTGGAGCACGATCCGGTCGCAGCTTTCATGGGGGATTTCAGGATAGGGTATGCCGGATGCCGACTGGATCAGGTAGATAAAGGGTTTCATCCGGTCAGGTCCGATCGAGAGCGGCCACGTCTTCCAGCCAGGCCGAGAGCAGGGTAAGCTCCGCTTTTTTTACGATGCCGTGGCGGGCCAGGTGGCCGTAGACAAGGGTGAGATTATCGCTGATGGACGCGTCCGACTGAACGCTTTCATTCACCAGGTCCATGATTCGTTCGACGTCCGTGTACAGGGGCAGCTCGGAGGCGAAGTCGGCCAGCAGGTCATGGGCATTGCGCTCCTGTCGCACGGTGGGTCCCAGGAAGCCCAGACGGTAGCCGGCGGCCCACAGGATGGGCTGCGCCACATAGCTGCGCAGGATATCGGTCACCCGGAAGTTAACGTAGGCCGGCAAATACATCAACGGCAGGAGCTCACGCCGGAAAGCCGTGTTTTGTGAGTTGAACGGCGAAAAGGTCCGGGACGGCAGCACCACCGGTGCCCGCCGGGTAAACCGGCAGGGCGTGTTGGACGTGAGGCGGTAGATGGCGTCCACATCCGGATCGTCGTCGGCCAGGGCTTGCCAGATGCCGATCCGGGTGGATTGGGGCGTCAGGGCCGCTGGATCAAGGGTGGACGCCGGGGCCGTAATGCGGGTTAGCGGAAAGCCCCGGGGCCAGATGGGCTGGCGGGTAAAGAGGCTGTAAATGTTGACGATGTCGCAGCCCTCCGGAATGTGGTCATAGCAGCCCGCCATGGCCGGGAACTGCCAATTGGTTTCCGGGAGGTTGTCGTCGTCGCTTTCGGCCAGCAGCGCGGCGCCTTCGCGGGCGGCCAGCAGGTAACCGATCATCTTGCGGGCGTAATGATTCCAGGGCAAATGCTGAACGATTTTATACGGCAACGCTTTTTGCATTTCGACGGAAACATAGGTTACCGCTGGACAGTGCCAGTCCGGCGGGGTTTTGACATCGCCGACAACCAGCACCTCCCAGTCGGGCAGGGCCGCAAACTGGGCGATGGCCGCTGTGGGCGGGTTGATGGAGGTCATAATAACGGTCTTTTTCATCATGTCGGCAGATCTCGCATATCGGTCATGTGCAACCGGGCCTGTTGACGCAGGATACTCAACAGTGTGTCCAGGAAACAAAACGCCGCATCGTTCATGCGCTGGTGGTGGATCATGATGCCGCAGCGGGGTTGGCGCAACCTTTTCTCCAGTTGACTGATCAGGCGCTGCCAGCCGTTGGCTGCGGACGAAGCCCGGTCGGTATGCAGATCCACATCGACCGCATGGTCAGGGAGGCCTGACGGCGCGGGCGGCTGGCTGCTCCGACTGCGCGAGACCGCATCATACCCCATTTCCTGCAGCAGCGCCAAGGTGATTTCCGAGCAGCGGTTCCAGGGAGGGGTGAACAGGGGGCTAAAGGCTGCGCCCATAATGGCGTTCAACCTGCGACGGCCGCGGTCGAGATCGGTGCGAAGCGCGTCGGCCGAACGAAAGGGACCGAATTCCTGCTTTTTGCCCAAGGGTTCGTGGTTCCGGTGCCGCCAGCCATGCTGATGCCAGCACCAGAGATCCGGCCGGGAGGCCCCCATGCCGGAAAGCGCCTGCCAGCGCGGCGGCGTCAACCAGGCGGGTACCACGGCCAGGCTTAGCGGAACTTCGTTGCGGGTAAAAATCTCCATCAGGCGCTGGAACTGGCGTCCGGGAACGGCGATATCATCGGCCCGGAAAAAAACCGCCGTCGGGTCGCTGGAGACGTCATTCGCCCGCTGGCAGCAGGCCTGCAGCTGATCGGCCCAATCTTTTGGCAGTCTGCGCCATACGGCTGTGGTCCGGGGGGTCATGGAAGGCTCTTTTCATGCGGCAGGGTGTCTGTGATCCAGCGCGCCGTGTTGGCTGCGCCATTGATATCCACCGGGCAGGCACCGCCCCGGCGGGGCAAGTGCAGCTGCCGGGCAATCCGTTCGGCCAGCCGGGCCGGATCCAGGTCCTCGGTGGACAAAACACCCAGACAGCCCCGATCCTCCATCAATGTGGCCCGCAGGCCCTGTTCCCGGTTCTGGGCAAACGGATGCACCAGGGCGCGCACGCCGGTCGCCAGGATATTCATGCAGGTATTGTAGCCGGCCATGCTGATGGAAAGGTCAGCGGCCTGCAGCCAGGCCGGAAAATCCGACGCAAAACAGTGGATGCGAATGCGGTGGTCTGCGTTTCGTTTTAGGCGTTGGACATCTTGCGCGTCCATGAAGGGGCCGGTGAAGACATGCATTTGAATCGGCGGATCTTCCGGCAGGTGGGGGACGGTGCGGGTGATCGCATCCAAAAGCGGATACCCCACCGCCCCGCTGCCGGCGCTGGCGACAATCAGAATCTGCTCCGGGGTGATGCCCCGGGCGGCTTTCCAGGTAGCGCGATTTCCAGCAGGTCGGACGGGCGACGCCACAAAGCCGGTATAGGCAACCGGAATCCGGATGTCGGCCATGCGGTCGAAGGTCGCCTCCAGGCGGATGACGGCCGGGTCGGCATGGATCAGCAGGGCGTCGAACCAGCGATTGAGGGTGTCCACCGCCCGCCTTTCGTGGCGGACCTGGTCTTCCTTTTCCACCAAAATATCGCGCACGCTGCAAACCACCCGGCAGGGGGGCAGGCGGCCGTCTTTGATCTGCGCCAGGACCGGGTCCAGTTCGTCCCGAAAGGCCTTGCGTCCCAGCGGGTAGAGCTCGATCAGGAACAGGTCCGGTGTTTCCTCCCGAAACAAGTGTTCCAGCATCGCGCGGCGGCTGGCCCGGGTCAGCGCTACCGATTGGCCGTCGGTGGCGTGCAGGTTTTGAAAGGCGTTGTCCATGGCGAGCTCAGGCAGTTGGACGCGCCGCACATGGGGCGGCAGAGGGGCGGGTGTTTCCGGTCCGCCGGAAACCAGAACCACCTGATGCTGATCCAGTGCCCGGCAGATTTCCAGGGTGCGGAAAAAATGCCCGATACCCAGCACATGTTGACAGTAGATAATGATTTTCACGCCATGTCTTTCATTACAGTGACGGCCGGTAATGCCGTCGCTATGCGGCCGGTGGCCGAAATGCCAGGGTGTTCATTTGGTCAAGCACGATGTCGTTTCCCGTTATCGTCAGACGATGCAGATGGTACGGCGCCATTCTGTCGAAAGCCCGGCCGCAGCTATGGATAATGGCCAGATGGTAGACCAGGCATTTCAGAACGCCTTCATGGGTCACCACCAGCAGGCGCTCATGGGGCCACTTTCGGCTGGTCTCTTGCAGGGCCTCAAGGGACCGGGTGAGAACCGTCAGGCGCTCTTCGCCGCCGGGCGGGCAAAAGGACCATCCACGGTTTTCCTGCTGCGCGAAAAGGTCCCGGTGGGTCGTGCGCATATCGGCCATGGTCTGGCCGGTCCACTGACCCCAGTCCTGTTCCCGCAAACGGGTATCATGGGACAGAGGCAGTTGCAGCGTCTGATTGATGTGATGGGCCGTGGCCACGGCCCGGCCGGTGTCGCTGCTCAGGATGCGCTGCAGCCCCAGGCCGGTCAGTTGCGATCCCCAGCATGTGGCCCAGGCCTTTCCGATCGGCGTCAAGGGGGAATCGGCCTGCCCCTGGATGCGTCCGGCCCCATTCCACTCGGTGGGGGCGTGGCGCATGATAAAGATTGTCGTCGTATGATGATCGGCGTCGAAGGCAGGCATGATGGCGTTCCCATTGCAGCGTCAGGCGGTGCGGCCGACGTTTTGATTCATTGCCGGGTTGCCGACTGTCCGGCCGATGCGGTGTCCAACTGGGCGCGATGGATCTGGACCAGTTCTTCCACCAGGGTGACATTGTCAAATGATGCCTGCACGCGTTGGCGTCCGGCCGCGATGACCTTGCGGCGAAGGTCGTGATCCTGGAGCCCTTGCAGCATGGCGGACGCCATCTGGTCGGGGTCGCCCGGTGGCACCAGCAGCCCGGTTTCCCAGGGGGTGATGATTTCCGGGATGGCGGAAACACGGGTGGCGACCACGGGGACACCCATGGCCAGGCTTTCCACGATTACATTGGGAATCCCATCCCGGTCGCCATTGGCGGCGACTTCGCAGCCGAGGGCAAATAAATCCGATTGGCGGTAGTGTTCCCGCACCACATCGTGGGGCAGGGTGCCCAACCAGCGGGTGCGGTCCGACAACCCCAGGGTTTCGATCAGGCTCAGGATGGTGTCGCGCTCGTCCCCGTCGCCGATAAGGGTATAGTCGAAGGCGATCCCGTCCTGCTTGAGGCGCGCCAGGGCTTTAAAAACAGTGGGCAGGCCTTTTTTAGCCGTGAGGCGTGCAATGGACAAAATCCGATAGGGAGGAGTCGGCATGGGCCGCGGGTTTGGGTCGTTAAACAGCGTGAGATCGATGCCATGATAAATCCGGTGAATGGGCGTGTGGCCGTTCAGGCCAAGCCCCATCAGGTGGCAGCGGTTGTATTCGGTACAGGTGACGGCGTAGGCGGCCATGGCCAGTTTTTCCCGGAGCTGGCGCGGATCGGAGGTATAGATGTCTTTGGCGTGGGCCGTAAAGCTGAAGGGCAGCCCGCTCAGCAGGCTGCTGAACATGGCCACCGATGTGGGGGAGTGGGCAAAATGGGCGTGCAGGTGCACAATGCCGTGCTTGGCCAATCCGAAGTTCACTAAATAGCCGGCCTGCAGCAGGTGCTTGAGGGTGGCGGATTTGTGCGTGCGACGAAACCGCCTAAGGGCCAGGTTCAGGGCCACCGCATAGCGCGCGGGCCGGCGGGCGGCCAGCAGGGCGTTATGCTTGAGCAAACTGGGCAGGCGGCGGCTGACGATGGTTTCGGGGAGATAGTCCACCCGGGCCTGGATTTTTTTTACACTGGGGTGGCAGAACGATTCCCGGGGTTTGCGCATCGAAAAGATGTGCACCGGGATTCCGCGCTCTTCGAGCAGCCGGATTTCGTTGGAGATGAAGGTTTCGGAGATGCGCGGATACCCTTTGAGGATCATGCCGAGGCAGGGCGGATCAGCAGGCAACGACATTCACCTTGCTCCTGAAGGCCTGGATTCGGCGACGCATGCTGTCGATACCCGTAAAACGGAAACCGGCCAGGGCGTCATAATAGCGTTCGGGATTCGCCAGAAGATGATCGATTTTGGTGCGCAGCAGCGGGGCGGAAAAATCGTTCCAGGGGATATAGTCGATCAGCCCCTGCTTTTTGAAGGCTTTGGCCCGGATCAGTTGCTCGGTGCGGGGGGTTTCCCGCGGGATGACAAGACTCAGG
>Ga0210141_1000111_pt1 | contig 10621 bp, 7 predicted proteins | sample China_Galinas_Co_2_FD_184862 | JGI IMG/M metagenome (GOLD analysis project Ga0210141, IMG submission 184862) | Wetland microbial communities from San Francisco Bay, California, USA, that impact long-term carbon sequestration -... | ecosystem: Environmental > Aquatic > Marine > Wetlands ...
TCAGCAGAGCGATTATTTTTCGATCATTGGCCGGTCCTGTTCGCAGTGTTATTTTCATTTTGTCATTAATATACTTTGTTTCAGCCAATACTGCCGTGGAAAATAAAAACAGACATATGCCGATAATTCCGAGTTTTTTAACAATCGGTTTCATGGGTGTCACGCTCCAAAAAAGTATAAAAAGAAAGTGTAAGCCACTTTGAACAACAACATAGACACAAATAAAAATGAATCATAAACCGGGAGGAATGTCAATAATCATTTCGTTTTCGGGATGTTAGGGAGACATCTTGTCCATTTCCGCCCTAAAGGAGATCTGCCTTCAGGTGCCATCATGGGGCGATTTGTTCAAAACCTCCCTTATCTTCTTGGAAAGATCTTCCATGTTAAAGGGTTTTTGAATAAAGCCTTCGCAGCCCCGTTTTAAAATTTCCGTTGCCTCTCCGTCAATACTGTACCCACTCGAAAGAAGAACCTTGACGTTGGGATCGATTATCTTAATCCGGTCGAAGACTTCACTCCCGCCCATATCGGGCATAACCATGTCCAAGATAACCATGTCTATCGAATGGTTAGCATCCATGAATATATTGACCGCTTCTCTGCCGCCGTGTGCTTCGAGGACTGTGTATCCAAGTTTTTCAAGCAACTGGGCACCGACATTGATGACCAGGGCTTCATCATCCACAAGCAGGATGTTTTCATTTCCCTCCAAGATTCGCTGGGGAATTTTCGAAGTTTTTCGGATCGATTTTTCGGAGGCCGGAAGATAAATACTGAAGATGGTGCCCTGCCCTTCCTTGGACTCAACATCGATATATCCACCATGTCCCTTTATAATGCCATATACGGATGCCAGCCCAAGACCAGATCCCCGGCCCAATTCCTTGGTAGTGAAAAACGGTTCGAAAATACGATCCATGACCTTCTGCTCCATGCCCGTGCCGGTATCTCTAACTTTTAACAAAATATAATCGCCGGATTTCGGTTTATAGGGTTTATCTCCAATGTCTTCATGGGTGACATTCGAGGTTTTCAGAAAAAGATCTCCACCGCCGGGCATGGCATCGGCGGCATTGATAAAAAGATTCATGAGAACCTGTTGAATCTGTGTCTCATCTGCCATTACCGAGGACAGTACTTCGGCAAGCTCACGATGAATTACGATCTCCTTTCGGGTTCTGCCGAATGTCTCGGAACTCTCTTTTACCAGTTGGTTTAGATTTGCGGCCCGAACTTCGTATTTACCTTTTCGTGCGTATCCGAGGAGCTGACTGGTCAGTTTAGAACCGCTCTGAATCAGTTTTTCAATATTTTTTAATTTTTCGTAATGCGGGCTATCTGATCCGATATCATACAAAATCAAGGAAATATTTCCCAGCATGCCCATCATCAGATTGTTAAAATCATGGGCAATACCTCCGGCCAGCGTTCCAATGGCTTCCATCCGTTCGATGTACTGCAGCTGAGCCTCCAGCCGTTTCTTCTCCGAGATATCCCGAAGAATAACCAATGTCCCGATGGGGTTTCCCTTGTGATCATTATAACGCGAAGCACTGATACTTACATCCAACAAACGTCCGTCTTTTGTGTAGCGTTTTGTCTCAAAACCCTGGCATGGGGTTCCGTTCTCCACAAGATTCCTGATAATGGCCATGCTGGATTCGCTTTCGGATTGTGGAACAAAGGGCATGCGCTTCCCTTTCATCTCCTCCAGGGTCCATCCAAATATTTTCGTAAAAGCAGGACTGATATATACGGTTCTGCCTTCCAGATCATACGTGACGATGGCATCTGCTGACGAGTGAAGAAGAGAACGATAAATCTGCTCCGCACGTTTGGCTTTGGAATAAATCTTTTTGTTCTTGTCCTCACTTTCTCTGAGTGCTTTTTCCGTTCGATTTCGATAGGCGATCTCTTCTTCCAATGCTGTGTTCATGGAAGAAAGAGCCTGGACTTCCATTTTTTCTGCAAAATAAATGGCACAAAGGGCTAAAAAGCCTGCCAGGAAAAATATGAGATGAAGATATTTGGGATATCCCAGGGGTTTGAATTTCATTAGGGCGATGGTATGCCACTCTGTATATGCGCCAACCACGAAGAAAATTATCGCCAGGGTAAAGAGGTATATGCTGGCAAATCTTATCTTTCTCATCAAAACAACCCCATTGAAACGCTGTTATACCTTACCGTATTACTTTCGGAACAGCCGTTGATGCCACCCTATAATTGTTATTTTACAACATCGACCGTCATTTTATTTGCGCGGATATAAAAACCAGCCAAAAGTTCTCCTTTAATTAAAATCAAATTTATTAAAGGTCTCTTTTCTTCCCTTCAGCTAATTTAGAGTTATAGCAGATTCCAAAACGAAATCAATATTTTTTAGAACTTCTTTTATTTAAAAAGATACCCCTTGACATGGATTATTTATGATAGGTAAAAATAACATCATTCCCGAACCGGCGTTCACGCCATTGGGATTCCAATCTCCAGAAAAGATGAAACCAAGGTCCGAAAATGTTTTGTATTCAAACAGGTCTTGAAAGTTTTATGGATTCTCCACCCCGGTGGATACGCGGGAGTCGAATTGGCCTGCTCTGCAATCCTGCTTCTGTGGACAGAAATTTTTCCCATGCCAGTGATCTGATCCGTCGGAATTTTCCGAATCGACTTAAAGCGTTATACTCGCCTCAGCACGGATTTTTTGCAGAAAAACAGGATAACATGATCGAATCCGATAATATGCTCCACCCATCATCTAAAATACCTGTTTTCAGTCTTTACGGTCGGACGCGAATCCCGGAAAAAACCATGTTGGATCCCATCGACATCCTGATCATCGACCTACAGGACATGGGCACACGAGTTTACACGTTCGTCTACACCGTGTCTTACTGTCTCGAAGCCGCAAAAAAGTATGGGAAAAAAGTTGTGGTTCTGGACCGGCCGAATCCGGTAACCGGCGCCATGACCGAAGGAAACCTTTTGACCCACGAATGCGCTTCGTTCGTGGGAAGATACCCGATTCCCATGCGCCATGGATTGACCATCGGCGAACTTTCACTTTTAATCAACCATGACCACCATATCGACGCTGACCTCGAAGTGATCCCCATGCAAGGCTGGAAACGGAGGATGTTTTTCCAGGATACCGGTCTGCCCTGGATCCCTCCGTCGCCCAACCTTCCATCGCCGGTATCCGCCATGGTTTATCCCGGGCAGGTATTGTGGGAAGGAACCAATGTTTCCGAAGGCAGGGGAACGACCCTCCCCTTTGAATTTTTCGGCGCCCCGTTTATGAATCCGGAACGGATGCGATCAACATTGGATAACAATAAACTCCCGGGAATCACACTCAGGCCGGTTGTATTTGAACCCACGTCCAACAAATGGAAAGGCTCTGCCTGCAAAGGATTTCAGATCCACGTAACAAATCCATATAAATTCATGCCATATATCACGACCCTCAGACTGCTTCAAGCGGTCATCTCCCATCACGACGACCGATTTCAATGGAAGGCTCCACCCTATGAGTATGAGTTTGAAAGACAGCCCATCGACCTTATCATCGGCGACCCCGCCATACGGCGGCGTGTGGAAAATTTAGACGATATCGACCAAATCGAAAAATCCTGGTCAGAGGACCTGAAAACATTTACAGAAGCAAGCAAAAGATTTCACCTTTACACCTGACCGTAAGGGATCGGGTGCCAGGTGTCAGGGGTGCCAAACCCCGCCCGGCATTCATATTCCGGATCCCTGATGGCCAATGCCCAGTGACCAGCGACCCATGACCCATGACAAAATAGACTGGAAACGCATGTGTTTCAAAAAAAATAAAGTCTGGATGGCCGTAGACCGGAAACGGCAGCCTGTGGTTAAAAACGGAAAGGTCCTTATTAAATACCAGCTTGATCAGGATTACGAGTACTGGATTCTTCAAAAAAATATTAAGCCCCTCGATGCCTTACCTTCAGAGATCCCCACGATCCAAAAGGGGAAATCGAATAAAAAATCTATAAAACCTCCAGGGAAAAAACTCGAATCCGAAACCGAATCCTCGGTGACCCCGGACCACAAGGATGCCATCTGCATCTTTACCGACGGCGCGTCTTCCGGGAATCCCGGCCCGTCGGGAATCGGCGTATTTTTGCGTTTTGGGGAATACGAAAAAGAGATATCGAAATACATCGGCATGGCCACCAATAACATTGCAGAACTCGAAGCCATCCGGACCGGTCTGAGTGCCGTAAAAAATAAGGATCTTCCGGTCCGGGTCCTTACGGACAGCAGCTATGCATATGGGGTCCTTGTTCTAGGATGGAAAGCCCGAAAAAACCAAGAGATCATAAAATCGATTAAACAGATGCTTTCACAATTCAGAGACTTGGAATTCATCAAGGTAAAGGGGCATGCCGGTATCGAGGGGAATGAAAAGGCCGACTTGCTGGCAACGTCAGCAATAGAAGAAGGGAAACATTCAGAAAAAAAATAAGCGCCTCGCTTCTGTCTGCAAGACGCTTATATAAAATTTAAAAACCACCGGCGTCATTCTCCTGTTGCCGGCAATCAAAATCAGCAATCGTTCTGGGGTTCTGTATTTTAGGTTTTTTCGGCTTTTAAAGTTTCAATTTCCTCTTTCAGATCTTCTATTTCCTTTTTGTACTGTTCACTTTCGTCGACTGTGGTCGAAGTGTCCACGGGTGTGTCTTCTTTTTTCCAGGTATCTTTTAGTTCGTCAAAGCCCAGATAAAGTGCCAACCCGCCACCAAGAAGAAGCATCACCGGGATGGCACCGGCTAAAAGCTGCAAAAAGGGTTTCCACCATATGGACATTCCAATGAGACCTAGTACAGCCGCAACCGCCCCACCTATTAGAGTTTTCATAAAAAATCATCCTCCTTTAATTTTAATTAAAATTTAAATTGGTTTTTTTATCTGAAGACGCTTTAACTTAAAACCGTTTTATACCCTTTAATCAAATTAAATAGAAATAAAAAGATCGTGTGTAAATACATCTATTTGGAATTATTTTAAGTAAGATTCTGCAAATTATCATAACTTATTTTGTAACGCAAGCTTAATTTTTATTTGTTAGTTTTAAAAATTTAATATACAGTTTCATGAGATATGATTGGCTAAGCTTCGACGGGCATGATGGAACGGTGAAGTTGGCGACAGGTACGAATTCACACTGCAAAAAAGCACTTTTTGGACGCTTTTTACATAAAGACTTAGGTGTATCAGGATGCGATCATGCTAAAATGGATTAAATCAAAACTGACAAAATCCAAAGAAAAAATTAGAACAAGAATCGATACAAGCCTCGAGGACAATCACGATTATTATCCCTGTAAGCTCCCGGACAATATCGGTTTTTTGTCAAATACCATACTTAAACTCTTCTTTTCCGGCATAAAGGTTGCGAAAGGACAGACCCTTAATCTCAACAATCTCAAAAAAGAAGGTATCGTGGTTTATGTCAACAAGTACAAAAGTTATTTTCGATATCTCTTTTATTATACCCGCTATAAGCAGGACGGCCTTCCTTTTCCACAAATAGGTTTTGACTATAATGTGTTCATGTGGCAGCCGGTGTCACGGATCTTGAAGATATTTTCATACCATTTCGACCATCTCATTCATAACTGGTCCCTCCCGGACCCCTACCAAAATGGACACATTCGGCGTGAGCTTTTAGACGGACGATCGGCCATGCTGTCTCTGGTTGAACAAAAAGGCTTCCATCGAAGGTTTATCAAGGCAAAGACCGATCCCATTCAATATCTTATCAACATGCAGAAATCCATCGACCGCCCTATTTTCCTCGTCCCTCAACTGATGTTCTTCGATAAAAAACCCCATCGCTCGATGCCCAACCTCATCGACCTGCTGTTTGGCACCAAAGAGAACCCGGGGAGAATAAGACGTCTGATCATCCTGTTCAGAAATCCGGGGCGGGTTTTCGTTGAAATGTCTGAACCCATCAACCTCAAAAATTTTCTGGAACTCGAAGGAAACCAGAAAAGAAGCGTTGAATACCAGGCCCTTGCTTTAAGGCGCAGTCTTTTGTCTCAAATGAATCGACATTACCAAAGCATCACCGGACCGATTTTGAAATCCAGAGAGGAAATGAAAGAAAGCATTCTGACCAAAGAACGGCTTCAAGTTTTTATGGAACATCATTCAACAGCCCGGCACATCCCGATTCAGAAAGTACAAAAACAGGCCAGTGACTTTCTGGACGAGATCGCCGCCAACTACAATATGTTCATCATAAAAATGGCATCGTCTATGATAACATGGGTCCTGAACACCATGTTTGAAGGGTTTACGGTCAACGAAGACGGCCTCAATAGAGTCAAAAACATGTCCCAGAAGGGACCGATAATTTTCATACCCTGCCACAAAAGTCATATCGATTACCTGATACTGTCCTATTTGCTGTATCACAACAACATGCCGTGTCCACATGTCGCTGCAGGGAAAAATCTCTCCTTCTGGCCCATGGGCCCCTTATTCAGGGGCGGAGGGGCCTTTTTCATCCGACGAACATTCAAAGGAGCGGTTCTTTATTCCAAAGTTTTTGCAGAATATATTTACCATTTGCTCGCTGAAGGATTCAATATAGAGTTTTTTATCGAGGGCGGGCGGAGTCGAACCGGAAAATTGATTCTCCCAAAGTTGGGGCTTCTTTCCATCCTTCTCAACTCATATAAAGACGGAGCCTGTGAAGATTTGATATTTGCACCGATCTTCATCGGGTATGACCGGGTTCTGGAAGAAAGTTCATACCTCCATGAAGTCGAAGGAAAAGAAAAGCAGCCCGAGAGCTTGATGCAGGTGATCAAAGCAAGAAAATTTTTACAAAAAAGATACGGAAGAATATATATTCAATTCCATGAACCTTTTTCTTTTAAAACCCTCCTCGATCAATACGGCACACCCATTGAAGACATGTCGTCCAAAGAATTCAACATTCTCTGCCGTAATATGGGCCACAGGATTATCAACGCCATCAACCGGATTTCTGTGGTCACTCCCCATGCACTCGTTGCCGCTGCGATAATGAACTGCTCCAAAAAAAGTTTCACCATAGACCATCTAATGACCCATGTGGACACATACATGAGTCACCTCGTATCCCAAAATGCCAAGCAGACAGACACCCTGCTCCTGGACCATATAAATACGGTGGAACAGGTCTTGAATACGTATGTACAAAGAAAATTTATCGAACCCATTACAAAAGACAAGGACACCCTGCTCACCCAGGCATTATTCAAGATCAATGAAAACAAACGTCAGAACCTCGAATATTACAAAAACAACTGTATCTCCTTTTTCATCCCCGGCGCGATTACCGCACTTGGGATTCTTGTAAAAGATGCATTCCAGTTTTCAGCTTCCCATTTGCACGATGATTACAAGTTTCTTCAGTACTTTTTTAAATACGAATTTGCCTATGATGTGGATAAAACACCCGAACACTACGTGCGTAAAAACATCAAAGCATTTATTGACGATGCCATTTTAATGCCCCATCCAACATTGCCCGACACCTACAACGTAACCTCTTCAGGTTTTAGAAAACTTCAACTCTTTTCCAGATTTCTAAAAACCTATTTCGAATCATACTGGATCGTATTGAACTATTTTATGCAGCATGCCCAAAATTCCGTTACACCCAAAGATCGTTTGAAAAAAATCGAAGCCATCGGAAATCGCATGTACAAAAACAAGGAACTCGAACGAAAAGAAGCACTTTCCATGATCAACTTCAAAAACGGCGTCGAATTTTTCACCACCAACGGTGTAAAAGGCTCGGATGACAACGAGAAAATATTGTTCTATGCCGACGCCATCCATAAATATCTAAATTGTTTTTGATGGAACCATGGGGGCCATTTTGAAACAATCGTCCCATTGAATGCGGATAATTTCGGCTTCTATTCTTTTTTTACCATTCACGGTTTATGACACAAATGAAAGCATTGATACTTGCCGCAGGCTATGGCACACGGCTCCGCCCCTTCACGGAAAATACACCCAAACCCCTGTTCACGGTTGCCGGAATTTCTTTGCTGGATATCCTTATTCGTAATCTACAGCGGGCGGGCTGTGAAGCAATTATGATCAACACCCATCATCTGCATAAAAAAATCGATGCCCATATTACGGGAAAACAGTATGAGATTCCGGTGACGACTCGGCATGAACCCGAGATACTCGGCACCGGAGGTGCCATAAAAAATATCGCTGACTTCTGGGACGATCACCCTTTTATGGTGATAAACAGCGACATCTTTACGGATATCGAATTTAAAAAGGTCTATGATTTTCACTTAAATCACCCCCACCCGGCAACACTGGTTCTCCATGACGACCCGGAGTTCAACACCGTGGCCGTGGACGGAAATGGGTTTATCCAAGACTTCGATGAACAGCCCCACTGCAACACCCGGTCCGCCGCTCCGGGGAACGAATCCCAAAGATCCGGGTTCGAAAACACCGGAAAGCTCACCTTTACGGGGATACAGGTTCTAAATCCGGAAATCCTCAGCTTAATACCGGATAACGCATATTACAGCATTATCGATGTGTACCGGACCCTGACAGGAAAAGACAGAAAAATAAGTGCTTTTTTTTCGAAAAAATATTTCTGGAAGGATTTGGGATCACCGGCGAGGTACCGACAGGTGGTTTTCGAAAACATGGCCCCGGAAGCTTTTAAGCAGGCCTTTGGGGCCCTCCCGAGGAAAAAGATCACCCGGACAAAACTCAAAGGGGATGGGTCAGACAGGGACTGGTACCGCCTGCACCATGGAAATCGAGCGCTGGTTATGGCGGATCACGGCATCAAAAGAGAGGACAAAACCTCCGAAGCCGAGGCCTTTGTCGCCATTGGCCGCCATCTTTTCGCCAGAGGTTTACCGGTGCCGGAGATTTACTATTATGATACTTTTTCAGGCCTGGTATTCATGGAGGATTTGGGGGACGTTCATCTTCAGACCGTTATATTAAAAACGAAAAATCCGGACAAGATCATCACACATTACCAATCGGTGATACGCCTTCTCGGGAGACTCTCCCTGTCCGGAAACAACGGGTTCGACCCTGAATGGACCTGCCAAACGACCCGATACGATACGGATCTCATTCTTGAAAAAGAGTGCCGATACTTCGTCGATGCCTTTTTAAGGGAATACCTCGGAATGGATATATGCTTTGAGGATCTTGGAGATGAGTTTAGGTACCTTGCAGATAAATCCCTTGAATTTTCGGTGGATGGGTTTATGCACCGGGACATGCAGTCACGGAACATCATTTTAAAAAACGATCATTGTTATTTTATCGACTTTCAGGGGGGACGGTTGGGGCCCATCCAATATGACCTTGCGTCGTTGCTCATCGATCCCTACGTGGCATTACCCCGGACCGTGCAGAAAACTTTGCTTGACTTCGGCGTTGAAATCCTCGCTCCGGCCATAAGGGTCCATCCTCACCATTTTCTTTCCTGCTATAAACACTGCGCCATAACGAGAAACTTTCAGATTCTGGGGGCTTTTGGATATCTGACCCGTATAAAGAAAAAAACATACTTTGAAAAATATATCCCAAATGCTATAAAAACCCTCGAAGTTAATCTTTCTGCTTTCAAGGACACGGAATTTCCCGTCTTAAAATCGATTGTCAAGGACGTTGGTTCCCTGACAGCATTTTAGTTTTTTGAGATAATATTGCTTCGATTATACAAATTTTAAAAGTTTTTTTCAGATTCCAAAAGAAGGAGGTACAAGATGAACCCCATAAAAATTATGGTTAACGGCTTACCCGGTAATATGGCTGCCAATGTCGCGAAACACGCCCTTGAAGACCACCGGTTTGAACTGATTCCCCAATCCTTGACCGGTCCTGAAATCACCGACACCGAGACCGTCATCAATTCTGTTTCCATCGGTCTGATTCAGCCGAAAGACAGAGAGGAAGCCATTTCGGCCATCAAGGACAGGGAGGCTCTTTTTCTGACTGTGGACTTCACCCATCCATCGGCGGTGAACAGTAATGCCGATTTTTACTGCCGTCATGGACTTCATTTTGTCATGGGCACAACCGGTGGTGAGCGCCAGAGTCTCGATGAAACGGTTCGCACATCTTCGGTGGCTGCGGTAATTGCACCGAATATGGCCAAGCAGATTGTCGGTTTTCAGGCCATGATGGAATATGCCGCCCAAACATTTCCCGATCTTTTTAAAGGATACACGCTCCAAGTCAAAGAAAGCCATCAGGATGGAAAGGCGGACACCAGTGGAACCGCCAAGGCAATGGTCCGGTATTTTAATCGCCTAGGGCTCTCTTTTTCCGAGGCGGACATCACCAAAGAACGGGATCCGAATGTCCAGAAAAACGTTTGGGGAATACCTGAAGCATACTTGGGGGGACACGGATGGCACACCTACTGCCTCGACTCCGGTGACAAAACGGTCCGATTTGAATTTACCCATAACGTTAACGGACGGGATGTCTATGCCCAGGGGACCCTCGATGCACTGATTTTTCTGGCGAAAAAGGTGGAAAACGGCGCACGGGGCAACGCCTTTAGCATGATCGACGTGCT
>Ga0210141_1000112_pt1 | contig 10593 bp, 10 predicted proteins | sample China_Galinas_Co_2_FD_184862 | JGI IMG/M metagenome (GOLD analysis project Ga0210141, IMG submission 184862) | Wetland microbial communities from San Francisco Bay, California, USA, that impact long-term carbon sequestration -... | ecosystem: Environmental > Aquatic > Marine > Wetlands ...
TGGACATCTTCGCGCAATCCCAGTTCTCCGGCGATCTCTTTTTTGAGCGGCCCGAGGATGTCGATCGCTTGTTTTAAATCGGGCAGCATCTCCCGCTCCAATGTCGCCAGCTTCAGCAGCTTGTCGTTATACTTGATGTTGTTGATGTCGCGGTTGTCCGTCGACCAGTGCAGGGTAATCGAATCAACTGATGCCGCGTATTTGCCGGTCAGGCAGAAGTTAATATAGTCTTTCGGCTCGAGGAATTTGTATGTTTGACGGTAGATGTCGGGATACTCATTGCGAATCAGCAGGATGTGGCCGATGGGGTCTTTGCCGGTCAATGCCGGCGCCCCGCCGGTCATGACCTGGTTGTCTTCCGGTCGATACATCCACAGTCTGATCCCATCGGTGACAATAATCTGCGGCTCGGGCTCCTGATATTCCCAGCGCATCTTGCCGGGGTACTTTACAAACACCCGGCCGCGGGCGAAGTCGGTAATCTTCATGGCCTTGATGGTGGACTCCTGCAGGAAATCGGCTGTGAAGCCATCGCCGGAATAGCGCTTTTCCACCCGATCGAGGATGTCATCGAGCGTCAGGCTATTCTCGGCGGCATCGGCCGTGAACACGGTGGCTGCCGGCCCCACGATCATAAAGGACACTACAATCACAGCGATGAACCATTTGTGGCCCATTTTTTTTCATCCTTCCCATTTTTGGCGGTGAACAGGTCCGGCCGGTTCGGTCAAATACCAGATTTAACTGTATCGCCCCGGCCGCCCGTGTCATACGCTGCTTCCCGCAGGGGCGAAGCCGTCGGCTCCGTGCAACTGAAAACCGCCAGCGCGATCCGGTCGATCATTGTAAGCAAGCGTCCGGCTTCGACGGTATCGATGCCGCCGATGGGGCTGCCCTGAAGCATCATTATTTCCGGGTTGCTTTTGCGGAGCATCTCGTCACGCTTGAAAGCGGTTTGCAACTGCCAGGCGTAGTGCTCTTTGCGCTGCATCAGTACCTGGAACATGTCTGCCGGCGACGGGCTGTCCGCTAAAACGACGAGGGCGTGCCGCAGGCTCTCAATGTCGCTCTGTCGGCCGGCATCCAGTCCTGCCAGCGCCAGAGACAGAAATCGCACATCGCGGCTGCAGAATCGGCAGCGGGCGTTACGGAAAATGACCCTGACGCGGTCGGCATTGCCGCCATCGACATGCTCGACCACCGCCCGGCTCAGCAAAGGGTCCAGTTCCCAGTCCAGGTGAAGCAGGCCGATGAGCTGCCGGGCATCATCTGCCGACAGCTGCAGTTGCAGCAGGCCGCGATTTTCGGGCAAATGCATCCGGGCCGTGGTCGGCGGTTCCAGCAGCAGATTCGCGATCCGCCTTTGATCTTGCCGGCTGAAGGCCGATTTCGCCAGAAGCGGCTCCAGCCGTATCTGCATTTCCTCTTCTGGAGAGAAGAGCAGCGCCAGCAGCGATTCGCGTTCACAATTGTCCCGGTCGGCCAGAATTGCCTTCAGCTCTTCTGCGGTCGGGTTGCCAAAAGTCGAATCGATATAGCGCACCGTCTCGTCTCTCAGCGTCAATCCGCCGCTTAAAATCGAGCGCAATTCATCAGCCAGAACCCGGCACAGATTTATGCTAACCATCGCCATAAATGTCTATTTGGCCAATATCATAAGTAAGGCGCCATTTTGACCATCAAATCGTGTTTCTGCAAAGCGCCCGGCTGGCTGGCTTTCATCTGGCCGCCGTCGAAGATAAAAATAAACGGCACGCTCATGATATTGAACCGCGAGGCCAGCATCGGGCTGGCGTCGACATTGACTTTGCTTACCCTAACTTTTCCTTTCGCCTCACGGGCGAATTGATCAATGATCGGTGCCATTGAAACGCAGCTGGGTCACCACGGCGCCCAAGCGAACATCAGCACCGGCAGCGGGGATTTTATGATTTCGTCTTCGAAATTGGCGTCGGTAACCATGACCGGCTGAGGTTTGAACAACTGCGCGGTCGCCAGTTTCTGGCCGCATTTCCCGCATTTGGGGCCCGCGTCGATTTTAGCGGCCGGGATTTTATTTTTGGCGCCGCAGTCGCTGCAGCGCATTTTGTACTCAGCCAGCCCATTGCCGCTGGGCAGCGGTTTCCGGCATTTGCCGCATTTGGCTGCCGCACCGATGCGGCCAACCGGAATCCGGTTGCCGGCGCCGCATGATGGGCAGCGGATGATGGCGGTATTGTCCTTATTCATATTGCCTACCCATAAAATTTACGGTCAACGGGATCAGTACCCAAAAATGTCGAATATCGGAAAACGAAACCGCAGAATTTCGAATGCGACCTTTCGACATTCATTTCTCAATGTTCAAAACGACCTATCGTGTGGTTCAATTCACGATCAAAACGACAAAGCCTGCTGGCCCTGACCCCTGGTTACCGGCCACTGGTCACTGCTCCTTGAACCGCCTCAACTATAATACAGTCAGGCGCCAAGTAAAGAGCTTCTGTTTTGCATCGACCCGATCTATCCCCGGCCGTATTCCTTCAGTTTTTTGTGCAGGGTTTTGCGGGTGATTCCCAATCGGCGCGCGGCCTCGCTTTTGTTGCCCCCGGCCGCTTCCAGCGAGCCTATAATAGCGGCGCGCTCCACTTGGGCCAGAGACATTTCCCCCGGCAACATCACAACGCCGTTGCCTGCGGGGGGTGGCTGATCCAAATTATCGTCACCGGACAGCAACGGAAAGTCAGGCACATCCAGAAAATCACTGCGCGCCAGCACCACGGCGCGCTCAATCGCGTTCATCAGCTCACGCACATTTCCCGGCCAGCCATAACGGATCAGTCGGTCCATGGCTTTGGGCGTAAAACCATCGATCGTCTTTTTATTCTGCTTTGAAAAGCGTTCCAGGAAATGCTGGGCCAAAAGAGGAATGTCCTCCCGCCGCCGGGTCAACGCCGGAAGTTCCAGGCCGACCACATTCAGCCGGTAGTAGAGGTCCGCGCGAAATCGCTCTTCGGCAATCAGTTCCGGTAAATCTTTGTTGGTGGCTGCAATCAGTCGAATGTCCACACGGATCACCTCTTCACCGCCGACCCGGGTCAGCTCTCTTTCCTGCAGCACCCGGAGCAGCTTGACCTGCATGGTCAGCGGCATTTCACTGACCTCATCCAGAAACAGGCTGCCGCCGTCGGCCTGTCGGATACGGCCTTCTTTGCGGCGCTCGGCACCGGTGAAAGCGCCTTTTTCGTGCCCAAAAAGTTCGGATTCGAGCAGGGTTTCAGTGATAGCCGCGCAGTTCAGCTTTATGAATGGCCCCTGTTTGCGGTTGCTGTTGAAATGAATGGCGCCGGCGATCAGTTCCTTGCCGGTGCCCGAATCGCCTGTGATCAGCACGGTAGCCTCTGACGGGGCTACCTGGGCAACGGTTTCCAGCAGTTGTGCCATGGCCGGGCTGCGCCCGATGATGTTTTGCCGATCGAACTTTTCCCCCAATCGTTCCTTGAGCTGCCGGTTTTCTTGCTTCAATCGGGAGTGCTCCACGGCCCGCTCGAGCGTTATGCGCAGCTTGTCGAAATCCAGGGGTTTGGTCAAATAGTCATGGGCCCCCTGCCTGAGCGCCCGTACCGCGGTTTCGACAGACGAATAGGCCGTCATGATGATTACGGGGATAGCCGGGTTGAATGCCCTGATGCGGTCCTGTGCTTCCAGGCCCGAGACGTTGACCATGCGTACGTCCATCAGGACCAGGTCGTATGCATATTTCTCCACCATGTCGAGGGCTGTGGCGCCGTCATCGGCCTCATCGACCCTGAACTCCCAGCCGCTGATCAGCGTGCGCAGCATGGTGCGGTGGGCCACATCGTCGTCGACCACTAAGATGGTGGGTTTCGCGTCCGCCAAAAGAATTCTCCTTTCATGCTTTTACCCCATGCCCTGAGCCCCCTGCCGCGCGGGCGCTGCCGGCCACTGAATCCGAAAAGTGGTGCCTTCATTCACCTCGCTTTCGACCGATATTTGACCACCGGCGGTTTCAACGATGTTGTGGGCGATCGCCAGCCCCAAACCGGTTCCGGTAGACTTGGTCGTAAAATAAGGGTCGAACACATGGGCCAGATCTTCAGCAGCGATACCGGCGCCGCTGTCCATGACCACAACCTCCAGGTGATGGCTGTTCCGATCAAGCGCCGCAGTGACGCGCAGGGTGTCGTTCGCGGTCATGGCCTCCAGGGCGTTCAAGTACAGATTCAGCAGGACCTGGCTCAGGCGATCCGGATCGAGCATGAGGGAGGCTTCAGGGACAGGCTCGACCAGCTCGAGTTTTATCTGCGCCCGATCTGCCTGCTCCTGGATCAGCAGGAACGAATCCTGGAGCAGCCGCCTGACCGATACTTCCCGGGATCGAATGGTGACAGGGCGGGCGAACTCCAGCAGCTGAGTGACAACCCGGTTCAAACGGTCCACCTCCTGGATCATGATTGCGGCGGTCTGCTGATCTTCGGGCACTTCACGGTAACGCTCCCTGAAATAGGTGGCAAAACCCTTGATGGAACTCAGGGGGTTGCGGATCTCGTGGGCCACCCCGGCGGCCAGCCGTCCGACCGTGGCAAGTCGTTGATTGCGTGCGATCTCGCTTCGCAGGGCGCGCACCTCGGTCAAGTCCCGGATCAGAAGAATGTGTCCCAGGATATCGCCGTTTTGATCCTGCAGCCGACTGGCCCCAACCTCGAGGGGAACGGTTTTTTGACCGCCAACGGGACAGTCGATTTCCTTTTCGACGGTTTCAATCGAATTCTCGGCAGCCCTCAACGGCTCAAGCAACTCGGGCGGGAGCATTTCCGAAGCTTGCCCCCCGACAACATCCTGTGCCAGACGGTCGAGCACTTTTTCAGCTGTCTGATTGAAAGCCGCAATACGGTTGTGCCCATCCAGTGCCACGAGCCCAATGGGCATGTTTTCCACCAATTTGTCCGAAAACGCTTTGATTCTCACCAATGAGGCCCGGGTGGTGCGGTAGTTCTGCAGTATGAACAACAGCAGAATTCCCGCCAAACCCACCAGCAGCAGAATGACGGCCATGATAACGGCGTGACGGATATCGGACAGACGCGCTTTTTCAATGGCGGTCATGTCAAAGCCCACGAATATGAATTGCGGGAGTGCTTCAAGGCCCAGGTTTTTTTCCAAACCGGGCATCATGCCCTGGCGGTGCATCATGTGCCTGGACGGCATACCCGGCGGCGGTCTGGTTGGTGAAAATTTGCGGTATACCTCAAATACCTTAGTCCCCTGCGGGTAATCCAATTGCCGCCATTGCAACCGGTTGCTGTCGGCAATTGCGGCGAGGTCCAAATCGCCGCCGTGCCGGCTGCCGATTGACTTCAGATCGTTATGGGCGACAATCGTGCCGTCCTTGTCTGTCACCAGCAGATACAAGATATCGGGCTGCTGGGCCGTCTCACTCAAGAGATGCTGCAGTTTGAATGCACCACGGCCCATCCCCATCATTCCGGTGCGCGTGCCCGCTTCGAAGGAGCGGATCAAAGCGGCCCCTTTTTCCGTCATGAGCCGCGTGGTCAGCTCTTTTTCGCGGTGGATATTGCTGACAGTCATAAAGGTTACGATGGGCAGCAGGACCACCGCGGCGCCTATCAATAACCAGGGCGGTGCATTGGTCAAAAAGCGCTTATGAATGAAATCGGTGGGCATAGCGTTGCAATCGGCGATCAGTAACCAGTTGTGGCACTTAAAAGACCTTTATATTCCGTTGGATTGGTTTGAACACTTTCCCGAAATCAATATTTGCTGCAATTCGAAGGCCAACAGGCGGCTATGGGCCGAAAGCCCATGACACAACGGTCTATGGCTTCTTCATGGCTCAAAGCGGTGTTGTCTTCCGGGTAAATATTATCCAATTGTTCCATAACACTGGATACATAGTATCCAGTTTGAATTCAAGAATATTAGTTTAACACCTGCCATAATATCGCAAAATAAAAATATTAATATAGATTTCAAGCGGTTTTATTCGTGCTCAGCTTCAGGTGGTCTGACTGGCACATGGTTTGCGATGTGATGGAGCGAAAATGACATCAACCCAATCTTTCCCAAGGAGGATATTATGCGCCAGAATCGAACCAACACACTCATTGTTACAGTAGCCGTTATCGGTTTCATCGCACTGGCAGCCACCGCCTTTGCAGACTGGGGCCGCGGCACGGGCCGTGGCTTCGGGCCGGGAGCATGCGGCGGACCCGGTAGCGGCTACGGCCAGCGCGGTTTCAGTGGCCCGGCAGCTTTGGATGAGCTCAGCGATGAGCAGGTCGACCGGCTCAACGCAATGCGGACCGAATTCTTTGACCAAACCCAGGATTTGAGGAACCAGATCCACCAAAAGCGCCTTGAACTTCAAAGCGAACTGGCCAAAGCAAGCCCGGACGAAGACAAGGCCTTCAAACTCCAGAAAGAAGTATCCGGATTGAAAAACGAAATGGCCCAGAAGCGCCTCGAACAGCAGTTGCAAATCAGGAAAGAATTTCCGGATCTTGCCGATGCCGGCTACGGACGCGGCTATGGCAAGGGGCGCGGTTGGGGCATGAATCAGAGTGGCCAGGACCGTGGATACGGTATGAGGCAAGGCGGGCCCGGTTATGGTCGTGGGGGCGGATGCTGGTATTAGCCCCAATCGATTGGAGCCGATTGCCGAAGATCGGAGCAGACTTTAGATAAACAGGCAACAGGCTTCCCCTGAACGCAGCATGGGCCTGCCCGGTCCATCGCTGCGTTTTATTTTACGGCCCCCACCCGGTTCCGTGTTGCCCGGTGGTCTGTTAGCATCCCTTTGCGTTTTATCCAGCACATTGCGAACCGTTCGGGTGATTTCTTCTCCCAGGCGTTGTTGTCATGGCGGCAAATGGGGGGCCAGGGTTATCCCGCCTGAAAGCAGCAGGCTGAAAACCAATGCCAGTTTGGCGGTTGCGGCCAGCAGACTGTTCAACTCCGAGCCGGCTGTTTCCAGCCAAATACGTTTTATGAGCGATACGCAAAGGGGCAGGGACAGCAAAGGCAACAGCGCCCAGACGGCCACGGCGTCTACGGACCATACGGCCAGAAGGCCGATGTATGCGCCTGCCAGGAGAATTGAATATTCCAGTCTGGCGGCGGTCTTTCCCAGCGTGACCGCTAAAGTGCGCTTGCCGGCGCCGCGGTCGGTTTCAATATCGCGCAGGTTGTTCACCACTAAAATGGCGGTGATCAGCAGCCCCACAATCACTGCCAGGGCTGCAGCTGTCGGGGTGACAGTGCCGGCCTGCACATAATAGGTGCCGCAGACGGCTACCAGGCCGAAAAAAATGAAGACAAACAAATCCCCTAACCCGTTGGATGCCAGCGGGAAAGGACCGCCGCTATAGGCCAGGGCCGATACCAGGGCGCCTGCACCGGCCGCCAGCACCGGCCACCCCCCCCGGCTCAGAAGATAAAGGCCGGGCACTGCGCTGAGCGCCATAAATGCACTCATGCCGGCTTTCACCTGTTGCGGCGAAAGCAGCCCGCTCTGAGTGACCCGCACCGGTCCCAGGCGTCTTTCAGTATCGACACCCTTGATATAATCGAAATAATCGTTGGCCAGGTTCACCCCTATCTGAAGCAGCAAGGCCACCATCATGGCCGCGGCTGCCGGCAGCAGGGCAAAGGCCCCGTCCCGATAAGCCAGCGCCGAGCCGACCACCACCGGAGCGACTGCGGCAGGCAGCGTTCGGGGCCGTGCGGCCAGAATCCAGGTGTTCACCGTTTTTGCGCGGTTGTCATTTTCGGGCATGTTCGTTTGCACTTTCCTGATAGCGGTAGACCCGCACTTCAAAACGGTGGATGACCAGATACAGGGCCAGTCCCAGCAGGCTCATGGCCAAAATTCCGGCGTACATTTCACGATAGCGCAGTACCTGGTAGGTTTCGACGACAATGTAGTATCCCAAACCATAGGTCGTCAAAGACTGCTCGGCAATGAACAAAACCGCGATAGCGGTACCCACCGACACCCGCAACGCTGTCAGGACCGCCGGCAGCGAGGCCGGCAGATAGACATAGCGCAGCAGCGCCCGGCGACCGGCCCCCAGGGAGCGGACCGAAAGGATCAGCTCCGGGTGCAGCTTGGCGGCCTCATCCCGGATGACCACCAGAATTTGGAAGAAAATGATCAGGGCGATTAAAAACACTTTTGACAGGTCGGTAATGCCCAGCAGCACATAGATGACCGGCAACAGGACGATTTTAGGAATTGGGTAGACGATGGCAATCAACGGTGACACGGCGCGATCCAGGCGGGGCGCCATTCCCAGTCCGAGTCCGATGGGGACGGCCGCAACGACGGCCAATGCAATCGCAGCCAACACCCGGGCGGTGCTTGCAAGAAAATGCAGGCCCAATTCGCCGCCGATCAATTGGAGGAAAACCGGCACCACAGCGATCGGGGAAGGCAATATCGGGCGATGAACAATCCAGGCCAGTGCCTGCCACAAAAGCAGGAACATGATCAGGCCCCACAGGGCGACCTTTATGTTCAGAGTGTTTTTCATATGAGCCCACCCAGCAGATGCCGCAGTTCGCTGCACTTGTCCTGGAAAGCCGGTCCGCGCTCGGATCCAGGACCGCAGGCGCTTTCGTTTTCGATGATCTGCGCCCGCTGATTGGGGCCGTCTGCCATCGCCAGAATTTTGCGGCCCATAACCACCGCCACTTCGATATCATGGGTCACGGTGATGATGGTGAGCCGGCCCTGTTCCTGCAGGCGCAGAATGATCTGTTCCAGGTCCTCGCGGGTGGGGGCATCCAGCGCAGAAAATGGTTCATCCAGCAGCAGCAGATCGGGATTCAAAGCCAGAGTGCGAGCCAGCGCAGTTCGTTGCCGTTGTCCGCGCGAGAGTGTGGCCGGAAACTGGTGCTGCAAATTCTCAAGACCCAGCTCGCCGATCCAGCGGTTCAAACGCCGGTCGGCCTCCTGCGGATCAAGTTTTTCATCGGTAGGGGCATGACGGCCGTCAGATCCGTAAAACGTCCGAATGGTCAAGCCCAGACGGACGTTCTGCCGCACGGTGGCCCACGGCAGCAGGCCGTGGTCTTGAAGAACGAGGCCGCTTCTGGGACGCGGCCGGACCAACTGCTGCCCGTCGATATGGATGGTGCCGCCGTCGGGCCGGCGCAACCCCGCCAGCAGATACAGCAGGGTGGTCTTGCCGCATCCGGAGGGGCCGATAACCGCCCAGGCCTCTCCGCGGCTGATCCGGAGGCTGTAGCCTTCAAAAATGGGTGGCTTGCCGCTGTAGGTGAATCTCAGATTCTCAATTTCTATCATTTTTTCATCGGCAGGTAGTCGGTGCTGATTGACTGCTCGTATGGCAGCGGCGCCGGCAATAGGTTTTGGGTCACCATCCATTTCATCATGTCGTCCCACTGCCCGGCTGAGGGGACCTCACTTCGCGCAAAGGCTGGGATCTTATAAGTTTGCTGAATGTTTTCGGGGACCCGAATCGATTTCAACAGCAGCGGGCGAAAGTCCTCCGGCGTTTTGTTGATGTCGGCGGCGGCCTTATCCCAGGCCTTTAAAAAGGCGCGGACCGCATCCGGTTTGCTCTGGAGGGTGGCCGCTCTGAAGGTCAGCACACTGACACTGTAGCGGGGGAATCTGGAATCGTCAATGATGTTGACGGCGCCGGCTGCCAGAGCGCTTTTTGCAAGCGGATCCGGCAGGGTCGCCGCCGCAAGCTGGCCCTGGATCAGGAGTTGGTAGCGTTCGGGGATCACAGGGACGGATTTTTTTACGATGTCTGTCATCGCCACTCCGGCTGCGGTCATCAGACGGTCGGTGACGTATTCGATGATTGTATTTTTGGACACGCCGATGGGCACGCCGGCCAGATCCCCGGGCTTTTTCAGACCGCTGCCGGGCGCGGCCAGCAGGCGAAACAGCGGTGAATTGCGATCGGCTTTACGCGCCGATGCAACGATGCGCACCTGGACCTTATCGCGGTTGAAATTGGCGGTGGATGTCATTTCATTGAGCATCCCATCCACTGCGCCGGCCTGCATCAACTGATCGCGCTCAAGACCGCTGCCCACCGGCACAGCTTCCACCTTCAGGCCGGCCGCCGCGAAATACCCTCTCTGGCGAGCCACATGAAAAGGAAAAGAGTCCAGGATCGGCAGCAAAGCCACCGTCAAACTCGCTGAGGGCCCCGGTTCGCCGGCAGCGGCAACCGGTTGCCAGACAGCGAGCAAAAGCGTTAAGACAAAAATGGACATCAGGCGGGTCACCATGCTAAACCACATTGCGCAGGCCTCGTTTTTACGGGTTAATGGGGCATCCTTTACCAAAAAAAACGTTTTCCTGTAAAGCGCATCTTGGGACCAGTTGACGCGGGGTGATATGGGACTATCTTAAAGCATCGGTTAAGCCGGTTTGTCCCTTCAGGCGGTTTAACCCCAAAAACAAACTATTCGGTTTGGGCTGTCTGGTGCCGATATCGGCGGGATCTGCACCGCTAAAGAAAAAAATTTTCGGGCCCGACACACCGAACGCACGAAACATGCTAAACCGATCTGAAAGGAGGCAAGCTGATG
>Ga0210141_1000113_pt1 | contig 10591 bp, 9 predicted proteins | sample China_Galinas_Co_2_FD_184862 | JGI IMG/M metagenome (GOLD analysis project Ga0210141, IMG submission 184862) | Wetland microbial communities from San Francisco Bay, California, USA, that impact long-term carbon sequestration -... | ecosystem: Environmental > Aquatic > Marine > Wetlands ...
CACAAAGATCTCACCCATATGAACCGGTCCTCCAATGTGTATGGGAATCGATTCCGCACTGGATGCAAACTCCATCTTAAGCTCATTAAAAATATCCTTTCCGAACAAGTCAGGATGAACTCTGTTTATAACAATACCCACAGCCCCTGCCGTTGTATATTCGCAAATACAGGTAACGGTTTGATAGAAATTCTGATCAAGAAGTGAAGGCATGGCCATGAGAAACTGACCTTTAAAAGAATCCGAGCTATTATTTTCCATATTTTGCCTCCAAAGAGATGCCTTTGATGTATTTGGAATCACTTTTATTATAGGTGGAATGCTTGCCCGTTGCCTTGCAAGTAAGGGGCAAGTGAGTGAAAGTCAGCAAGCACCGCATAAATATGCAATATAAAATTTTACAGTACGGTTATCTCCAGTTATTGTCAAGAATACAAACGCAAGCAGTTTCTCTTTGACAGGTGGAATTGTTCAAAATATAATTTTTCGATATTTAATTCATTTTAAAATATTTCTCTAAATGAACATACAGGCGACACCGAGCACTTATGGGTATTCATTCAAAAAGTATCTTGGCAATGAAAAAGGACGCTGCTGAAATTTTTTATAAAGGATTAGATGCTGTTGAGCCAGGAGCTGCCGTCAAACGATGCTGCAAGTTTGACGGTGAATCCCTTTTTGTCGGAAATCGGGCATATCACCTCTCTCAATATAAAAAACTGTTTGTAATCGGCGCAGGTAAAGCCACGGCTCCCATGGCGGCGGCAGTAGAGGATATCCTCGAAGAAAGGATTTCGGACGGACGCATCACCGTAAAATATGATCATGTTGCTGAGCTTCAACGAATCCAACTTACGGAAGCCGGCCATCCTTTTCCGGACTCAAATGGAGAAAATGGGGCAGATGCCATACTGAATCTAGCGAAAAAAGCTGAAAAGGACGACCTGATATTGTGCCTTATTTCAGGCGGGGGGTCGGCCTTGCTCCCCCTTCCGTTAAATGGCATCACCCTTAAAGATAAACAGGACACCATCAAAGTGTTGCTTTCCTGTGGCGCCACCATCCATGAAATAAATACCCTGCGAAAGCATACTTCAAAAATTAAAGGCGGCAGGCTTGCACAAGCGGCATATCCTGCCACTATTATTTCCCTGATACTTTCAGACGTAGTGGGAGATGACCTTGATATCATCGCATCGGGGCCGACGGTGTCGGATTCGAGTTCGTTTGCCGACTGCATGGAAATTTTGGAACGATACCACATCAAAAACAAAATCCCCGAAACCGTCTTAAACCATATTGAATCCGGAATTTCCGGTAAAACACCAGAAACACCGAAAGCCGGCGACCCTGCTTTTAAAAAAACGCAAAATCTGATTATCGCCAGCAACATTGAATCCCTAAGTGCTGCCAAAGAGAAAGCCGAAGAGTTGGCGTACAACGTCATCCTTTTGTCCTCAATGATTGTCGGTGAAACTCGATGTGCGGCACAATTCCACGGCGCCATCGCCAAGGAAATCATTAAAACCGGGATCCCCCTTTCTCCGCCCGCCTGTATTCTTTCCGGCGGGGAAACAACGGTAACCATTTCAGGAAACGGTTTGGGTGGACGAAATCAGGAGTTTGCCCTTGCAGCAGCCATTGATATTTCGGGTCACGAGAATATTGTTGTTCTCAGCGGGGGTACGGATGGTACCGACGGTCCTACCGATGCGGCCGGGGCTTTTTCCGATACAACCACGATGGATCGAGCCCAAGAGATGGGATTGGATCCACATCATTTCCTTGCAAACAATGATGCGTACCATTTTTTTGAAAAACTCGACGACCTCTTAATAACGGGTCCCACCAACACCAACGTAATGGATCTTAGAATTTTACTGGTTGCTTGATTGACCTTGAATGGATGCCACCGTTCATGTTGGGCTAAAATTACGCCCCCTAATCAACAACATCCCTTATTTTACGAGACAGTTGTCTAATGTTAAAAGGTTTTTGAATAAAGCCATTACACCCCCGATCCATTATTTCAGAGGCCTGTCCATTGATACTGTAGCCGCTGGAAAGGAGAATTTTAATTTCAGGGTTTATTTTTTTGAGCCTGTCAAAAGTCTCCCCACCTCCCAGATCCGGCATGACCATGTCCAAAATGACCAAAATGATTTCATCTTGATGTGCCTGATAGACTTCCATGGCTTCTGTACCGCTTCTGGCCGATAGGACGCTGTAGCCAAGGTTTTCAAGAATCTGGCTGCCAACATCAATGATCATCTCTTCATCATCAACAAGCAATACGGTACCAACCCCCTTAATCGTTTTTTGATTCAGAGGTTGAGTTTTTACGATATTTTTTTCAGATGCCGGAAGAAAGACATTAAACGTCGTCCCTTTATTTAGGGTGCTGTCCACGTTTATGATACCGTCGTGATTTTTGATGATACCATAAGCAGAGGCAAGGCCGAGACCGGTGCCTCTGCCCATATCTTTTGTGGTGAAAAACGGGTCGAAGATTCGTTTTATGGTCTCCTCATCCATGCCTATTCCCGTATCTGTAATGGATATTTTAACAAAATTCCCGGCCTTGACGGAAAAAAGTCGGGTATAGTGGTCATCAAGTGTAACGTTTTTTGTTTGAAGATATAGCTGTCCGCCGCCAGGCATCGCTTGACCGGCGTTCACATAAAGATTCAACAACACCTGCTCCACCTGATTCGCATCCGCTTCCACCGACCATATATCTTTTTGAAGATTTCGTTGGATTCTGATTTCCTTTTTTGTTCGACTGAACATCTCTGAACTTTGTCTTACCACATCATTGATGTCAATGGGTTTTACTTCGTATTTACCCCCTTTTGCGAACCCTAAAAGCTGCTTTGTAAGATCTGCACCGCTCTGAACGTATTTCTCGATATTTTTTAATTTTTCATAATGCGGGTGATTGGATTCCAGATCAAAGGTCATGAGAGATGCGTTCCCCAAAATTCCCATAAGCAGGTTATTATAGTCGTGTGCGATGCCACCGGCCAAGGTGCCAATGGCCTCCAGCTTTTGTACCTGCTGGATTTGAGCCTCCAGTTTTTTCTGTTCATAAATATTTCGCAAATTAACCACGCTGCCCACAGGATTTCCATCGCGATCATGATAAATGGCGCCGCTGACGCTTACAGGGATGACATCTCCGGCTTTCGTGTGCCGGAACGTTTCAATGCCCGTAAGATTTTCTCCGGCGAGGACTTTCTCTATCATTTCGATAGTTTCAGGCCAATTTTCTTCAGGAACAAACATGTCCATTTTTTTGCCGAAACATTCCTTTAGGGTCCATCCAAAAACCTTCGTGAATGTCGGGTTCAAATAAGTTACCTTCCCTTCCATGTCATAAACAATAACAGAATCAGGGTTTGCTTCAAGAACGGTACGATATTTATTTTCACTCTCACGAAGGGCCTCTTCAGCCTGTTTGCGGATGGAAATCTCCAGACGTGCTTTTTCGTAGAGACGAGCATTCTCTATTGCAATGGCCGCTGACCCTGCTAAGGTCTCCATTAAGGATAGGTGGTCTTTGTCGAATCGCCCTGTTTCAATATCCACCACTTGGAGCACGCCGATAATATCTCCCTTGACATATAAAGGGACAGTGAGGATGGACTGGGTATGCTTTCCGATGGCCTGATCCACTTCCTTATAATGCCGTTTATCGGAATATGTGTCCGGCGAGATCAAGCTTTCACCATGCTGCACCACCCATCCGGCCAAACCTTCTCCAGGTGCCAATCGCCAACCGCGCAGGGTTTCTCCATAATCGCCGGTAGCCTCTTCGCAGACCAGCTCTCCGGTGTCTTCATCGATCAACCAGATTGAACTGCCGAGGACGCCCATCAATCGACGGACTTCCTCCAAAACACTAACGATAACCTGATCCAATTCCAGGCTTGAATTAAATGCCTGCACGGTCTGGGTGTGCAGCCGCTGCTCGCGGTTGCGTAATCGAATAATCTGTCTGGAACGTTCGTGTTCGGTAGTATCACTTAAAATAACGACACGTGTATCTTCTTCCGTATCTCCCAGTATTTTTATTTTGACCAGATATTCGCCCAGAACAAGGGGAGAATCGACCGTCGATATTTCCGATTTTCCCTCGGGCGCTTTTAAAAGCTCGGCCACTCTTTGAGCCGAATCCTCTGAAAAAATACCGGTTAAAATCGAGCCTAACAGTTTTTGCTTGGGGATATTGCACAAAGAAACCGCCGCGGAATTGGCAAAGACAATTTTTCCTTCAGAAGTTATTTTAAAAATTCCTTCTGATATTGCCTCCAATATTGTATGGGATTCTTTCTTGACGGCCTGCAATTCCTGGGTTGTTTTCTCCATTGGATTTTAACCTTTTGAAGCGTTTCCAGGTATTAAAGTTTAGGATATTGTGTTCCATGAAGAAGAGAGATTGAGAGAATCATAAAATAATAATCTTCATTAAATCAAGTCTCAATTTATTCAATCCCTTCGAGCCCCTCCCAATGACCGGGTTCGCCCTTTAAATCAGGGTGTCTCTGGGCAATCAAGTTTGGCAGCCAAAACCCGCGGAGAACCCAGATACGGGCAAAAAGGGCCATTTATGGATGGAAACTAATTCGCTTTTTTTGGAAAAATGCTTGAACAATCTGTTTCGGAGAAATAGGATGAAACCAAAAAACCCGATCAAAAAACCCCTTTATTATCACCAATCTTTAGGTTTTCGGAGAAGCTTGAATATGCGTGCAATAATACAACGGGTTAAATCCAGTTCTGTATCCGTCGAAAATGAAACGGTTGGAAAAATCGGCAAAGGTCTTTTGGTACTTTTAGGGATTGCAAAAGCAGATAAAACCGATGATGTCAAATACCTTGCAGACAAGATCGTAAATTTAAGAATTTTTGAAGATGAAAATCGTAAAATGAACCGTTCTTTGATGGATACCGGCGGGGAGATGCTGGTTGTCTCCCAGTTCACCGTGTTGGGAGATTGCAAAAAGGGCCGGCGTCCCTCTTTCGTCAATGCCGCAGGTCCGGACCATGCCACCGGACTGTACCAGTTATTTGTTGAAGAGGTCCGTCAGAAAGGCGTCCCTGTGGAAACCGGTCGATTTCAAGCCATGATGGAGGTATCCTTGATCAACGACGGACCGGTGACCCTAATTGTGGACAGCACGTAGATTCCTTTGGGACCACCGCCCGGGGTCCCCTGTTCATCTTGGGCAGCCGCCCGTTTAAAGTAACCGTCATAAAGAATTTACTCATGCATTTGTCGTCAAAATCGAAACCATTCCTTTCAGCCGCCACATGCCGGTTTCTACTTCTTTTTTGTCTATTGAATTTCGGGACAACCCAACATCTTTATGCCGAAAAACTTGCCGACTTAAATCCTTTTATTGGAAATCAGGATGCAATTCTATTGGCAGATCTCCAGGGACGGATTGTTTTTTCAAAAAATGCCGAAATGCAGCTGGTCCCGGCATCGACCCTGAAAATATTTTCAGCTCTTGTTTCCCTCCATTATCTGGGTCCGGACTACAGATTTGTCACCGAGTTTTATCAAGACCCAAATTCCAACCTCAAAGTAAAAGGATATGGAGACCCCCTTCTCATCTCAGAAACTTTGGCTGAAATTGCACGGGATCTCGCATCCATTCCGGGAATTGGATTAACCCATATTAAGGATATGGTTCTCGACGATTCATACTTTAAAACCCCCATTGAAATCCCCGGGATCAATCGTTCAAATGAACCTTACGACGCCCCCATCGGCGCCCTGTGTGTAAATTTCAACACAATTAAATTCAAACGGAATTCCAAGGGCATTTTTGTCAGTGCCGAGCCCCAAACGCCTCTGCTGCCGTTTGTCCAAAAACGAATCGATGTCTCTCAATTGGATCACGGCAGAATTCTGCTTTCTTCCCAACAGAATGAAAACACACTTTATTCGGGTCATCTTCTTTTATATTTTTTAAAACAAGAAAGGATACCGTTTTACGGCAGAATAAAAAGAGGAAAGGTTCAAAAAGACCATGACAAACTCATATTCAGACATATTTCCAGTTTTTCACTGATACAAGCCCTATCAAAACTTCTCGAATATTCAAATAATTTCATGGCCAATCAGTTGCTCATCACATGCGGCGCAGAAGCATACGGGCCTCCGGGGACCCTGGAAAAGGGCGTTCGAGCAGCATTTGCATATGCGAAAAATATTCTTAAAATCGATAATTTCCGGTTTGTAGAAGGTTCGGGAATATCGAGAAAAAACAGGATGTCTGCAGTAAGTTTCTACAAAATACTCGAAGTTTTTGCGCCCTATCGTTTTCTCATGCGCAGAATGGGGAATGTTTTCTATAAAACGGGAACCCTCAAGGGTATCCATACACGGGCCGGTTATATCAAAAATAAAAAAGGCAGGGTGTACGCATTTGTTTTGCTGATAAATACCCCGGGGAAGTCGCCGAAACCCATTATGGATCTACTCTTGCGCAATCTGGATTAAAAACCGGGTTCTTTTCCGCTGGTAATCGAAGCATATGCACTGTGGTTATGGATCGACTCAAAATTTTCCGCACTCACGGAAAACCAGGTTATATTGCTGTCCTGTTTTAGCTTTTCAGCAACGTCTCTAACGATATCTTCAACAAATTTAGGGTTATTATAACCGGTTTCCGTCACATGTTTTTCATCGCTACGTTTGAGGACGGAGTATACTTCGCAGGAAGCCGTCCCCTCTACCAGCTCAATCATATCTTCGATCCAGATAAATTTCTTAAACCGTGTACTGAGCATAACTTGACCCCGTTGATTATGGGCGCCTGCATCACTGATTTCTTTTGAACAAGGACATACGGAAGATATGGGAACAACGACCACGGATACGAGATCGATCTTGCCGCTTGGGTCGCTGGATCCCAAAAAACTGCACACATAGTCCATGAGACCGACGGATTTGCTGATGGGGGATTTTTTTTCAATAAAATAGGGGAATGTTACTTCGATGTTAGCCGACGCTGCATTTAAATATTTTTTCATCTCTTCGAGAATAACGGAAATTTTCTTTAAAGAGACCTCCGGACGGAACAAATGCAGCATCTCCACAAAACGGCTCATGTGGGTCCCTTTGTAGTTGTGGGGCAAATCGACATACATGTTTATGGACGCAACGGTGTGTTGAAAATTGTTTTTCCGGTCGAGCACTGTTATGGGATATTTAAGATTCTTAATGCCGACTTTGTCGATGGGAATGTTGCGGTGATCGAATTGATTTTGAATATCTTTCATTTTAACAAATAATCTGTCTTTACATGGCTCATCGCCCTGAAAATATTCCCTTTAATTTTCCGATTGCTTCGGTAGAGCTGTTGTAACAGCCCCTTGATTTCCTGCCGCTTGGAAACTTTTGCACTCTGGCAAGGATTGATAAAATCCGGACAACCTTTCTCTCCTGCAAATCGTCTTATAACATCTTCATCAACAAAAGCAAGGGGTCTTATCAATGTAAATCTTCCCTGAAAAAAGGACTGAGCGGGCATCATCGTACTGATCTCTCCGGCGTAGCATATATTCATAAATAACGTCTCGATGATATCCTCTTTGTGGTGCCCCAGCGCCAGCTTGTTGCATCCGAGTTCATCTGCAATTTCAAATAGGCGTTTTCTGCGCAACCTGGCGCATAAGAAACACGGATTTTCACGATTTTGGGAGCTGTGAGCCAAAATTCCGTGATCCGTGTGCTCAATTTTGAGTTGGACCCCTGTTTTATTCCAATATTCGGCCAGGGGTTCACTGAAGCCTTCTTCAAAGCCGGGATCGATGTAGGCCGCAGTCAGTTCATAATTTATGGGGATGCGCTCCAGCCGTTCCATTAACATCCACAACAGCGTGAAACTATCTTTGCCGCCTGAAAGCCCGACGAGGATTCGATCCCCATCAGCGATCATATCATACCGATGGAGGGCCTTCCCAATATTCCTTTTTAGTACCTTGTAGGCATAGCTGTACTTTGGCAAAAGAAAAGTGTCGGCCTCCTATGGATTCTCTTCTATTTCTACGAGTTCCACTTTTTCTTCTTTTTTTTCGTCTTCTTTAACTGTGATCTTCCCGGCTGCGATTTCGCGCAGGGAGACGACGATATCTTCGTTCTTCGGTGAACTTACCAGGTACTCGGATCCTTCACGGATCTGCCTTACACGCTTGGCCGCCATGTTGACCAGCAAAAAGCGATTTTTCACCCGTTTCAAGCAATCTTCTATGGTTATACGCGCCACGAAAAACCTCCGTTGATAGGTATATCATTAATTATTTTAAAATGGTTGATAACAAATGTTGTTAAATTTGTAAAAAGTGAAATGTGAAACGACTCCGTTAAGAAGCGATATTGCACCCCATATAGACTTTTCACGTTTAACTTTTTACCGATTACAATATTTCTACCAGTTCATAGTATCTTTTTCCACCTGGAGCTTCCAAAGAGATTTCGTCTCCGGGTTTTTTCCCGATGATGGCTTTCCCCAGGGGCGAAGACACAGAAATTCGTCCTTCTTCGATGTTCGCCTCATCAGGTCCCACAAGCTGATATTCAACATTTTCACCGGTGTCGATATTTTCAAGCAATACAGAACTGGCAAATACAGCGTAATCCTTTGGAAGATTTTGAGGATCGATGATATCGGCTCTGGCCAGTTTGTATGTCAATTCATTGACCCGCCCCTCGAGAAATGCCTGTCTGTCTTTGGCAGCTTCAAACTCTGCGTTTTCAGTGATATCTCCATGTGCACGGGCCTCTTCGATGGACTTTATATTCTTGGGCCGTTCAACTCTTTTAAGATAATCCAGTTCATTCCTGAGGGACTGGTAGCCCTCTTTTGTAATGGGTACGCGCTCCAAATCTAAACCCCCTATAAATAATCCTTTGCCAAGATTTCTGCAATCTGTACTGCGTTGGTTGCAGCGCCTTTTCTGATATTGTCCGCCACAACCCACATGTTGATGCCGTTTGAAATCGACTCATCCTCACGGATACGACCCACAAGTGTCAAATCCTGACCGGCGGCATCGATGGCAAGGGGATAAATGTTGTTGTGTGGATCATCGACAACTTTAACTCCGGAAGTTTCTTCCAGCAGCGCCCTCACATCTTTAGCAGAAACATGTTCAATGGTCTCAATGTTAATCGATTCTGAATGACCGTAGAATACCGGCACACGAACGGTAGTTGCGGTAACTCCGATGGTATCGTCTTCAAGAATCTTTCGGGTTTCATGGAGCATTTTCATTTCCTCTTTGGTATAGCCGTTCTCCAAAAACACATCGATGTGCGGAAGGCAGTTAAAAGCGATGGGGTGTGGATAGACCACCGCATCATAGGATTTGAAATTGAGAATCGCCCGGGTCTGGGCATCGAGTTCATCAACCGCCTTTTTACCGGTTCCTGAAACAGCCTGATATGTTGAAACCACAATCCGTTTGATCCCAAATTTCTTGTGCAATGGGTGTAGCGGGAGCACCATCTGGATGGTGGAACAGTTCGGATTTGCGATGATACCTTTATGGGTGTAATGTGCAATGGCGTGGGGGTTTACTTCTGGAACCACCAACGGAACTTCGGGATCCATCCGCCACGCACTGGAGTTGTCAACCACCACGCATCCGTCCCGGGCCGCAAAAGGGGCAAATTGTTTACTGGTGCCCCCACCGGCTGAAAAAATGGCAATATCAAAACCTTTAAAAGAATCCTCTTTCAATTCCTCAACAGCAATGGCATTCCCCTTGTAATCAAGGGTGCGCCCGACAGAACGCCGGGATGCTAAAAATTTAATGGACTTGACCGGAAAATTCCGTTCTTCCAGGCAGGTTATCATCTGATTCCCAACAGCCCCTGTCGCACCCGCCACGGCGACATTAAATTTTTTATTCGACATGGTTGGCCGTCCCAATAATATAATCTGCCACAAGATCTCCGACTTCTTGTGTGGTATACCCCATTTTCCCTGCGGCAACATCTTTGAGGTCATCCCGAAGGACTTTAATAACACCTTCTTCTATCAAGGATGAAGCCATGGACTCGCCCAAAGTTTCGAGCATAATCTGGGCCGAAGAAATGGCGGCAATCGGATTAATGATTTGTTTCCCGGTATATTTTGGCGCAGACCCACCGATGGGTTCAAACATTGAAATTCCTTCGGGGTTGATATTTGCTCCGGCGGCAATGCCCATCCCCCCTTGGATCATCGCACCCAAGTCGGTGATGATATCTCCAAACATGTTATCGGTAACGATAACATCGAACCACTCCGGGTTTTTCACCATCCACATGCAGATGGCATCAACGTGGGCATAATCTGTCTCGATATCCGGATACTCTTCTGCAATTTCATTGAAAGCGCGCTCCCACAAATCAAATGCAAAGGTCAAAACATTGGTTTTACCGCAAAGGGTCAGTTTTTTCCCCTTGTTTCTCTTTCTGCAATATTCAAAAGCATATCGGATGCAGCGTTCCACGCCTTTACGGGTATTTATCGATTCTTGGATGGCAACTTCGTCCAGGGTACCTCGTTTTAAAAATCCTCCGGCGCCGGCA
>Ga0210141_1000114_pt1 | contig 10586 bp, 7 predicted proteins | sample China_Galinas_Co_2_FD_184862 | JGI IMG/M metagenome (GOLD analysis project Ga0210141, IMG submission 184862) | Wetland microbial communities from San Francisco Bay, California, USA, that impact long-term carbon sequestration -... | ecosystem: Environmental > Aquatic > Marine > Wetlands ...
TTCCTTAAGCAGAAAATCAAACAGTTAGAGAAAGCGATTATACAAAAAGTAAAACTCAATAAGGCGTTTAAGTATTTACTGACGGTTCCCGGAATCGGTGCTATGTGTCCAAAATAGAAACAAACATCCCATGACTATTTACTCTGATTTACATCTATTTTGTTGGGAATAGTGTTGGGAGTTATGATTCAAAAATAAAAAGGGCTTAACTTTGTACAGTTAAACCCTTGAAATTAATGGCGGGAGTGACGGGACTTGAACCCGCGGCCTCCGGCTTGACAGGCCGGCGCTCTAACCAAAGCTGAGCTACACCCCCGAATGAATTGACAAGTTAATTTTATTGACTCGATTCTCAATAGTCAAGGAAAAGGTTAGGCGGAAAACGATTTAAATTTGTGGTCTTCCCGTCGTGTCGAACGGGACGCTCTAACCATTCTGAATTTCACCTCCAATGGCCTTGATGATTTAAGATTGACTATTGAAAATGGATTCGATTTTCAATAGTCAATCAAAATGGTAGGCGGAACAGGGCTTGAACCTGTGACCCTCGGCTTGTAAGGCCGATGCTCTCCCAACTGAGCTACCCGCCCGTATCTTTTACACGGCTAATGGGGTTACTTGAAAAAAGGAATTGGTAACAATTTAATAAAATTAAGTCAAGATTAAATTGATACCCGTATCAAAAGACTTAACGATTAAATCAGGGCGGACCGCTGATCCGGATCCATATCTTTGGTCATCATATCGAATGGGATATCATGTCCCTTAAACAGCGCGTCCCCCTCTTCCAGAATCAAAGCATGGGGCAGAACTTCGTCCATATGCTCCACCGAAACAATTTCAATCGCTTTTAAAACTGTCGCGGGGATATCCTTTAAATCTTTTTCATTTTCTTTGGGTATGATGACCTTTTTAACCCCACCCCTGTGGGCGGCCAGAATTTTCTCTTTTAGCCCGCCGATGGTCAGAACACGACCTCGGAGTGTAATTTCACCGGTCATGGCAATGTCATGGCGAACAGGCCGTTTGGTTAACGCCGACACGAGTGACGTGCACATTGAAATCCCTGCAGAAGGGCCGTCCTTTGGAATAGCGCCTTCGGGTATATGGATGTGAATATCGTTCTGTTTGTAAAACTTCAGGTCGATGGCAAGAAACTCGGCCCGTGAACGAACATAGCTCACAGCTGCCTGGGCGGATTCTTTCATTACATCCCCAAGTTTACCGGTCATGGTCAGATTACCCTTGCCGGTCATGATCAGCGTTTCGATGCTAAGCAATTCTCCACCCACCTGGGTCCAGGCAAGTCCGGTGACCGTGCCGATCTGGTCCTCTTGCTCTATCTGCAACTCCTTGAATCGAGGGGGACCCAGATATTTCTGAATCGATAGGGCCGTTACCTTGAAGGTTTTCGCTTTTTTATTTTTTAGAACTTCACGTGCAATTTTACGGCAAATCGAAGAAATCTCCCGTTCGAGATTCCTAACCCCTGATTCCCGGGTATACCGACGAACGATCATTAGGACCGCATTTTTTGAAAATTGCACATTTTTCCCTTCAAGCCCGTTCATTTTAATCTGCTTGGATATGAGAAAGTCTTTTGCAATATGATATTTTTCATATTCAGCATAGCCGGGAAGGCGGATAATTTCCATCCGGTCCTGTAATGGAAGCGGAATTTCCGGCAGTGTGTTGGCGGTGGTGATAAACAGGATGTCCGAAAGATCGTAATCCACATCCAGATAATGGTCGTTGAAGCTGTAGTTTTGTTCGGGATCGAGCACTTCTAAAAGGGCGGCCGAAGGATCTCCCCGGAAATCCATACTCATTTTATCGACTTCATCCAGACAAAATACCGGGTTGTTGACACCGACTTTTTTCAGGGATTGGATAATTTTACCCGGCATTGCACCGATGTAGGTGCGACGGTGCCCACGAATTTCAGCTTCATCCCTGACACCTCCCAATGAAAGACGGACAAATTTTCTACCCGTGGCTCTAGCAACCGATTTGGCCAAAGACGTTTTTCCCACACCGGGCGGACCGACGAAGCAGAGTATTGGACCCCGAATCTTTTTTACCAGGCATTGAACGGCCAGATATTCGAGAATGCGCTCCTTTGGTTTTTTCAACCCATAATGATCTTCCTCGAGAATTTTATCGGCTTCTACAAGATCCTGGCGGACTTTCTTCCGTTCGAACCATGGAAGACTGATCAACCAGTCGATATAGCCCCGCACCACCGTTGCTTCGGCAGACATGGGCGTCATCATCTTCAGTTTTTTAAACTCTTGCCGGACCTTTCCAGCGGCTTCCTTGGACATCCTTTTTCGCTTGATTCGCTTTTCAAGCTCCTTGAGCTCGTCGGAGTGATCATCCTCTGAACCGATCTCTTTCTTGATGGCCCGCATCTGTTCGTTCAGATAATAATTTTTTTGCGTCTTTTCCATCTGTTCTTTGACGCGGCTTTTTATCCGTTCGTCCATCTTGAAGATATCGATCTCCATGTTTATCAAGCTCAGAAGTTGAGAGAGCCGTTTTTCCAAGGAGATTGTTTCCAGCAATTCCTGTTTATCTTGGATTTTAAACGAGAAATGTGCAGCCACTGTGTCAACCAGCTTTGAAGGATCTAAGATACTGCCGACACTTTTTAGCAGATCTTTGGAGATGTTCTTGTTTATTTTGGCATACTCATCGAAACTTTTATTGATGGACCTGACCAGGGCTTCACTTTCGGCAGGGGATACTTCAGTTTCGGGAACCGGCTCTAACTCTACCTGAAAATAGTCCTTGTGTTTTACGAATCGAGCGATGGAAGCTCGGGTTTTACCCTCGATCAGAGCCTTTACCGTGCCATCCGGAAGCTTTAGGAGCTGAAGTACGTTTGCAATGGTTCCCACACGATTGATGTCTTTTTCATTGGGATTGTCGATGTCTGCTTTTCTCTGAGTGGCAAGAAAAATCCGCTTGTCGTTGCTCATGGCTTCTGAAAGGGCATTTACGGATTTTGAACGACCGACAAAGAGCGGTGCCACCATGTGGGGGAAAACTACGATATCCCTAAGGGCGAGAAGCGGAAGCATCAGCTTTGGCGCCTCTGGGTCATCCTCTTTGAAGAATTTTGGCAAGTTAATCATAATAATCTATTAGACTCCTAACTATCTGTCTTGCACCTGTTTTTTGGGCTGTTCAAGCAAAAGAATCGGATCTTCCTGATTGATGACCGTATCCTCTCCGATGACACATTCCTTGACGTTCTCCATGGAAGGGATTTCATACATAATATCGATCATGCATTTCTCCAAGATGGCCCGAAGTCCCCTGGCACCGGATTTCCGTTTCATGGCTTCTCTGGCAATGGCGGCAAAGGCGCTGTCGGTTAACCTCAGATTCACCCCTTCCATCTCCATAAGTTTTTGAAACTGTTTGATCAGGGCGTTCTTCGGTTCTTTCAGAATTCTTATCAATGCAGACTCATTCAGTTCACCCAAGGTTGCAATCACCGGAAGACGACCCAGAAATTCAGGAATCAAACCATATTTGATCAAATCTTCGGGCTGAACCATCTTAAGGGTTTCACCGACACTTTTTTCTTCCGGTTTCATGATTTTGGCGCCAAATCCCATCACTTTAGAGCCGAGACGTCTCTGGATGATCTGCTCGAGACCGGTAAAGGTTCCGCCACAAATAAAGAGTATATTGGACGTGTCCACCTTGACGAAATCCTGTTGGGGATGCTTCCGGCCCCCTTTTGGCGGGACACTGGCGGTGGTCCCTTCGATGATTTTCAATAATGCCTGCTGGACTCCTTCTCCCGAAACATCCCGGGTGATGGATGGGTTATCGGACTTGCGGGCAATTTTGTCAATTTCGTCGATGTAAACGATACCTCGCCGGGTCTTTTCTACATCGTAGTCTGCGTTCTGAAGCAGGGCAAGGATGATATTTTCCACATCCTCACCCACATAGCCGGCTTCTGTAAGGCTCGTTGCGTCAGCGATGGTAAAGGGTACATTCAGGAATCTGGCAAGGGTTTGTGCCAGCAACGTTTTTCCACACCCAGTGGGTCCTATGAGGAGAATATTGCTTTTCTGGATCTCCACATCGCCTGTTTTTAACGAAGAATTAAGACGTTTGTAGTGATTGTAAACGGCAACAGAGAGAATTTTTTTCGCCGGGTCCTGCTCGATAACATAATCGTCCAGCATCGCTTTGATCTCTTTTGGAATGAGGAAACGCTCCATATCTTCGGTGTCTTTTTCGCGTTCATCTTCTATAATCTCGCTGCAGAGCTGTATGCATTCATCACAAATATAGACTGCGGGGCCGGCAATCAATTTTTGAACTTCCTTCTGATTCTTTCCACAGAATGAACAGAAAAGGTTATCGTTTGTATCCCCTTTTTTGGACATGTTATTTCTCCGTTTTTTCTATTTTGTTCAGATCTTCCCGATTAACGATGACATGATCGATGATGCCGTATTCTTTGGCTTCTTGCCCTGTCATGAAGAAGTCACGGTCAGTATCTAAGTGAATCTGATCTAAATCCTTGCCCGTATGCTTTACCAGTATTTTGTTTAGGGTGTCTTTCATGCGCAGGATTTCTTTGGCCTGTATTTCGATATCTGAAGCCTGCCCCTGAAATCCTCCCATGGGCTGATGGATCAGAATTCTTGAGTTGGGAAGTGAATAGCGCTTTCCTTTTGTCCCGGCTGTCAGCAAAACTGCACCCATGCTGGCGGCCTGTCCGATACACACCGTTGCAATATCCGGTTTTATATACTGCATGGTATCGTATACCGCCATGCCTGCCGTAACGATACCGCCGGGAGAATTTACGTAAAAATTTATATCTTTATCAGGATCTTCGGATTCAAGGAACAGCAATTGTGCGATCAACAGATTGGCGACTTCATCATTGATGGCAGTTCCTATAAAGATAATCCTGTCCTTTAGGAGCCTGGAATATATGTCGTAGGCTCGCTCACCTCTGCTACTTTGTTCTATGACCATCGGTATTAACGGCACAAATCATCTCCTTTTTCTACAATTTTTCTCTGCATCCCAGGCGTTGAAAAAACGCTTGCCGATGCATCAACTTTCAGTATTTTTTTCCAGTTCAGGTTCGATTTCCTCTATGGCGCTACTCTCAATAATAAGCCTTATAGCCTGTTTTTCAAGTAAGGTATGTTTAAAAAATTCGAGATTGTTCTGGTCCTTATTGTAATAGCTCTTTATGGCTTCAACTGGCTGATTAACGGCTTGGGCCATTTCATTGAAACCCGCGTCCAATTCTTGGTCTGAAAGGGTCAATTCCTCCTGATCGATAATTTTACCTAAAATCAGGTGGCGCCTTACTTTCTTTTCTGCGGTTTCACGATGCTTATCAGCAAGAGACTCCCTTGTAAGCCCTTGATCTTCCATGGACTTGTTGTAGTACATTAACGTTTTTTCAACTTCGTCAACAATGCCATCGAGCTCATATTCTATCATCGATTCGGGCAGTTCAAATTCTGTCTGTTCAATGAGTTCTTGAAAAATTTGTTCGTTCAATTCCTGTTCCACACGTTTTTCATACCCTTGTTTCAGATTGTCCGTTATGGCATTTTTCACGTCATCCAGGGTTTCATACGGGCCGAGTTTTTTGGCAAATTCATCATCGATCTTAGGAAGGACTTCTTCCCTGATTTCATGGAGTTTGACGTTAAATGTAATTTCATGGTTTGCCAGTTTTTTATTGAAATGGTCTTCGGGGAAATTTACCTTTATTTCAACATCTTCCCCCGGTTTCTTGCCGATTAAATTTTCATCAAGGGTTTTTGAAATGGCGCCTGCTCCGATCTTCATGGTAAAGTTTTCCGTCTTCTGGGTTTCGGAAAAGGGTTTGCCGTCTTCAAAGCCTTCATAATCGATCCGGACAAAATCGTTTTCTTTTACCCCTCGATCTTCAGTTACCGGGTTTTGTTGCGCCAGGTTTTTCTGGAGCATCTGAAGCTGGGCGCCCATTTCTTCATCCGTAATCCGGTACAACGCCTTTTTCAATGTCAATCCCTTGAAATCGATGTTCTTGATATCGGGTTTTATCTCCACGGTAGCATCATATTTATAGGGACCTTTTTCATCGAGCTGGGGTGGATCGATCTTTGGGTTTCCCACAACATTCAGATCGGTTTCCTTGAGGGCCTCCACAAAGGAGTCCTGAAGCAATTTTGAAGACACGTCCATGTAGACATCCTTTTTGAACATCCTTTCCAAAACCGAACGCGGGGTCTTCCCAGGACGAAACCCCTTTACTTTAGCCGTCTTTTTAAGTTGCTGGTAGGCATGGTTCAGTTCCCGAGTAACCGTGTCTTCGGGAATCTCGATGTGCAACACTTTTTTTACGCTACTCAAATCCTCTACTTTAACTTGCATATAACTCCTTTCAAAAAGACCAGAGTCTGACGCTCAGCAGCATCTCAGGAACGTTGATTGCGGCCTTTGCAAAACGTCCCTTTTTGCCCATGTTCGAGATCTTATAATCGGCCTTGGACAAAAAACGACTTTTTCAAAGATTTCTTTGATTTTTAAGTGGTGCGAGAGGGGAGAGTTGAACTCCCATTCTGTTTCCAGAGCTGGATCCTAAGTCCAGTGCGTCTACCAATTCCGCCACTCTCGCATTTTTCATGCCTTTTTATTCTTTTATTGAAATGTGTCAGTGAAGCGATATATTATGATTTAGTGCACTGTTCTTAAGAGTCTTGAACAATATGTTTAAATACATTACATTCCCAAAAAATCAATTTAATAGAATAATTCCTAAACCGACAAGTGTCAAGCAAAACAAAGGAAATTGTCTTTATGTCGGCACGTTATAAATCATGTGTTCAAAGTCATCATATCACGCTGTTTTTCTTTGTCTTGATCTTCATATTTTCGCTAACCACAGAAGCAAGTCCTAAAAAAATGCGCTTCCATATGCAAAAAAAGACAATTGTTATAGATCCCGGGCATGGCGGATATGAGACAGGCGGGGAAGGGCCGAATGGGACATTTGAAAAAACCGTCACCCTGAAATTTGCACAGGTGTTGGCAGAAGAACTCGGAAAAACTTACAAGACAATGCTGACACGGACCGATGATCACTGGGTCGATATCCCCGTCCGGTCGGCAACCGCCAACCATGTGGACGCAGACCTGTTCATCAGCATTCATGCCGGCGGAAGTTTTCTGCACCAAGCCAGTGGGATGTCCTTGTATTATTACAAAAAAACCTCAAAATCCACCCTCACACTCGACCCGGATTCGTCTAAAGAATTCAAAAACGACAACACCGAGGATTCATGGTCCAATATTCAAAACAGGCACCAGCAAAACAGTAAGATTCTGGCAGAGTCGGTCCGGGACCGGATTGCCAAAGAGACGCCATATAAGCCGGATGTTCAGGGGGCGCCGCTGATGGTTCTGGAAGGGGCGGATATGCCTGCAATCCTGATTGAAATCGGATACATTACCAACCCTGTTGACGAGAAATCATTTCAGGATATCGATGTTCTGACCCAGATTGCCAAAGAAATCAGAAACGGTCTCGACGACTTTTTTGAAAAAATTCAATAACCAAATACCTAAGTTGAGCGATTGTTGAGTTTGCCGAAGATGCAAGGCATGAGACATGTAGCCGTAGTATGCTACTGCAAATGTCTCATAACACAGCAGATTCGGCAAATTTGGCAAGCCCGAAAGGTTTCAAATTGTGACAATCTTGTTTGGATTCCTTTCTACCGAGCCGATGATGGTGTCTAATGCTTTGCAACACTATAACATTTTAAAAACATTATATTTATAATATACTGGCGCAATTTGAAACGCTCAATTTAGGTAATATTTTCTTGCACCCCTCACAAAACAGTGTTAGGAATATTCATCGTCGGGGCGTGGCGCAGCCTGGAAGCGCGCCTGCTTTGGGAGCAGGAAGTCGGAGGTTCAAATCCTCTCGCCCCGACCAAATTTATAAAATAAAGCAGGGGGTTCTGGTGAACCCCCTGCTTTATTTGTGGGATATATAATTGGGATTTTATCTGGTTAGGTTAACAACAAATCTTGACAGGTTTTTTGTCCTGATACTGTATTTCTATTGCCTGAAAATCCTTTCAAAGATGACTTCAAATTCTTTCTATTCAGACAGCCCTGCTAATTATCTGTACGGAAACCCGTAGTTTTCCATTCCTGTTCACGGCAGGTTTGGTTTTTTCTTAAGTACTACTTTTTACGTGATTTAAAAAGTTGCGTATGGTTGAAGGGTACCATTTGTCTTTATCGTCGAATGTCGGGTAGCCTTTGTCATTGAGGGTCTTGGATATTTGCCACTCATCCTGGCCTTTCTTGTCAAGTTCACGGATCAAATCGTGAATCGATTTTTGTTCGAATTCTATTTCCGGTTGCGTTTCCGCAGGCACTTCAAGTGATGTCTCCTTCAGCCCGGCGATGGCACGATTAACGATTGAGACCAAAGATTCACCGGTTCGATTTTGTTCTCCTACCAATATTTCATTGACCGCTGGAGAAAGCATGACCTGTATGAGTCTTCCGCCTTCCGCCATTTTTTTCCCCCTATAGCGATTCGATCTTTTTCTGTCAGATTTTCGTCTTTCCTGTAATGTTGCCAATAGCTAAACCTTTTTTATGTAATGTTACATGCAACATTACATGTATCAGAAAATTTTAGTCCTGTCAAGGTTAGAAAAAGGATAGCACCGGGTCTTTTTACCTTGTTGCTATGGAGACTCAAATCAGTTCGGCCTTAGGATTAATTCCTTGGAAGATGGTGTCTAATTACAGGTATGTCTGTGGGTGGGCGGCTTTAAAGATCACCACACAATACCGGCCACCACTGAAATGAATTGGGAGATCGGAGGAAGTTGTAAGCGGCGTAAAAACGGCTGATATTAAAGGTTAAAAAAGCAGAATAGTGGTTGAGCTTAAATTGTCTTTTGAAGCTTTTGGTTGGAGCATTTGCTGGATTTCGGTGGCTTTAAAAGTTTCTTCCCTGAGCAATTTGCAGATCTATCATTCTGTTTGTTCAAGTGAATTATAACGGAGCACTGATATTGTTATGTGTATCACCGGATCTCGCCGTACGATAGGGCTGCTTTGGTGTTTTTGCGGAAACTTTTAAAAGTTTGGAGGATTCGGCAGAATAGCGCTTCTTCGCGGTTTTTCCGGGAACATCTACACGTCTGGAGGGTTCGTTTCCGGGTCTTTCTTCGGCTGTCTTATTCTGCCAACTGTCCAGGCTGTTTTCATTGTGATCCATAGTTAACGTCGTGGATTCTTCCAACAAGGCAATCCTGTCTTCAAAGCTTTTTAGCTGGCTTTTAAAGCCGATGACGGTTCCCATTGTCGCTCCCAAAATCAGAATCAACAAGATTGTGGGAAACAAAACCAATAGGGACGATGACGGTCTTTTGTGCGTTGGTTTCTCCTCGGTTTTTTTCTGAATCGGTTTTTCCTCAAATGTTTTGTACATTTGTTTTTCCTAAATAAGAGATTCCTGGAATTCGGTTATAAAAAATGATGCCTCGGATCTGGGGCATCCTAAACTTTCTCTCGATTAGGGTTATACAGAAGACCCAATAATAAGATGCACGAGAACCCAAAAATCCAAATTGGTTATGTGTAAAGCAAAAATCGTGCAAGGTCTGGCATCCCACCTTGATATAATTGAAATATTATATAAATATCAAAATATTAAGCCATTTTAACGAGATGGTCGCCAAAAGTGTCTGACAATAAATGGCAATAAATTTGCTAATTTTTGACATTTTTTTTGTCATCGTAGATGATTTTAGGCAAAAAAGCCGATAGGCTCCTATGATAGACCCGTGGAATTGACAGGTGATGACCGAACGAGAATGAGAATCAGTATCTATAAGAACGTTTCGGCTTAATGGATACAATTAGATATCCATTCTCATAGTAACGTCGATTACATATTGGTTTTAATCCTAAATCATTCCAGACGTCATGATAAAACGATATAATAACCTATTATCAAAGGCATCCAATGATTTTTTAACTTTTTAAATAAATTTAAAGTTGCGGTGACGTTGTTCCAAAGAAAGATGTTATCCGTTTATCGATGGTCATTGCTGCTTGGCAAATGAAAAATTCGGCCGGTCATATTCATCGGGGTTTGCATCCGGATACTTAACCTCTTCTTGGCTCCATGGTTTCCTGAGGATGAGGTCCGCGCCGTCGCGACCGATCACGTTGCTTCTGTGAAGCGGGATCTTTCCCCCGGCGGTTGCAATGTATCGCGGAATGGCATCTCCGGAGATATTCCCGTACATGCTTTCTACGATATCCCTTCCTTTTTCAACAGGCACTCTCATATGGGCAAACTGGGGATTTCGATAGCTGCAATTAAAAATATAATACGGTCGGACATAGCTTTCCTGAATCGTCTCACAGAGTTTCCACATTTTAACGGTGGAGTCGTTGACCCCTCTCAAAAGAACCGCCTGATTCAGCACCGCACTGACACGCTTTGAGATTTGTTTAAAGGCTTCTTTTGATATGGGCGTGATTTCCTGGGCCGTGTTGATCTG
>Ga0210141_1000115_pt1 | contig 10545 bp, 8 predicted proteins | sample China_Galinas_Co_2_FD_184862 | JGI IMG/M metagenome (GOLD analysis project Ga0210141, IMG submission 184862) | Wetland microbial communities from San Francisco Bay, California, USA, that impact long-term carbon sequestration -... | ecosystem: Environmental > Aquatic > Marine > Wetlands ...
CATCAAATCGTCCCAGCAGCTGGGTCGGATCCTGTTCGAGAAGCTGGCCTTGCCGGTCCAGAAAAAAACCAAGAAAAAAACCGGCTATTCCACCGATGTCGGTGTCCTGACCACCCTGGCCGAGCACCACGAACTGCCGGCCCTGGTGCTGCGTCACCGGGGCCTGGCCAAGCTCAAGTCGACCTATGTGGACGCCCTGATGGAGCTGGTGCACCCGACTACGCACCGTATCCACACCTCTTACAACCAGTCCGTCACCGCCACCGGACGCCTCAGCAGCTCGGACCCCAACCTGCAGAATATTCCCATCCGGACCGAGGAAGGTCGTGAAATCCGCAAGGCGTTTATCCCCCGCCCGGGATGGAAGCTGCTGGCAGCCGATTATTCCCAGGTGGAGCTGCGCATCCTGGCCCATTATGCCCAGGACGACACCCTGATCAGCGCCTTTGCCAGCGACCAGGACATCCATACCCGAACGGCCTGCGAGGTATTTGAAACGTCCGAAGAAATGATCAGCGACGAATTGCGGCGCCATGCCAAGGTCATCAATTTCGGCATTATCTACGGTATGGGCCCCTACAGCCTTGCTCAGGATCTGGGGATCAGCCAGGCCATGGCGAAAACCTACATCGACAACTATTTCAACCACTACCCAGGGGTCAAAGCGTTCATCGATCAGACCATTGAAACGGCGCGCCGGACCAAACAGACCAGCACCCTGATGGGCCGTATCCGCCTGCTGCCCGATATCGACAGCCGCAACCACAACGTCCGCCAGTTCGCTGAACGCACCGCCGTCAATACCCCCATCCAGGGTACGGCCGCCGATCTCATCAAGCTGGCCATGATCGCCGTTGACCGGCAGTTGCGGGAAGCGTCCCATGAAGCCGCCATGCTGCTGTCCGTGCATGATGAAATCGTGCTCGAAGTTCCCCCTTCCGAAATCGAGGCCGTCAGCGCCATGGTGCAGACCACCATGGAGGGCATTTGGGAGTTGGCCGTCCCCCTGAAGGTCAACCTGGCGGTCGGCGACAACTGGAATGAGGCGCATTAAAATCAGGGGGTTCAAGGATTCCAGGATCCGAGGGTCCGAGTGACTTTATCTTTAAGCCGTTCGCTTGATTCCTCGACCCCTTGAACCCTTTGATTTTTTATCATTTGAAATTTTAAAATTGGAGCTTACCCTTACCCCCATGGACAACGACCGCACCAACGCCCTGCTCTGCCCGGGCTGCCGCAAACTGATCAGCCGGGATGAACCCGCATGCCCCTACTGTGGCATGGCACGCCCCGGCTCCCGACTCAAAGCCAACTGGTGGACCCAGCACCAGCCATCGCCGGATGGCTTGATCAAGGCCATTATCTTCACCAACGTAGGTTTCTACGTCCTGGCCCTGTTGCTCAACCCGAAAGGCTTCGGGTTCTCGATGAACCCGATGAACTTTCTTTCCCCGGCCAACAATACCCTTTTCATTCTGGGGGCCACCGGCCGCTACCCCATCGATCAGATATGGCCCGGCATCACCGGCATCCCGGGCATCGGCTGGCTCACCCTGCTGACCGCCAATTTTCTGCACGGCAGTCTGTTGCATATTCTCTTCAACATGCTGGTGCTGCGCCAGATCGCCTTCCTGACCATACGGGAATTCGGCATCTACCGCATGCTGATCATTTATCTCTTGAGCGGCGCCGGCGGATTCCTGCTGTCTTATATGGCGGGAGTACCTTTCACCATCGGCGCTTCGGCGGCGGTTTGCGGCCTCATCGGCGCCATGATCTATTTTGGCAAATCACGGGGTGGGGTCTATGGCAATCTGGTCTATCGCCAGATCGGGGGATGGGCCATCGGGCTCCTGATCATCGGCTTCATGCCCGGTATCAACAACTGGGGGCATGCCGGCGGATTTCTGACCGGCCTGGGCCTGGCCTTTCTGCTGGGCTATCATGAGAAACGCCGGGAAACCTTCGGCCACAAGGCCATCGCGGGGATCAGCGTCCTGGTGACCGTAGTCGTGCTGATCGGATCGGCGGGGTTTGGGGTTTTCTACACCTTTCTCAGCTAGAAATCCGGCCACGTGGTCTTTGGTTCGCTACGGTCTCAAACTGGGCAGTGATCCTGCAGATTGACTTTCGCAGGCGCCATGGGAGGCAGCACTTTGACAATCCGGGGGCGGTATACCCGTTCGCGCCCCATGCGGTTGCCCATGACGCGCACGACGGCCACCGTCAGAAAAAAAGCCCCGAACCCGAAAGCGGCCGAGCAGGCCGACGCATCGTAGGCATAATAATCCGCAAACTGCACACCTATCATGGCCCCCGCCGTCAGACCAATAATCGGAAAAACATACAACAAAAACGTGGCCTTGAGAAAGGCGGAGGTCTTGATATCGATCAGGATCCGGTCCCCAATCCGGGCGCCGACCTCATTGATAACTTCGACTTCCGCATCTTCCCGCTGGGCGTTGCAGGTCCCGCAGGAGGAGCAACCGGCGCAGGCTTCGGACGGTAGGGTGCGGACCCAGGCTGTGTTTGCGTTGATCTTGGTAACGATTCCTTTTTCTGTCGCCATAAAAATTAACCCTTCGGCTTAATTTTTGAATCAAGCGCTTTTTCTCAGATCCTGTATTTCCGTCGTCTTTTCGGTGTGCTCATAGCAAATCAGGCCGCATTGGAGACAGCGGGCCGCCTCGGCCCGGACGTCCTCCTCCGACAATCCCATCTCGAGCTGGCCCTCGCGATCCAGATCGCGCGGCGGGACCACCGGCATGATGTGGCGAACGGTCGGTGCCACGGCATCCACCGCATCCACATTTTGAATCAGGTCGTCTTGGGTGCAAATCTTTTCCGGCACATCGGGCGTCATGCCATAGAGCATCTGGTGAATCGAGGCGGCCGCCCGCCGGCCGGCCGCAATGGCCTTGATGGCACCACTATAGTCTGTGATGACGTCACCCGGGGCAAAAAGACCGATATCATGGCTGGCATCGGCTTTCTTGTAAGGCGGAACAGCGTTCCAGGCCAGCGGCCCTTCCGGTACGGCCTCATTGTCCGTGGTTTCTGTTTCAGGCACGGTGCGGGTGAATATCAGTTCCGGAAACCGCCCGGCGGCCATGACGAGCGTCCCGGCCGAAGCCACGGTGGTTTCGCGCGTGTCCAGATCGGCCCACGCCACGCGCTTCAGCCGGTCTTCTTCACCCTCCAGCCGCACGATCCCGGCATTGAAGACAACCGTGACGTTCCGGCTTTCCAGGGCGCTCAGATCCTCAGGTGTCAGCGGGGCGTTTTCCCGGGTTTCCCGCATGAGCACCGTGACGGTGGATGCCCCGTGTCGCTGGCAGATCTCGGCGGCCTCCACCACCAGTTTGCCGCCCCCCATGATGACCGCATTGGCGTGAACAGTGACGCCCGGGTCGTCCTGGCGGCCAAAACGGATCAGATCGATCAGCAGGTAGGCGCCTGCGAAAACCGATTGCAGCACCTTGGCCTCGCCCCGCGCCAGGCGGCTGTCCCAACCGCCGGAAGCAAGAAAGACCGTTTCAAAGTCTTCCTTCAGAAGATCCGCTACCGTGAAATCACGGCCCATGGCCTGGTTGAGGCGGGCTTCGACCCCCATCTCCAGAATACCTTCGATATCCCAATCCAGGATGTCGTGGGACAGACGATAGCGGGAAATGGCGCTGCGCAGCAGGCCGCCCATCCGGGCACCCGCTTCATAGACAACCGGTGAATGGCCCAGGCGTGCGCTGAAAAATGCCGCCGAAAGCCCCTCCACGCCCCCACCGACGACGGCGATGCGACGGCCGGTCTCCGGAGCCTTGAAGGGTTGGATGCGCTCGCCGGTCTCGCGTTCGGCGTCGGCCACAAAGCGTTTGACATGGTTGATCGCCACCGGTTCATCCACATACTGGCGACGGCACTGATCTTCGCAGGGACGCGGACAGATCCGGCCGATGACCGTCGGGAAGGGATTGCGCTCCTTGATGACCTGAACCGAACCCCGGTAATCCCCTTCGGCGGCGCGGTGCAGGTACTCGCGAATGTTGATGCCGGCCGGACAGGCGCGCTGGCAGGGGGTGGTGCATTCCTCGCTGAGATACTCTTTGAGAATCCGGCGCGTCACCGACGTCAGGTTGATGATCGCCTTCGGGCAGACCCGCTCACAGGTGCCGCAGCCCGTGCATTTCACTTCATCGACCACCGGAAGGCCCTTGGGCCCCATCGTGATGGCATTGAAAGGACAGGCGCGGGCGCAGGTTCCCAGGCCGAGGCAGCCGATGGTGCAAACTTTCATGCCGCCCCCCAGCAGGGCTGCGGCCCGGCAGTCGTTCATGCCGTCATAGAGATAGTGGGTATCCGCGTCCTGCACGCCGTAGGTGCATCCCGGGGCGGCGATGTCGGGCTCTTTGGCTTCGACACTAACCCCCAGCACCGCGGCAATCGCCTCGGCCACGTCCGGACCGGCCGCCACACAGGAGTTGGGCGCCGCACGGCCAGCCACGATGGCTTCGGCATTGGCACTGCATCCCGGCAAACCGCACCCCCCGCAATTGGCGCCGGGCAACGCATCTTCCACGGCCAGAATCTTGGGATCGACATAGACGTAGAATATTTTGGATGCCGCCGCCAGAACGACGCCGACGGTCACACCCAGTCCGCCTAATAGGGCCAGTGACTGCAGTATTGAATCCACCATCATGAAATTCCTCCAGACGGGAAGCCAGATCGTGTGCGATCCGGAATTGCGGATAGTTGGTTTTATTCAAGGCGGCTCGCTGACAGCGAAGTCTGCGTTTTATAACCGCTGCCGCCGGCACCCCGTGGAGAAGAACGACCCGGGCCCAATCGACCCCTTACGGACGTCACTAAAAAATGGCGTCAAATTTGCACTTGTCGTAGCAGGTCAGACATTGAATACATGTTTCTTTGTCAATACGCGCCACCTGCTTCTTCTCCCATTCAATGGCATCCACCGGACAGGCCCGGGCGCACATACCGCAGCGCGTGCAGGCCTCCGGATCCACTTCGAATTTCAGCAGCGCCACACACCGCTTGGCCGGACAGCGGCGCTCATAGATGTGGGCCTCATACTCGTCCCGGAAGTACCGCAGGGTCGAGAGCACAGGGTTGGGGCCGGTTTGGCCCAGCCCGCAAAGAGCGGTATCCTTGATGACCGCCGAGAGGCTTTCCAGTTCGTCCAGATCCTGCGGCTCGCCCTGGCCGTTACAGATTTTCTTCAAGAGTTCCAACTGGCGCCGGGTGCCTTCACGGCAGGGCGTACACTTGCCGCAGGATTCATCCTGGATGAAATCCATGAAGAAACGCGCCATATCCACCATGCAGGTGTTGTCGTCCATGACGATGGCCCCGCCGGACCCCATGATGGCACCGACCTTGGCAATTTCCTCGTAGTCCACCGGCGTGTCCAGGTGCTGCTCCGGCACACACCCGCCGGAGGGCCCCCCTAGTTGGACCGCTTTGAATTTGCGTTTATTGGGGATCCCGCCGCCGATGTCGTAGATCATTCTCCGCAAGGTCGTGCCCATGGGCACTTCCACCAGTCCGATGTTATTGATGTCACCGGACAGGGCGAAGACCTTGGTTCCTTTGCTGGTCTCGGTACCGACACTGGCGTACCAGGCACCCCCCTTGAGGATGATCTGCGGGATATTGGCCAGCGTTTCCACATTGTTGAGGATGGTGGGTTTTTCCCACAACCCCTGCAGCGCCGGAAATGGTGGGCGGGGTCGCGGCATGCCGCGTTTGCCCTCGATGGAACGCATCAGCGCGGTTTCCTCGCCGCAGACAAAGGCGCCGGCGCCCTGGTAGATTTCCACGTGGAAATCAAATCCGGAATCCAGGATGTTGTCCCCGATCAGCCCGCGCTCCCGGGCCTGTTCGATGGCAATGCCCAGCCGGCGGATGGCAAGGGGATATTCGGTTCGGGCGTAAACATAGCCCCGATGGGCGTTGATGGCTTTGGCGGCGATGATCATGCCTTCCAGCACGGCATGGGGATCCGCTTCCAAGATGCTGCGGTCCATGAATGCGCCGGGGTCGCCCTCGTCCGCGTTGCAGAGCACATACTTCACATCACCCGGACTGCCTTTGGCAAAGGACCACTTCATACCCGCCGGGAACCCGGCCCCGCCGCGCCCGCGCAACCCGGACGTCTTGACCTCTTCGATGATCTGGTCGGCCGACAGCTCGTGAAGCGCTTTGGCCACGGCCTGGTACCCGTCACGGGCGATGTAATCGTCGATGGATTCCGGGTCGATGAGCCCCTTGTTGCGCAACGCCCGGGGCATCTGGTTGGCGAAAAAAGGAATATCGTCCTGGGAGGGAATTTTCTTCTTGGAAACCGGGTCCTTGTAAAAGTATTTTTCCACCGGTTTGCCATTGATGATATGTTCGTCGATAATGACCGACACGTCGTCCACGGTAAGTTTCTGGTAGAAAATATCACCGGGATGGACCACCATGATGGGCCCCATGGCGCAAAAGCCGTTACAGCCCGTTTCAATCACGCGGACTTTGTCCTGCAACCCCTTTTGCTCGACTTCTTCGCGCAAGCGCTCGATAACCGCGATACTGCCGGTGGCATGACAGCCGGTGCCACCGCAGACCATCAGATGGAAGACATCCGGTTCACTGAGCACGGCCGCCGCTTTTTCCTGCACCGCATTGAGTTCCGCAATGGTGAACTTGCCCATAAAAATTCCCTTTCCGGTGTTACCAGGACCCGTCCAGCCCCCGCAATCCATTCATGTAGAGCTTTCCGATGGAGACAAACATGGAATAGTCCGTGACGAGGAGCGGCAGGTTGAAGCTTTTGGCCTGGTCGATGATGCGCGCGGTGGGTTCCTGCCCACGGACAAACACCACAGCGCCGACCTGGGAAATCGTGGCGGTGCGAACCACTTCTTCGCTCGTCAAACCGGTCAGCAGAACGCCGTCTTTGGCCACCGCCGACAGGATCGCCTCCATGATATCCGCGCCCCCTCCGGCCACGATGTTGCGTCCCAGGTCGTCTTCCCCCGTTAAAACCTTGGCTTTGAGAATGTCTTTAATTTCTGATAGCTTCATAGCCCACCGTCACCCGATCGCTCATTCGTACTTCTTTAGGATTGAGACCACCTTGTCGGAGCTGACCGCGCCGTGGGTGTCACTGCCCACGACCATAACCGGTGCCAGCCCACACGCCCCCAGACAACGGACACCCTCCAGCGAAAACCGCCGGTCCTCGGATGTTCCGCCTTCTTCGATATCAAATTCGTTGCTGATACGTGCAATCACCTCTTTGATGCCTTTGACATAACAGGCCGTCCCGGTGCAAACCTTCACCGTGTGGCGCCCCTTGGGTTCAAAAGAAAACAAGGCGTAGAACGAGGCCACACCAAAAACATCGCTGCGGGAAAGGTTCATGCCCGTGGCCACATATTCCATCAATTCCACCGGCAAATAACCTACGACATCTTGGCATTTTCGTAAAACCGCAATGACGGAACCGGCAATCGACCGATTTTGGGCGATGATGTCATCGATCTGACCCCACATGGCAGGGTCGATATCCGGGTGCTCCGGACGAAAGGCTGGCGTCATATTCCGCCTCCACTAGCTGAATTTAAGTTGGATGTCCGCAAAGATTGCGCTTATCACAATCACCTGGACTCGGCAACATTTAATAGTATCCCCGCTAGTTACAGCAGGTCGTAAAAACGACGGCAACCCCCCTCGACATCCGGCTTGCGCGTCTTGACGCCGCACACCGCCATGGTCTATAAGCCAGGCTTGCTTCGGCTTGCCGAGCACCTGCCTGAAACCCCCTTCCATCCAGGAGACCGACCCCGATGGTCGAACAACAACACATCGATGCCGCGACGACCTTTCTGCGACAGTACGGCGCCATTCAGCCGACGATCGGCCTCTTGGCCGGAACCGGACTCGGCGGCGGCTTTGAAACCATGGCCGTGGACCACGCCATCGACTATGGCGCGATTCCTCATTTTCCTGTTTCGACGGTTTCCGGCCACCGGGGTCGATTGCTCCTGGGGCGTCTTCAGGGCCATGCCGCCATGGTTTTCCAGGGACGATTTCACCTGTACGAAGGATACCACCCCCGACAAGTCGTTTTCCCGATCCGGGTAATGCAGGCGCTGGGTGTCCGCACCCTGATCGTGACCAATGCCGCCGGCGGACTGAACCCCGCCTTTCAGCCCGGTGACCTCATGCTCATCACGGACCATATCAACCTGACCGGTGAAAACCCACTGGTGGGGCCCAACGACCCCGCCTGGGGCGTCCGCTTTCCGGACATGAGCCGTGTCTATGATACGGCCCTGGCCGACCAGGCCCGGACCGCCGCCCGCCGCCTGGCCTGGACCCTGCAAAGCGGCATCTATGCCGGCCTGAAGGGGCCTTCCCTGGAAACACCGGCCGAGATCCGCTTTCTGACCACCATCGGGGCCGATGCGGTCGGACTTTCGACCGTCCAGGAAGTGATCGCCGCCGTGCATGCCGGCATGCGCATCCTGGGTCTTTCGGTCATCACCAACGTCAACACCCCCGACAGGCCTATTCCCGCCACCCTTGAAGACATCATCGCGGTCGCGGACCAGGCCGCCCCCCGACTGGCCCGGCTGGTCGAACACATTCTGGAGAAGCTATAGATGAAACACGCCGACATCCTGATCATCGATGCCTGGGTCCTGACCATGGATGCCCAACGCCGTGAATTCAACCCCGGATACCTGGCCATCAACGGGTCCAAAATCACCGCCGCCGGTCCCATGGCAGAAGCCGCCGCCTGGACGGCCGCGCGAACCCTGGATGCCAAAGGCGGCATCGTCCTGCCGGGGCTGATCAACACCCATACCCATGCGGCCATGACCTGTTTTCGCGGCATGGCCGACGACTTGCCGCTGATGGACTGGCTCCAGGACCATATTTTCCCGGCCGAAGCCCGACTCGATCACGGCCAGGTTAAAACCGGCACTCTGCTGGCCTGTGCTGAAATGATCCTGTCCGGCACCACCTGCTTCTGCGACATGTATCTTTTCGAGGACGCCGTGGCCGAAGCCGCTCACCAGGCCGGCATGCGGGCGGTGGTCGGGGAAGTGCTGTACGACTTCCCTTCCCCCAATTACGGTCCCATCGAGGCCGGTTTCGCCTACACCGAACAGATGGTGACCAAATGGCGCAACGATCCCCTGATCACGATTGCCGTGGAGCCCCATTCACCCTACCTCTGCGCTCCCGACCTGCTTCGCCGGGCCGGTGAAATGGCCCGGAACCACGATATCCCGCTGGTCATCCATCTGGCCGAGACCCGCAGCGAAGTGAAGACCATCCGTGAACGCTACGGCGTCACCCCGGTGGACCACCTGGCCAATCTCGATCTGCTCTATCCCGGCCTGCTGGCCTGCCACGGTGTCATGCTGACGGACAACGATATGGATCTGCTGCAATCCCACGACGTCAAGATCGCCCACAATGCCGAGAGCAACATGAAACTGGCCTCCGGGATCGCACCGGTGCCCCAATTGCTGGCGCGGGGCATCTGCGTCAGCCTGGGCACCGACGGCTGCGCCAGCAACAACAACCTGGACCTGATGAGCGAAATGGACACCGTGGCCAAACTGCACAAGGTCAACACCCTGGATCCCACCGTGCTGGATGCCGAAACGGTCCTGGGGATGGCCACCATCGAGGGGGCCCGGGCCCTGGGGCTGGCGGACCGGATCGGGTCCCTGGAACCCGGCAAAGACGCCGATGTGATCCTGATCGACACGCGCCAGCCGCACCTGACCCCCCTCTATCATCCTGCGTCCCACCTGGTGTACGCCGCCCGGGGCGGTGACGTCAGCACCAGCATCATCAACGGACAGATCGTGATGGAAAACCGGGAACTGCGGACATTGGATCGCGAGCGGGTGATGGAGGACGTCCATCGACTGGCCCGTGCCATCTGCGCTGAATTGCCCGACGCCGTCGGACGCTGAACCTCCGCCAAGTATAGCGCGGTCATCCATTTTTTTAGTGGCGTCATGGTGGCGTCCGATTCAATTCGTTTGGGCCTGACGATGTATGATCTTTTGATTCACAACGCATGGGTGGTCACCGTCAACGCACGGTGCGACGTCATCCCGGACGGAATGATCGGCATTCACGGCGATGTCATCACGCTCATCGGCCCGAAGGATCCCGACGACGCCCTGCCGGCCGCCCGGGAAACCATAGACGCCGGCGAGGGCATCGTCCTGCCCGGACTGGTGAACGCCCACACCCATCTGCCCATGACCGTGTTCCGGGGCCTGGCCGATGACCTGCCCCTGCAGGCCTGGCTCACAGACCATATCTTCCCGGCCGAAGCCGTCCATATCACCCCCCATACCGTTCATTGGGGCACCCTCCTGGGGTGTGCCGAAATGCTGCTGGCGGGAATCACCACCTGTTGCGACGGCTATTTTTTAGAAGACGCCGTGGCCCGGGCCGTCGCCATGACAGGCATACGAGCGGTTCTGGGACATGGCGTCATCGACTTTCCCG
>Ga0210141_1000116_pt1 | contig 10508 bp, 9 predicted proteins | sample China_Galinas_Co_2_FD_184862 | JGI IMG/M metagenome (GOLD analysis project Ga0210141, IMG submission 184862) | Wetland microbial communities from San Francisco Bay, California, USA, that impact long-term carbon sequestration -... | ecosystem: Environmental > Aquatic > Marine > Wetlands ...
CCCGCCATGGGCATGAAGTCCTGCTGAAAATCGAAAATTCCCCCAAGCTGACAATCGCTTTGCTGGACGGTCTTTCGATGGGGGGGGGCAGTGAACTGGCCCTGGCCTGCCAGGCCATCGTGGCCACACCGGCCGGCTCGATGGCTTTTCCGGAAACCGCCATCGGCATCTATCCGGGTTTGGGCGGCATGCTGCGCATGGCCCGTCAGGTCGGTCCGGAACTGGCCAAATACTTGGTCTTCTGCGGCGCGCCCCTCACCGCGGTTGACGCCCATGCACTCGGTATCGTCACGCGGCTGGTTGAGGCCGCCGAAGTCCCGGCAGCCCTCAAAACGCTGGCGGCCGCAGGCAAGCCGGATAAATACCGTCGGCGTGATCTGCCCGAAAAATTTGCCGCCTTCGCAGCCATGTTCAGCCCCGGAAACATAGCAGCCCTTTTTAACGGCAAGGCCCCGGCTGATGCCCCGGCCGATCTTGCCGAACGGGTCATGAAAACCCTGAGCTATAAGGCGCCACTGGCGCTGAGGCTGGCCGATGAGATCATCAACCAGCAGCAGGGATTGACGATACCCCAGGCCGTCGAAGTCGAACTGGGGCGTCTCAAAGACATTTTCTCGACTGCAGATGCGCTTGAGGGGCTCTCCACCGTCGGGAGCGGGCGGCCGCAGTACAAAGGTGCGTAGTTCGCATATTTCAGATATTTTTTTGCACTGGAAAAAATATTTATGAAATGCGGCCGAAGGGAGGCCATGACACGGGAAGAAGAATTGGTCGCCAGGGGCTGGCAGAGACGATCCACCCAGGATGAGCCGCGACTGTCGGAGATGGTGACCTTGTATGAAGACCTCGGGTTGGAGGTGCGCCTCGAACCGTTCGACCCTGGAGCTGCAGACGGCTGCAGAGACTGCATCGCCGTCAATCCGAATCTATATCGGACGATTTACACCCGAAAAAGAACGGAAGCCGGCTAGGGCGCCGCACTGGAGAACGCCCGGGCTCGGTTACTCCCGACGGTAGAAATTTGCTACCGCCAACCGACACAATCAACGATAGGAGTGCTAAAAATGAAGATGATTTCCTGGCAATTTGTCGAACCCCAGAAACCATTGCAGCGAGTTGAGTCAGAAACCCCCGAACCCGGTCAGGGCGAGGCCCTGGTCAAAGTCGCCGGATGCGGCGTATGCCACACGGATCTGGGATTTTACTATGACGGCGTGCGTACCAAATCCCCCCTGCCCCTGACTCTCGGACACGAGATCGCAGGCACGGTAGCCGCCACCGGTCCGGGAGCTGAAAGCTGGGCGGGTAAATCCGTCCTCATTCCGGCAGTAATGACCTGCGGCGACTGCGACGTCTGCAACCGCGGTCTCGGCAATATCTGCACCCGTCAGAAAATGCCGGGCAACGATATTCAAGGCGGCTTTGCTTCTCATCTGGTGGTGCCCTCAGCCCAGCTGTGCGAGGTGCCGGTTGATGCCGACGGCAGACCCCAGGGCGGCACTGACATCAGCCTGGCCGAATTATCCGTGGTCGCCGATGCCTTCACCACCCCCTTCCAGGCCGTCAAGGACTCGGGCTTGAGCGCCGATGACACCGCTATATTTATCGGCGTCGGCGGCGTCGGCGGTTTCGGAGCCCAGATCGCCAAAGCCAAGGGCGCCTCGGTGGTGGCCATCGATGTGGACGATGAGAAACTCGCAATGATTGCCCCCTATGTGGACAAGACTTTCAACGCCGCCATGGATTTTAAAGATCTGCGCAAGGCCGTTTCAGGCTTTGTAAAGGAATCGGGCCGCCGCCGCACCGAGTGGAAAATTTTTGAGACCTCCGGTACGCCCGCCGGCCAGAAAACCGCTTTTGGCCTGCTGACCTTCGGTGCATCGCTGGCCATCGTTGGTTTTACCATGGCGTCGCCGGAGCTGCGAATTTCAAACCTGATGGCTTTCAACGCAACCGCCCGCGGCAATTGGGGCTGCCTGCCCGAATATTATCCTCCCGCTCTCGAGCTGGTGCTCTCAGGCAAGGTGTCCCTTGGGCCGTTTGTGAAGAAATTCCCCCTCGATCAGATAAACGAAGTTTTTGAAATGGTGCACAGCCGCAAAATCAAGGAGCGGCCGATAATGGTCCCCTAAATATCGAAACACTCATTTGAAGCAATATCGAACTAAAAGGAACGAACAATGCATAAAATCCTCATGGAGAGCCCAGGTGAAAAGATGCTGATGCTGGGCAACGAAGCCATTGCCCGTGGCGCCATTGAAGCCGGTGTCGCCTTTACGAGCACCTATCCTGGAACCCCCTCTTCGGAAATTTCGCTCAACTTCTTTCAGGCCTCCCAGGAAAGCGATCTGTATTTTGAATACAGCAGCAACGAGAAAGTTGCCCTGGAAGTGTCGGCCGCCGCGGCCAACGCCGGGCTTCGGAGCATGGCCGTGATGAAGCACGTCGGTCTGAATGTGGCCGCCGACGCCCTCATGACCCTGGCCTATGTCGGTGTCAAAGGGGGATTGGTGATCCTGACCGCGGACGATCCCTTTATGTTCTCCAGTCAGAACGAACAGGACAATCGCTACTACGCCAAGCTGTCCGGATTGCCCCTGGTGGAACCCTCCTCGGTGCCCGAAGCCAAGGAGCTCGTCGGCTATGCGCTGGACATATCCGAACAGCTTCAGGAGCCGGTGATTTTTCGGACCACCACGCGGATCAATCATTCCACCGGCGTGGTGACATTCGGCAAGCTGAAACCGCGCAAGACCAAGGGTGAGTTCGCCAAAGACCCTTTGAACCTGGTGACCGTGCCTGCGGTATCCCGCAAGCTGCACGTCAAACTTCTGGAAAACTACGACAAGGCCAAGGCACTCTCGGAGACCTCGCCCTTTAATATCATCGAGGGTGATGGTGCAATGGGCATTATCTGCAACGGTGTCAGCTACAACTATGTCCGCGATGCCGTCAACGACCTCAAGATCTCCGATCGGGTCCGGGTTCTGCGAATCGGTTTTTCGCACCCGCTGCCGGAGAAAATGATCAAGGCGTTTCTAAAAAGCTGCGATAAGGTTCTGGTGGTGGAAGAAGGCGAGCCCTACATGGAAGAAGCCGCCAAGGCCTTCGCCCAGGAGGAAAAACTCGATTTGCCGATAAACGGAAAGACCGTCGGCAAGCTGACGCGTCTTTATGAGTACAGTCCGGCCCAGGTTCGCGAAGCCATCGCCGGGTATTTCGATGTTGCATATCAAGCGCCTGCGCTGCCGGATTTGTCCGATGTGCCGGCGGTACCCCAGCGGCCGCCGACACTCTGCGCAGGCTGCTCCCATCGCGCCACCTACTATGAAGTTGCCAAGGCCGCCGAAGGGATGGCCACCATTTATCCCACCGATATCGGCTGTTATACCCTGGGCCTGCTGCCGCCGCTGTCCATGGCGGATTTTCTGCTTTGCATGGGCTCTTCGGTGGGAACCGCCTGCGGCTTCAGCAAGGCCACCGACCAGAAGGTAATCGCCTTTATCGGGGATTCGACCTTCTTTCATTCCGGAATTCCGGGGTTGGTCAATGCTGTCTTTAACAACTGTAATTTCACTCTGGTTATTCTGGACAACGGCACCACTGCCATGACCGGGCACCAGCCCAATCCGGGAGTGGATATGGAACGGCTCAACTTGCCAGGTTACGGCAGGGTGTCGATAGAGAAAGTGGTCAAGGCAATTGGTGTGCCCCACGTGACGGTGATCAAACCCTACAAGGTCAAAAAAAGCATCGAGCAGATTCAGGAAGCCATTTCCTACAAGGGGGTATCCGTCATCATCTCTGAAGAAGTATGCGCCCTGTACGCAAAGGCACTGAAGTTGCCCAGGCGCAAACCGTTCCGCGTCAGTGAAAAATGCCAGAATCATCGCGACTGCATTGAGGGGCTGGCATGCCCGGCATTCTATGTATGGAACGAGAGGGTCAAGATAGACGCCGATATGTGCACCGGGTGCGCCCTCTGCGCCCAGATCTGTCCCGAAAATGCCATACTGCCGGTAAAAGCCGACGCGTGATACGGCAGGCCGTTCGGCATTTAATCCAGAGCAACTCTATCAATTAGGAAGAATTAAAATGGATACGACAAAACTGGTTATCGTGGCGGTGGGGGGGCAAGGCAACCTGCTGGCCTCCAGTGTTTTGGGCGAAGCGGCGTTGATGTCCGACATCCCCCTGCATATGAGTGAAATTCACGGTATGGCCCAGCGAGGCGGGGTGGTGGAATCCGCGCTTGTGTTCGGAGATGCCCACAGCACCATCATCTCCGACGGTGAGGCCGACATCCTGGTGGGATTTGAGCCTGCCGAAACCCTGCGGGCCATCAACAAATGCAATGCCGATACCGTGGTGATCACCAACCTGGCCCCCCTGATGCCGTTTACCGTGAACATCGGCCAGGGGGTATACCCGGACCTGGCCCAGTTGCAGGATCTAATCCGGTCCAAGACCCGAAAATTGATTGCCTTCAACGCCGCATCCCTCGCCAAAGAGGCCGGCAACAGCCTGGCGGTGAACATGGTGCTGCTTGGTGCGCTGGTCCAGACCGGGGTGCTGCCCTTGAGCAAGGAAACCGTCCAGGAAGCCATGCGCCGCAAAACCAAAGCCGCCTTTCTGGATTCAAACCTGAAGGCCTTCGAAATGGGGTTCAAGGCTGCTGAAAGCAATTCGGATTAAAAAAACCAGATCGCGCGCTGATTTCCCGGCCTTGCGGCCGGGGCATTGACCGTTCAAACTATCTGCCAAGGAGGGCGATAATGTACTGGAACGAAAAGTTCGAATGCATGCCGATGGAAGAGCTGCAAAAATTTCAGCTGCAAAAATTGAAAGAAACCGTGGCATGGGCCCGGGAGAGAGTCCCCTTCTACAAGAAAAAACTGGATGAGGCCGGTGTGAGCGCGGACGATCTGAAATCGATAGAAGATGCCGCCAGCCTGCCGGTAACGGTCAAGAACGACCTGCGCGACAATTACCCCTTCGGCCTTTGCGCCGTGCCCATGGGGGAGATAGTGCGGGTGCATGCCTCTTCAGGCACCACCGGCAAGCCCATCACCGGACCCTACACTGCCGATGATATGGACCAGTGGACCGAATGCATGTGCCGCAACCTTACGGCTGCCGGCATCCGCAAGGACGATCTGGTTCAGAACGCCTATGGATACGGCCTCTTTACCGGCGGTCTCGGATTTCACCAGGGCGCCACCCGAATCGGCTGCGCGGTGATACCCACCAGTTCAGGGCTGACCGAGCGACAGATCACCTTGATGAAGGATTTCGGTCCGACCGTATTGTTCGCGACCCCCTCCTACGCCCTGACCATCGCCGAAAGGGCCGAAGAGATGGGCGTCGATATCCGCAAGCTCCCGCTGCGCGTAGGGGTCTTCGGGGCCGAGCCGTGGACCACCGGCATGCGCGACGAAATAGAGGACCGAATGGCAATCAAGGCCCATGAAGCTTATGGACTTACCGAGATCGGCGGCCCGGGCGTCGGTTTCGATTGCGTGGCCCAGGACGGCATCCACCTCAATGAAGACCATTTTCTAGCCGAGATTGTGGATCCGCAGACTTTCGAGCCCTTGCCCCTGGGGGAAAAGGGCGAATTGATCTTCACCTCGTTGCAGCGCCAAGCGATGCCGATGATCCGCTACCGCACCAAAGACATCACCCGGTTGCGCCGTGAGAAGTGCGAATGCGGCCGCAGTTTCGTCAAAATGGACAAAATATTCGGGCGCTCAGACGACATGCTGATCATCAGTGGCGTCAACGTGTTCCCCTCCCAGATCGAATCACTGCTGCTGGAAATCGTGGAAGTCGAACCGCAATATCGTCTGGTGGTTCGCAAAAAAGGGTACCTGGATCAGCTGACCGTGCAGGTGGAAGGCAAGAAAGAGGTCTATGATGCGGGACCGGATCGGCGTGCCGAAGTTCAGGGTAAAATCCGGGCCCATATCAAGGGCATGATGGGTATCGGTGTCGATGTGGAACTCGTGGAACCGAAGTTCATTGCCCGCAGCGAGGGCAAAGCCCTGCGGGTGATTGACGAACGCCCGAAACAGGAGAGATAGCTACTGTTGCAGAGTGCCCTTTTTCTGCATGCCGGCCGGAGATACCGTTTTCAGAGGGTCAAGATCCGGCACGACGCAACAATGGGGGAAACCTATGAGTGAACCCGACTTTAAACCTGAAAAGTTCGCAGTTGTCGGCGCAGGCCCGGTGGGCTGCATCGTTGCAGCCTATCTTGCCCGTGGCGGTTATGATGTCACCCTTTGCGATGTCGTCCCGGACCTGCTCAAACCCGCACAGGACCCGGGCATCAAGATTGAAGGCGCAGAAAACTTTCAGCAAGGGGTCACCCGAACCGTTCAATCGGTGGATGCCCTGGCCGAACACAAGCCCGATGTCATATTCATCACCGTCAAGGCCAATGCGCTGCCCCTGATTGCCTCCGCCATTGAAAGCTTTCAGCATCCACAGATGTACGTGGTCAGCTGGCAGAACGGTATCGACACCGAGCTGGAGCTGTCCAAAACGCTGGGCCGCAAAGCTGTAATGCGGGCGGTGGTCAATTACGGCTGTGGTCTGGCAGGCCCGGCCCATGTCCGCATGCCGTTTCATCACCCGCCCCACTATATTCAGGAACTGGACGCCGACTCTCGCCAGGCAGCCGATATCATCGCACTGGCGTTGTCTACATGCGATCTGAATACCGAACACACCGATCAGATCGTGTCGATGGTGTGGCGCAAGACCGTTATGAATGCTTCGATGAATCCGGTTTGCGCCGTAACCGGGCTGACGATGTCAAGGGTCATGAACGACCCGATCGTTTATAGAATCGTCGATTCGCTGGTGCAGGAATGTATTGCCGTTGCCAGGGCCAATGAAATCAGCCTGGGCTGGGACTACTACACCCAGGCGATGGACTACATGCGCAATGCCGGCGATCACAAACCGTCGATGCTGATGGACATCGAAGCGGGCCGGCGCACCGAAATCGATTATATCAACGGCATGTTTGTCAAATACGGTGAACGCACCGGACAGCCCACCCCTTACAACAGAACCATGGTGGGTCTGGTCAAGGGCCTCGAGTCCCGCTGATTTTTTAATTGATGACGAGCTCGTTAATGGCGCCAGGTCGAGTGGATGTCATTTCTGGCGCAGGCCGGAATCCAGGCCTCCCGGAAAATGCTGGACTCCGGCTTGCGCCGGAGTGACGGAGTCGGGAATCTGAGAAAGCCTGAATACATCTTTGAAAAAGCAAATGGGCAATTGGGAATGGTATTGACATGACAGCAAAACCCATATGGGCGGGATGCGACGTCGGCTCCTCGCGCACCAAGGTTGCTATTTTAAATGAAGACAAAAACCTGATCGGTCACGCCGTGCACAAGTCCGGCACGGACTTTTCGGCCACAGCCCAGCGCTGCCTGGAAGAGGCCCTGGACATGGCCGGTGCCAGGCAGGCCGACATCGCCAACGCGGTTTCCACCGGCTACGGCCGTAAAAATGTGCGCTATGCCCGCGGTTCGAAGACCGAAATCGGCTGCCATGCCGCCGGTTGTTTTCTGTACTTCCCAAAACCGATTACCATCATCGATATCGGTGGTCAGGACAACAAGGTCATCAAACTCGACGGTCAGGGGCAACGGCTGAGCTTCAAGATGAACCGCAAGTGCGCAGCCGGCACCGGTGCTTTTCTGGAAGAGATGGCCGCACGCCTGGATATACCGCTGGAGGATATGAATGCGCTGGCCGCCGAGTCGCAGAACATGGTCAAGCTGGGCAGCTTCTGCACCGTCTTTTCGGCCACAGAAGTTCTCGAGAATATACGCCACGGAAAAAGGATCGAAGACATCGTCAAAGGCGTCTTCTTCTCGGTCATACGACGCGTGGCCGAAATGGATTCCCTGAGTGAAAACGTGGTCATGACAGGGGGCGTCGTCGCCCACAACCGCTACCTGGTGACCATGGCCGAGGAGATGATCGAGCGCCGTATCTTGGTGCCCGAGTATCCTCAATTGACCGGCGCCGTGGGAGCGGCCTTGTATGCCATAAAGGATACGGACCCGTAAAATTTCAAAGGGTGCTCTGATAGAAGGCAATTTTAATCGGCACGATGCAGAGCGCATAGCGCATATCGTTTTTGCGCTATGCGCTCTGCGCCATGCCCATTACCGCCGCCCGGGAACCAAAAGTGCCGTTTCCGGGCGGACACTAAAGATTAGGAGACTTACCATGCCCGAAGAAAAAAAAGTCGTCATCAAGCGGCTGGCGTCCGCCGCCACCATCGGTAATTTTATGCGTGATTATTATTTCGAACTGGATGAAGCCATGAAGGCCGGCGATCCCAAAATCGCCTGGTGCACCAGCGTCGGGCCGGCCGAAATTCTGCGCGCTTTCGGTTTCAAGGTCTATTTCCCGGAAACCCACTCGGCCATGCTCGGGGCCACGCGAATGGCCACCGATTTTATCCCCGAGGCCAACGCGCTGGGATATTCACCGGATATCTGCTCATATCTGACCGCGGACATCGGCGCTTTTCTGCGCGGCGCCACCCCATTGGAGAAGGTGTACGGCATCAAAAGCATCCCCAAGCCGGATGTGCTGGTTTTCAACACCAATCAGTGCCGGGATGTCCAGGACTGGTTCGAATGGTACGGCAAGAAATTCGATGCCCCTGTGCTGGGGGTCAATACTTACCGCGGCGTGGACGAGGTGACCGATTCCCACATCGGGTCCATCGCCAAACAGATGGAAGCCCTGGTGCCGCCGCTTGAGAAAATCGCCGGCAAAAAATTTGACATGAACGAGTTCAAGCGGGTGGTCAAACTTTCCCGTGACTGTTCCCTGATCTGGAAAAAAATCCTGGATTGTGCTTCCGCGAAGCCCTCCCCGCTGACCTTCTTCGACGGCACCACCCTGATGGGTCCGGCCGTCGTCGGCCGCGGCACCCAGAAAGCCCTCGATGTTTACGAGGAACTGCTGGCCGAGCTGCAGGACCGCATCAAAAACAAGGAAGGCGTTCTGGAAAGCGAGAAATACCGCATTTACTGGGACGGCATGCCGGTCTGGGGGCGCCTCAGCGTCCATGCCAAACTTTTTGCCGCCCTTGAGGCCAACGTACTGGCATCCACCTATTGCAACAGCTGGATTTTTTCGGCCCTCGACCCGGAAGATCCCTTCAACAGCATGGCCCGGGCCTACACCGAGCTGTTTATCGTGCGCTCAGATGAAGCCAAGGAGGCCTATATTAAGAAGATGCTTGACTTCTTTAAAATCGACGGCGTCATTTATCATGACGCCAAAACCTGCCCCAACAACTCCAACTGCCGCTACGGCATGCCGCAGCGGCTGGAATCGATCACGGGCATCCCCAGCCTGACCATCAATGGAGACCTCAACGACCTGCGCCTGGTCTCAGATGAGCAGACCAAGACGAATGTGGAGGCCTTCATCGAACAGCTGGAGGAAAAGCGGGGATAGGTCCTCAAATTTGTCGACGCCCGGCCGCTGGAAGGCTGCCGGGCGCCTCAACCACCAGCCAGCCCAGGGAGGCGCCAGCATGTTAGAATCAATGTTCAGGCCAAAATCGGTCGCCGTTATCGGTGCATCCTCCAAAGAACTGTCCATCGGCAACCGCGTCATCAAAAACCTACTCGATTTCGGGTTCAAGGGCGACATTTATCCGATCAACCCCAAGGCGGATGAAATCAGGGGGCTCAAGGCCTACCCGTCCATCATGGAGTGCCCTGACAATATCGATGTGGTCCACATGGTCATCCCGGCCAAGTTCGTTCCCATGGCCATGGAGGATTGCGGCAAAAAAGGCGTAAAAAACGTGATCATCAACTCCGGCGGATTTTCGGAAACCGGCCCGGAGGGCGAAGCCCTTGAGAAAGACTTTCTAGCCAAGGCGAAGCAGTACAACATCCGGGTTCTGGGGCCCAATTGCCAGGGGGTGATCAATACGGATGCCGACATCCGGGCCTACTGCAATTTCACCTTCACCTACCCCGATGAGGGATACATCTCGATAGTGGCCTTGAGCGGCGGTGTCGCTGAAGTAATCCACCAGGCTTTTTCACAGATGGGCGTCGGCACCCGCATCTATGCCTCCAACGGCAATGCCTGTGATGTGACCATCCCTGAGATCATCCGTTATCTCGGCGACGACGAGGGCACCCGGGTCATAGTAACCTATGTCGAAGGCCTGCGGGACGCCGAAACCTTCCGGGACGTGGCCCGGGAAGTGGCGGCCAAGAAGCCGATCCTGGCGATGAAAGCCGGCCGCACTATGGAGGGGGCCAAAGCGGCGGCATCGCATACCGGCGGGCTGGCCAAGGAGGATATCGCCACCGATCTGATTTTCAAAAAAGCCGGCATTCTGTCTTTTCGCGATGAGGGCGAACTGATTCAGGCGGCTGCCGGTTTTGCCACCCAGCCCATCCCCAAGGGCAACCGCGTCGGGATCATCACCAATACCGGTG
>Ga0210141_1000117_pt1 | contig 10505 bp, 11 predicted proteins | sample China_Galinas_Co_2_FD_184862 | JGI IMG/M metagenome (GOLD analysis project Ga0210141, IMG submission 184862) | Wetland microbial communities from San Francisco Bay, California, USA, that impact long-term carbon sequestration -... | ecosystem: Environmental > Aquatic > Marine > Wetlands ...
CAGTCATGCCGCCGGCATCGTGGAATACCGGCAGAAAAACGGCCCTTTCAAGAGCCCCGAGGACCTGATCCAGGTTTCCGGGATCGGGCCCAAAACCCTTGAAAAAAACCAGGGGCTGATTCTGGTGGAAGGCCCGGATAAAAAGCAGCAAAAATAGCAATCGGGGCAATGAGGCCCGGCATGCCGCTTCGGCAGCGGCGGCCGGGCCTGAACGAGGAGGCCTGAAATGAGCGAACGAATCAACACCTATAAAGATCTATGGGTTTTCCAGAACGCGCTCCACACTGCCATGCGGGTATTCCTGGCGACTGAGCAGATTCCGTCGGAAGACAAATATTCGCTGATCGAGCCCATGCGTTTTTCCTCCCGCTCGGTGTGTACGAACATCGCCAGGGCCTGGCGCAAGCGGCGATTCAAGACACCCTTTATCGCCAGGCTGAAGGATTCCGAAGGCGATGCCTGTGAAACCCAGGTCTGGCTCGAGTTTGCCCGGCAGTGCCAATGCCTCAGTGACGATGCCTGCCGGCAATTGGATGCCGCCTACGGTCAGATCATCGGGCAGCTGGCCAAAATGACGGACCAGCCCGAGAAGTGGCTGATCAAAAACCCGGAAAAATGTGAGAAGAAAAATGGGGCTAAAAAACCCGCACCTCGCCTCCAGAGAAAGCCCAGCGGTCGTCAGAAGCGTTAAGGTCAAAATTTGCGATTTTCCAGAGACCGGTTCAATTAAAGGAGGAAACATGGAACTCTACAAGGCAGTCCAGATGATCGAGTCAGTCGCAAATGGCATTAATCCGGAGAGCGGTGAGGCCTTCCCGACGCATTCTCCCTATAACTCTCCGGGTGTCATCCGAGCCCTGTTCACCTGCGCGCAGGCCATCAAGCATTCAGGTCCAAAAACAAAGAAAAGCGCAGAAGAAAAACAGGCTGAAAACAAAAGCAGGGGATTGCCGAAAAATGCCGGACTCCCCTGGACCAAGGCAGTGAAAGCAGAGCTGGCAAATTTATATAAAGCCGGCGAAAATCCCGACAACCTGGCCCGAAAGTTCGAACGCACCAAATACGCCATCGTTTTAGAGCTCAAAAAGCAGGGGCTCATTTCCGAAGAAGATGCCGGGAACATGAGTTAGAGGATATCATTGCCACATGGATCGAGGGGCTTTGGCTGGATAATTCCCTGCAGCTTAAAGGTGCCATGGATTCCCTTTCATGGACGAACACACCAACCACAACCGGAAGCGATCATATCGCCTGGAGCAAAATGATATGGCCGCCGCCGCTAAATCGCCCGGGCGGCCCGCTTAAGCAGAGAACCGCATAATTTTATTGACGTATATGTATCAGAAATGCATATTTATGCCCATGCGAGCGGACGCTCAACATAGATGACCAGGTTTTGGAAAAAGCATCAAAACTTACCGGTGTTAAAGAGAAAACTGCTTTGGTGCGACTTGGTTTAGAGGCCTTGATCGCTCGCGAAAGTTCCAAGCGCCTGGCTAAGCTCGGTGGGACCGAGGGGAATCTGCGCCCCATTCCCCGGCGAAGATCCGGATAATTCCCATAATGATGGGAATCGGAATCGGTTTCGTTGATGTACATCGATTGGCGTCTGCCCAACTATCAGGAACATTTTTATGGGCAACAGACAAAAAGCCAAATGAGGAAAAGTGAATCTGCTCGGCAGACTACTCTCACAAAGCGGAAGACCTCGCGGCTGGTTTGGCCGGATCCTTGTTCGTGGTATGAATTTGGGGCATTCCGGTCTAACGCGTTGGGGTCTTTCCAAGGTGGAGATTGCTGAAGAAGCGAACGTACTCGATATCGGGTGCGGTGGCGGTCGAACCCTCGAGTATCTCGCATCATTCGTAAAACTTGGCAAAGCAGTCGGCATCGACCACTCAGAGGACTCTGTTGCCGTCGCACGGAAAAGGAACCAGAAACTGATTGTCGGCGGCCGCGTTGAAGTTCTCCACGGGTCGGTATCATCGATGCCATTCTCGGATGCAGCATTTGACTGTGTTACAGCCGTGGAGACCTATTACTTCTGGCCTGATATCACCGCCGACCTTGCCGAAATACGGCGAGTGATGAAACCGGGTGGTCAGCTGGTGATCATCGCTGGTATGTACCTTGGATCGAAGTTTGACAAGCGAAACATGAAGCTGGTCAAAACCGGCGGCATGAGGTGCTTCTCCGCAGAGGAGTTCGAGAACACCCTCCAGGATGCCGGATTCCCCAGTGTAGCTGTGACTGTGGAGCCCAGAAAAGGATGGATTTGTGTGATCTCGGAGTTGGGGCCTAAAGACAGCGCAAAGGAAAGCGCAAAAGGAGACACGGCCTAAAAAGGCAAATGCACTCGGACGGCAAAAAGGGCCGCTTCGCTCTGCTTTTTGTCGCCGGCGATGTGCAACGTTGGATTGTGCGCGGAACTTGCCACAAAAGACAGGTATGGTGGACCGGCTGGATAATCAATGCCGCCGTGGGGAGCAGGCATCTGCGATGAATATTCGGCCGGCGGTGCGGTCTGACCTTGAGCAGATTGCAGCGATTCACATTGAAAGCTGGAAAGGCGCCTACAGGAATGATTTCCCGTCGGAATTTTTCGATCGGGAAATCGACCGGATACTGAAGCAGCACTGGGATGAGATTGAAATAAAGTCGCAGGACATCCTGCTGGTTGCCGAGGAAGACGCGCTGACCGGCTTTGTAGCGGTCTGGTGCCGCCCTGCGCCGTATATCGATAATCTGCATGTGAAGCCGTCGCTGCGGTCCAAAAATCGCGGATCCGCGCTGATGCAGGCAGCGGCCGGAGAAACAGTCCGCCGGGGGCACAAATCCGCCTATCTATGGGTTTTTGAAAGCAATCAAAAAGCGATCCGGTTCTATGAACGCCTGGGAGGCGTGCAGAAGCAGTCCATCCATAGAAATATTTTTGGATATGAAGTCTTGAGCCGCAAAATTCACTGGGATGATTTCTCTATTGTGGCCGGCAAGCTCTAATCCCGGATATCCAACCGCCCGGCACCAGAAGCGATCATATCGGCTATGACAAAGCCATGCTGAGTATCAGTGAAGCCGATCGGGTATCCGGAATTTGAAGGGAGTTTCCGATGTCATACGAAATAGTTCCTTATGATGACGCCCACCACAGGGATCAGGTCACTTCATTGTGGGCAGCGCTTTTTGGGTATGAAGCTGATTACAACGCCCCTGATTTGGTTGTCGACAAAAAGCTGGAAATCGATGACGGGCTGTTCTTTGTCGCGCTTGACACCAAACTGGAACGCCAGGCGGTCATCGGCACGGTCATGGCCGGGTACGACGGCCACCGTGGCTGGATCTATTCGATGGCGGTACGGCCCGAATATCAGAAACAAGGGCTCGGTTCCCAACTGCTCCATTTTGCGGAAGAAGAGCTATCTGAGCGCGGGTGCCTGAAAATCAACCTCCAAATTATGGAAGGCAACGAAGCGGTCGAGCGTTTTTATCTCTCCAACGGATACCTGACCGAGAAAAGAATCAGCATGGGCAAACAGGTAAGGGAGAATATCAGACAACATGAACCGGCCTGCGGGCGCTGACCCCGCCGCTTGCTGCCCAGGACGCTGTTCGTGAATATTTTTTGGCAAGCATAAAAAATATTCATCCTTCGGGCAAGCCGCAGACTTCCATATGCTGTTGGTGTCAGCGCAAGGGCTTGCGGTATCCAAGTGCAGATCTGCCCGCGTGTACTCATGAATGCCTTGGCTGTGAAAGCCTCCGAATCGTGCGATATCCGGGATAGGGGGCAGAATGACTGAACGAACCCTGCGTCAGCAGATTGTTGCACTGCTTGAAAAGCAGGCCATGGATGCCCGCGGGCTTTCAAGCGCCCTCGGCGTGCGGGAGAGGGAGGTGTATGCGCATCTGGCCCACGTCCAGCGGACGGTAACCGCGGACAAACGCCGCTTCGTCATATTTCCCAGCCGCTGCCTCGACTGCGGTTTCGAGTTTGAAAAGCGCAAACGGCTGACCCGCCCGAGCCGCTGCCCGCAGTGCAGAAGCTCGAGGCTCAGCCAGCCGTTTTTTCAAATCCGCTGAACGCCTCTATTTTTGGTACCAGGTGCCGTCGGCTTTCTGCAGCCACTCTCCGGGTTTGGCCACCTCTGCGATCTGCAGGGCCCGGCGCTGTCCCACGACTTCTGCCGAAACCCCCTGCTTGGCGGCGATGGCCTTGTAAATTTCGCCGCGATCCGCGTTTTCCGCGTTTATCAAGGCTTGCTTGTCGCCGGCCGCCTTGCGAAACTGAAGAAACCCGTTTTTGTCTTCACCGACAACCCCGTCGGCTTTGAGCGCCTCAATCTGCGGCAGACGCGCCAGCATGCGTGCTTTGAGGTCATCGGCCCAGGTCATTGTCGCCATAGATGCCAGCAAGGCGACCGCTACCGTCAAAGATACCCTTCGGAATTTTGAATTCATGAGTTTTTCTCCTTTGCAGTCATGCTTGATCAGTACCAGGGCAGTATGGTTTAGTCGATTTTTTTCTTGGCTGCATCGATGTCTCCGAAATAATCGTCCAGCGCCCGATCCACCTTGACGTTGACGTCAATGGTGATGTGGATGGGTTTGACTTCCACCGGGGCGACCTCCACTTTATGCTGGGTGCAACCGATGGCTGTCGTCAAGATAAACGCGGCAGCGATACTCAGGATCACTTTTCCCATCACTTTTCTCCTTATTTGCGCAACATTTGGATAATGGACTTGTACTGCAGGATCTTATTCAACGGCAGCCTGAAATTGACGTCCAGCCGAATGCCCTGAAACGTAGACCCCTTGGCCTGACCTTCAACACGGGCGAAACTGCCGATGTCCTTGCTGAAAGCAAAGGGAAGGGTTCTGGCCGGCTTGCCGTCCAATTGCAGCTTCAGCAGCATATCCTCTCCCTCGGTGCTGACGGTCAGCTTGGCCCAGTCAAAATTGTAGTCCTTCAAGGCCTCGCGGGCGATTTCCAGCTGCATGTACTGGGGGCTGTTTTTGGGAACGCCGGCGGTCAGGATTTCGGTTCCCTGCACACGGATCTGGCCGCCCTCGCCCGGCGACGAAAATAAAAACCCGTCGGCAACGCTCCATTTTTGGTTCTGGAAGCGGATCGGGATTTTTCCGGACACCGTGCCGCTGCCCTCGGCGTCGGCGGCCCCGAACTGCTCCAACAGGCGGGCCAGATTCAGCCGGTCGCAGAACAGCGTCAGCTCATAATCTTGCCTGTCGAGAAAGATTCTGGTTGAATGCATGTCGACCCGACCCGCGCTCCAATCAAACTGCCCCTTTTCAAGCAACACCGCCGGGGCCGGTTCAATCTGGAAGAAGATGACCCCGTTTTCGATCTGCATATCGCCCAGAATAGCTTTGGCAAAGCGCAACTGCTGGCCGGGGGCGCTGCGCAGGACGGGCAGGCCGGGCATCTCGATCCCCAGTTGGACACCGCTGACTTCAAAGTTCTCTTTTGATGCCTGCAGCAAGCCGTCGGTTAACGTGAGGCTGGATTCGCCCTTTACACCACCGGCGTCCAATCGCACTGCGGCCCTGGCCGCCAGGCGGCCGCCGAGAAACACTCCCTGACCGTTCGGCAGCAAGGTGCCCAAATCAATGGGAGCTGCGCTCCGGGGGCGCTCGGCATTTACGTTAAGGTTGATTACCGGCGATCCCTTTCCGGTCAACCGGGACTTCCCGCTGAAGTTAAGACCCAAACCGGGAATAATGGCATTTTGGTGACGGCCGTCCATGTCAATGCCGCTTTTGGTCTGGCGGATGGTCCCGGAAACATTCGTTAATTTCCATTTTTGAAAACGGGCCGAGGCAATTTTGAATTGTCCGGCTTTGCCGGTGGCTTTCGGCGGCGGCCAGCTGAGCGGCAGATTTCCGCTGGCGTTTTGGATTTCGGCCGCGCTTTCGGCCGCCGTCAATTTTGCCGCCGAAAAGCGGGCGGTGCCGGACGCCTGGAGTTTTGAGGCCGCCCGCGTTTGCAGAATGCCGTAAAAACCGGCTTTGGCACCGCTGAATTGAAACTTGTCGTTACCGCCGGAGGCATTTGACATGGATACACTCACCTCGGTGCGCTGTTCGGCAGGGGACACGGCTGGCATCGTGGTCTTGCCTTCTATGGTAAGGGTGGCTGCTCTGGCAGTCATGGAAGCGCTCTGAAGCCTGAGACCGTCCATGGTGGCTCTGTATTCAGCCGCAATTTGACTGGAATCCCCTTTGGCTGAAATGTGCAGGGGCCCCATGTCTGACAGCAGCTGCCCTGCGTCTGCTTCAAGCTGGATCCGTCGTCGGCTCGGGATACCATCGAAGGTGACTGACCAGCCGGCCGCAGGCTCGATCGATGCAACAAAACTGCCGTCAATTCTGGGCCCCTCGGCCAGATTGAGAAATTGTGCCGGCCGCCCGGTGATATTGAGCATCAGCGGTTCGGCAGCGACTCGACCCGAGATCCCAAGCCCGGCGGGGGACGGCAGGACGGTCGCGGCCAAACCGCTCAAATTCAGAACCGCTTCAGATTCGACCAGAAGCGGATCGGCACTCAAATTCCAGCTCTTTCCATCCGCGGTCCCGACTTTCATCTGCCAGCCCGGCTTCTCCGCGCCGACGGGCAAGGCCGGCCTGATGCGCATCTTTCGAAACTGGATTCCGCCGCCGGACCATTCAATGATTGCATCGGCCCCCGATATCTTAAATGGCGCCAGTGCCAGGTTGAGGCTTCCTTCTATCTTTACGGCACCCCCCAAATGCAAACCGGAGAGCGGCTCGGCAAGGTCTGCAAAAGCATTTAACTGCACTGCCTCTGCCGTCATCCGTATGTGCGCGCGGCCGGCCTCAAGATCGGTTTTTACGGTCGCACCGACCAGCTGGTCCCGCGGCCAGAAGAGAGCGTCAGCCGTCATCCGATCGCTGGAACCCTCATCCGGCGTTAAGTCGAGTTTGAAGGGAACGCTGAAAATCCTGCCGTTCGCTTTCAGTCTGATGCTGGATTGGCGGAGCATAAGGCGCTTAAACGGCAGCGCCACAGAAGCCTTTTGAGCCCTTTTGCCGGCTTGCGCCGGCTGTAAGCCAAGAGCCGCGCTGAGGCCTTCGTCTAATTTCAAACGCCCGTCCCGGTATTCGAAGTTTAGCTCGACGCCGCTTACTGTGACCCTCTGGATGGTTTTGTTCAGCAGGCCGCCGGGCGTGTAGTCGATTTGAACGCTATCGAGAAGTAAACCGGGGCCCGAGGCCTTTCCGATCCGGATTCGTGCCAGATCGGCGCCGAACAAGCCAACGCGGCGCACCTCAAGGTCAATTTCGTCCAGGCCGGCATCGGCGGCCAGCCTGGGGAGCAGATGCTTTTCCAGATAAGCCGGCAGGCTGGCATACACCAGCGCCAGGCCGATACCGATCAGAATCAGTATGGCCATCAGCGCGATGACGATATGTGATGCTTTCAAAAAACGGGCCATAGTCAACGATCACTGCCGGCAGACACATGCGTTTTTAATTACAGATATTACCCCATAATACCGAGTTTTACAAATTTTCTTAATAAATTCAGGCTATAGATATTGCCGGCCGCCGCTTTCCACTGACAGCTATAAGACGGTCGAATCGATTTTTTAGACGACACCCTCCCTTAAATCCGGAACCCGAAAATCGACATCAGAAACAAGCACTGGATTCGAATCACTTTGGAATTTTTGTCATTCGGATTGGGGGCGGGGCGGTTATCTTCTGCGAATAAAGGAACTGCGGGTCATGCCGGCTCCGACAGAGTCGTAGAGGATCAGGCGGCTGTCCCTGAGGCCCTGGACATTGCGGTTGACGGCCAGCCCCTGGATGGTGTCCGGTTCGAGGGCGCCCCGCGCCAGATCATAGGGCAGTCGCTGCATGCATACCACCGAGCAGTTGCCGCGCAAGTGCACGTTGGTGACCATTCTACCGGCCAGAAAATCAGCCGCCTGCCTCTTGGCATCCGGTTTTTCGGGACCGATAATCTGTTCGAGGGTCAGGGGGATCATGGCGAAATTGGCCTGATGTTCTATCATCAATTCGATGTCTTGCAGCGACAGGCCGTTGCGGCCCAGCAGTGTTTCGATGTGGTTGCGGGCGCCGCGGGTGGCATGCAGAAAAACCCCTTTGCCGTCGATCAGACCATACAGTTCGCCCTCCTCGCGGATGGCTTCGATAAACCCGGCAAAACAGCCGTGGGTGCGTGTCAATGTGTCGATGATGCCGCTGCGGGGCGAGGCCAACGGCGAAAGGTTGCCGCTTTTGATCGACAAAACGCCGTTGCGGTGCGGCCCCAGATAAATCGCCGCCACCCGAGGGTATCTGCCGGATGCCGCATAGGCCTGCGCCAGCTGTTGAACCTGATCGGGATCGTTGTCCAGGGTCATGATGTCAAAAGCAAATCCTTTCACACGGCGGTCGTAGAAATCGATGGCCTCGCGGAAATTGCCAAAGGTGCCCGCTGCGGTTTCCCGGGGATATGTGCGTTCGATCAATGCATGCTGGATGCGAGCGGCACTGGCGGGCACCCGGTATTCCAGCAGCCCCAATTGATTGTCCAGTATGATCCCGTCCAGAGGTTCCGGCAGGTTCTGGGCCGCCAGAAGATCGGCGATTTCAGCAATAAAATCTGAGCCCACTGAAAACCGGATTTCTTCGCCGGCGTTGACCCGATCCAGGCGGTCAGCGCTGCCGCGGGTCTCAACGGCCGTTGCCAGGGCATCGTCGCCGAAGATGATATTTGCGGTATCCAGCGGCTTAAACGCTTCCGCCCGGTGAATGTTCTCGGCTCCGACAATGACCGAGAGGTCTCCGGGCGACAATCTGCCGGCCAGCGACAGCATAAAGATAGTTTCCACAGCGACGTTGAACCCGGGACAACCCGCGTAGAGGTCGAAGGCGAATGCCTGCGGCGCCAGATCCTTGATTCTTGCATAAGGAAAGCGCACGAACGGCCCGGAGTCCATTTTGTCCTCGCCGATGTTGGTGGCGCTTACGATGACCTTGATCCGCGCCGGATCGATATCGGAGCTGGCCAGCAGATCTTCAATCGCAATCACGCCGATGCGCTCATCCGCCGGGGCCTTGATGCGCGTGCGCACCCCGATTCGAGACTCGATGGTCTCGGATGTCACCGGGATGCCCCCCTTGAATTGCATGCCCTTGTTTTCGTAGACGGAGTTGTCGACCGGGACACCGCCGTTCCAGGCACCCTGAGCCACAATATCGACGATACAGTCCATGGCCAATTCTCAAATCCTATCGACTCGTTAATTTCAAATGACGAATCCCGAATGTCAGGGGCCGTCACACATTGAACCGGATTTCCACGATGTCGCCGTCGGCCACCGGGTAGGTTTTCCCCTCCAGGCGCACCAGACCCTGCTTGCGGGCCTCCGGGTATGAACCGCAGTTCTCCAGATCGTCATAGGCCAGCACTTCCGCCCGAATAAACCCTTTTTGCATGTCCGAATGAATGCTGCCGGCCGCTTCAGCGGCCGCCGTGTCGCGCGGGATTGTCCATGCCCGGACCTCGTCTTTGCCCACAGTGAAAAAGGATATCAGCCCCAGCAATTGATAAGAGCGCTGGATTATGCGGTGGCGGGCGGATTTTTTGATGTGAAATTCCTGCAGGAACTCGGCGGCTTCATCAGCGGCCATCTGGGCCAGTTCCTGTTCGAGCTTTCCCCGGATGCACATGCGGTTTTCCCCGGCGGCGGCGCCTTCCAGTTCGGGGATGCTTTCATCTTCTTCATCATTGTTGAACAGCACCAGCATCGGTTTGGCCGTTACGAGGGCAAAACCGCGCAGCGCCTTGGCCGCGGCCAGCTCGGGATTGGCGCGCAGCGGTGTCTCGGCATCCAGCATCTGACGGCACTGCTCCAGCAGAGCCCGCTCTTCGGGGTCCATTTTTCTGCCGCGCCGATGATCCTGTTCGATCCGCTCGATCCGTTTTTCCACCACCATCAAATCGGAAATCAACAGCTCCTGGTTGAGTTTGCTGAAGTCGAGCTGTGGTGTCTTGCGGTCCGGGCCCAATCCGCTGTGGTTGCAAACCACCTGCAAGAGGGCATCGCAATCCCGCAGGGCCGGCTGCACCAGCGGTTGGTCGCTGCCCTCTGTCCTGGCGCCGGTGTCCGCCGGCAGTATGTATTCGATCTGGGCGTAGATGGTTTTCTTGGGCAGGTACCTTCTGCTGAGCGCATCGACCCTGTCGTCCGGCACACTGATGGTGACAATGCGGTCCTCATCCCTGCGGCCGGATTCCAGAGCAGTCTGAGTCAGCGCTTCAAATATGGTTTTGCGGCCGGCCCCGGGCAGGCCCATGATTCCGAATCGCATGCGCTTATGAATTCTTGCGGGGGGTTATATCATCCAGCGACAGTTTGCCTTCGGATTCGAAAGGCAGCATCGGCAACAGCATCGACTCCCCGCCCAGTCGCAGTTTACCTTTCAGGCGGTAGGACAATTGCTGATGATGCTGCA
>Ga0210141_1000118_pt1 | contig 10463 bp, 6 predicted proteins | sample China_Galinas_Co_2_FD_184862 | JGI IMG/M metagenome (GOLD analysis project Ga0210141, IMG submission 184862) | Wetland microbial communities from San Francisco Bay, California, USA, that impact long-term carbon sequestration -... | ecosystem: Environmental > Aquatic > Marine > Wetlands ...
GGGGAGACCGCGGCTCCCGCATGCTTTTTGCGGGAGAACGCGGAGGGGGCAGGAATGCCCCCGCTGCTAAGTCATTGAAATAACCAGACACGTAGACGTTAAAGTGAAGGGGGGAAGCGCACCCTCTGAACACGTACCTTTTTTTAATGCAGTTTGATCGTTAACCTAATTTTTGACTTCAAACATGCTGTTGTGCAAACGCTCCGCCCTCAAACAGAACGCTTCCAGATTGGCATTGATGATCTGGGGAAAGGGCGACCCATCGCTTTCGATGGCCAGAAACGGCAGATCATCCACTTGGGCCAGAGTTTTACGGAGCCGGCGGTTGCCGGGGTCTGTGGCAAGCTTTCCGTCGCGATTCATGGCCTCGTTCAGGATGGCTTCCGACAGGCGGTTGGGCATACACCCAAAAGGACCGATGGCGATGACCCCGCAGGTATGCGACACGATCTCGGTCAATGAACTTCCCACCGTGAGAATGGCTTCTCCGGCCAAATTGGGTGATAAATGGCGGGAGGCGTTGTTGATGATGGATTGGATATTCAGCGGCTCTCCGTTCACCAGACCGGTGCCGGCAAGTTTCGATTGGATACGTTTTTGGTATCGGGCCATGTAACGTTTCTTCAGTAAGAATGTCAGCTTTTCTCTTTTTGACATGGTATAATCTACGAGCCCGTTATCCACCAGATAGTCGGAATAGAGGGCCCATTCTGCAATGGGTGAGCAGATGCTTGCAAACCCTCTTTTGGCGAGCCATTCTGTCAGATATTGTCGGGACAGGGAATCTCTCCGGACGAATATCTCTCCAACCAGTGAGATGGCGGGCACCGTTTCGGGGGGTCGCTTCATGGGGATCCGCCGGATGCGTCGGGCTGTCTTTTCGAGTTGTGTTTCAAGCCGGGAGAAATCCCCGATTTCGAGTGCGCCAACGATCGAGGTCCACGCATCCTCGAATATTTTGATCCCCGCTTCCACATCAACGGCATTGGCCAGGATCATGGATCGGATGTCCTCCATGACGTCGGATACGACAGCCCCCCACCATGCTTTTAGATGAAAATCGTTTCCCAAACCGGCATAGGAATTCTCGGATGTCAGGGAAAATATGGCCACGTTGGGGATCTCTTGCTTTCGAATCAGATCTTCCATGAAGATCCGGTACTGGCCGAATCGGCACGGACCTGATCCGGTGGCCATAAAGTAAACCAGGATATCGCTGTCGTTTTTTTCGTTGTGGATAAAGTTGAGCAGGGTTCCCGTGGTGAGGATCAACGGCAGGCACTCCTTGCAGGATGTATTTGCCCGCCCCAGTTTCAGAACCCCTTTGTCGGACGGTGGATACGCAATGGCGTCAATGCCCGATCCCCGAAATACTGCGGCCAGGGATTCCGTGGCCAGACGGCCCATGGATGGAAGCAGGAGTTTCACCCGGGAATCGGTCAGGGGCAGCACCTCCCCCGAGCCGGTGATCACCGTTGGAATGCCCTTGTCCAGGGTGGTCCGGGCAGGAATAAACGTCCGCTCTGGTTTGGAAACTCTTTTTTCCGCAAACAGTTTCCGATACGCGGATACGATGTCTAAAAACGCCTCGATCCGGGTTTCCAAACCCGCATCGGCAGTGTGGTTATCCAGTTCCAACGTCAACGAAGGCTTACGCCCCATGATATCCCTGAAATACCCGATAATAAACGAATCCGGACCGCAGGAAAAGTTGGTGATAAACGTCCCGAACAGCTGGGGATGCTGTTCCACGAACCGGGCTGCCTGGAGAATCCGTTGACCCAGACCCCAGTACATATGCCGTTTGCTTTTCCCGTCATCGGACAGGAAAAAATCAAAGGGGATCACCCGAACACCCCTCGATGCCAGCTTGTGGGGAATCCCCATGTGGGCTTCTTCCACAAACCCGTTGTATGATCGTCCGAAAATCACCACGGCGGTCTGGTTCGGATCGGATTCCAGTTCTTCTAAAATCTTTTTCCCCATGGCCCGCATCTTTCCCACGCAGGCGGTCTGACGATCCAGGGCAACTTCAAAGGCCGCCAACGCTGTTTTGCGTTTCAGACCCATCTGAACGGCGGTGTCAACCAACGGCTTCCGGGCCGCCGACAGCCCGTGGGTCAGGTTGAGAAGCGGAGTCAGCACCCGGGTTCCTCGGGCCTGGAGCTTGTGGAGTTTTTCACGAAAGGTGGCCTGAAGATAGAACGTCTCTCCCTGGACAAACGGACACACCTGGGAGCTGGAGTTTTCGTCCAGAACCGGCACTGCCTTGAAATGGGGCAAAAAAAGGTATTCCGGAGGGGGGGCCATTTCAAGAAGGGAATGAAAATATCCGTGGGCCAGTTCCCCTGGATAGCAAAACGCGGCGTTTCTCTGGTCGATCCCTTCCTGGCTGCAGACATCGGGCACCACCGGTTCCAATCCCAGTTCCCTAAAGAACGTCGAATACAGCGGATAGTAGGTATTCACCAGAAAGCTCCGGTTGATGCCGATCCGCTGTCTGGAGTCTTTTTTGCTTGTATCCGACCCGGGAACGGGTCCGGTACCGTACCCTTCGAAGATCAGCTGCTGTCTCACCCGGACCCGGTCCAGCTTTTCAACGTCGTAGCGGAGGTTCTTCCGCAGGTTGTAGTACCGGTTGCAGGCGCCCCCGAAGGGGTAACGGCCCCCCTCCAGCTCGATCATGGCGATCTCGCACCGCCGGTCGCACTTTTCGGCACCCCCTTTGCACACAAAGGCCTTCCCGTAGCCTACCTCCCGACGGGCCAGCGATGCCAGGTCAAACCGCTTCTTTTTCAACAATCCCTTTTCGATTCTCTGTTTGACTTCCAACGCCACCCCATAGGCCCCCATGAGTCCCGGCTCCGGGGGAACGATGATCGGTTTGCCCACAAGGGAGGCCATGGCAAGGGGAATCGCCCGGTTGTAGCAGACACCCCCCTGCATGAACACCTTGTCCCCCACCGGCCGGCTCCCTTTCACACGGTTCGAATAGTTCATGCAGATGGAATAGACCAGACCGGCCACGATATCCGCGTGCTCGATCCCTTCGTGAATGGCGTTCTTGATGTCAGAGGTGATGAATGCGGCACACTGGTCATTGAAGTTGGGGGGATGGTTCCCCGTAAGGGCCACATCCGCAATCTCCGTCATGGCAAGGCCCAGGGTTTCATGGGCCGATTCCTCCAAAAACGACCCGGTCCCTGCTGAACAGGCTTCGTTCATGGCATAGTCCGATGCCACACCGTTGGTGATATGGGTGTATTTGGCGTCCTGTCCCCCGATCTCGAAAATGGTGTCCACCCCGGGATCGAAAAACACCGCCGCCGCCGCATGGGCGATGATCTCGTTGATAACGCTGTCCGTGAGGGCGTGGAGACCGGCGATCTGCCGGCCCGAACCGCAAACCCCCAAACCGTCTATGAATATTTCAGATGGGTCGACCGTTTGCTTGACCTGGTCCAGAAGGGCCCGGTAACACTCCCGGGAAGCCCCCACCGGATCACCGCTGGTGAGCAGATAAACGCTCGCCAGCATGGCGTTGTCCGATGTTCGAACCAGCACCGCCTTGGTGGTGGTGGACCCCACGTCCAGGCCTAGGATACAGTTGTCGCCGGCACGGATCTCCCCTTTTTCCAGGGTCTTGAACGTCACCATGTCTTTGAAATCTTTTAGGGCTGGGAGCCGGTCAAAGGAACCGGCTTTGTGCTTCAACAAATCGGATGTTCCGGAAAACTGGGCGGTATCGTTCTCCAGCCCCCACAGCGCCGCCCCCAGTGCTTCAAAATAGGCCGCCTCCGGCGGAACGATCAGCCCGGGAATCTCTTGGCGCAAATATTCCACCATCATCTGGTTCCGGGCCGCTCCCCCGGTGATCATGATGTTCTTTCGTTCAACCTTTTTCAAAAGCTCCAGGATCTTGCCGGCCATCATCTTGCACAGACCCGCCGTGACCTTTGATTTGGGAATCCCTTTGTTGGTGGCGTGGGTACAGTCGGATTTGCAAAACACCGAGCAACGGCCGGAAACATGATGCGGCGCGGTGGTGGCGGCCCACTGGGCCGCCTCTTCCAAAGACACGTCCATTCTCCGAAGCTGTTGAAGGAAAAATTCCCCGGTTCCCGAAGCGCATTTGTTGCCCGTCAATACATTGGAGATCTGCCCCAGGCGGTCGAGCATGTACACCATAAAGGTTTCACCTCCGGCGGAAACAACCGCCGGACACGAAACCCCGGTGGGCTTTACGAATCGATAGGCATATTCCACAGCTTCGGGTTCGGGAATGGACGTGAGATTGACAAACCCCCGGAACTTCCGGCCCGTGGCCACAATCCGGTCGAATGAACCCAGGTCAAAACCGTTGACCGCAGACAGCAGCATCCGCTTGGGATCCCCTTCGTGGGCATGGCGTGAATATTTTACCACACGGGGGGAACCCATCACCGTTGTGGGGTTCCCCGTATCCTTCTCCGGTTCGTATTCCAGATGAACCAGGGAGATGGTGGAGGCCCCAAGACACAAACCCAGGGAACTTGTTTTTCCCGGAAGACGCTTTTTCTGATCCGATTGTCCTTTGGAACCTTCATTATTCATTGGTCGCTCAAGCCCCGAACAAGAATACAGATTTCTAATAAAATTGAAAAAATAGCGTTGAGAACATGTGCCGGCCGGACCAAAAGTATAAAAAAAACCCGTTTGTGTGTCAAAGAAAAAGTGCCGGATCATAGACAAAATAGGGACCGACGAATTTGTCCTTGTTTCAAAATTTATTCCATGCTATCAAACCGAATTTAAACAGACCTTTTATACAAACATTTTCATGATGACCGTTTAAAAGGAGGAAGAATAGATGATACAATTGAGTAGGAGTGTCGGCATAATTCTGGTTCTAATTGTTGGATTCCTGGTGCAGGTGCTCTTTTCACTGGCAGACCAAAAAGATACACCCAACAAAGCTGTCGTGGAATTTAGCAAAGCATATTTCCAGCTTGATCGATCCATGGCGGATAGAATCTGCAAAAAACAACTGACAACCGACGATGTCGATATTGTCGATCAGTATCTATACCTCGCTTCAAAAGAGGCAAACGAACGCGGGTTTGATATAAATTTCCTGAAAAACAAACTCTACCACATAGAAACCGAGACCCTTTCAAAAAATGATACCACCGCCAAAATCCGGATAACCGGCAAAACCAGAGTTGCCATCAATCCTGTTTATCCGGTTGTGGCGAAACTTTTTAACATCGGTGCAACCCAGGAGGTTGAGGAAACTTTCAACGTCATCAAGGAAGACAGCGGATGGAAGGTTTGCGGAAATCTTTTTTCTTTGCCCTGATGTGGCGGATAATGATCTAACCATTCAAACCGTCTGACAATAAAACCATCTGTTTTAAACCGAACAAAATAAATTCAGATGGTTTTTTTAAAGCTCCCAAAAGGAAACGTTCTGCCTTGGGTCAGTACTTCCCAGCGACGGTAAGGAACTTTATCCATTTTAATATGCCCTCTCGGTTGCAGTTCAAAAGACTAAATTAATAAAATTGTTTCAATCGATAGAAAAATATGGAAATTATATATGCTCGTTTTCGTAAACGAGCCCGCCAGATTGTTTCTCACTACCCATCTCCCGACTTTTACCAAGATTATTCTTTCGCAAATGAAACGTCCCGTCAGTATTTTGAAACCGATTCTTTAACTGCAGAAATACTGAAAATCGTTGCAGAACACATAGAAGAAAATTTTGGACATGGCCTCGAGCATTCTATCAAGGTGGCCATCGATGCAGGCGCTTTGATGATCATTGAGAACAAACTTGCCCAACAACCCGACAACCGAATAAACCGCAGGGTCGCGGTTGTCCAGTGTGCCGGTCTCCTCCACGACATCAAACGCAGGCAGGAAAATCACGCCGTTAAAGGATCTGAACATGCACGGAAGGTTCTGGAACCCTATCCCCTCGATCCCAGGGAGGTTGACGATATTTGCCGGGCGATTCGAAATCATGAAGCGTTCAAACCCACGGAAAAAGCAGATACCCTTGAAGGTGCGCTGGTTTCCGATTGTCTCTATGATGCCGATAAATTCCGTTGGGGACCTGACAACTTTACGGATACCGTGTGGGCCATGGTATCATACTATAACATCCCTGTTGTCGAATTTATGGATCTTTATCCTGGAGGAATGGAAAAGCTTGTCAAAATAAAGGACACCTTCCGAACACGCACCGGAAAAAAATACGGCCCCCAGTTTATCGATTTAGGTGTTGCAATCGGCAAAGAACTCTTTAATGTTATTAATGTTGAGTTTGCGCACTTATTATAATTTTTTTTCATCCTGATGGATCGAAAATCGCGTAAGGTTTGTTTGATGAGCGAGGAATCTTCACGGCGTTACTATGCCGGTCTGGATGCCCGGTTGTGGGTGACATTTGTTGTGATCACTGCCATAGCCATGTTTGGTTTGAGCCCAAATTCTGAAGCCGCTGAGAATGACCTTCCGTTTTATCCCGGGGAAAAACTGGCGTTTCAGCTTAAATGGACGTTTATACCGGCCGGAGAAGCCGTTCTTGAGGTACTGCCCATAGACACCCTAGCGGGGGTCAAAGCATACCATTTTTTGTTGACGGCAAAATCGAATTCCTTTATCGACAATTTTTATAAGGTTCGGGACAAAATAGATGCCTATACAGATATTGAGATGACCCATTCGATCCTTTACAAAAAAAAGCAGCAAGAAGGCAAAACACATAGAGATATTGCGGTGAATTTCCATTGGAAAAATAACAAAGCCGTATATTCAACATTAAAGGAGACGCGTCCCCCCATAGACATATTGCCCGGATCATTCGATCCATTATCCGCCTTTTATTTTGTCCGTCTTTTTGATCTTGAAAAAAAATCATCCATCGAACGTCCGGTAACCGATGGAAAGAAATGTATCATTGGCAAGGCAGCTGTTGTCAAAAGAGAAACCCTCAAACTGGCAAGCGGGACCTATGATACCTATTTAATAGAACCCGAGATCGAACACGTCGGCGGTGTGTTTGAAAAAAGTAAGGATGCCAAAATTCAGGTATGGGTCACAGCTGACCACCGGCGAATTCCCGTTAAACTAAAGAGCAAAGTCGTTGTGGGAAGCTTTGTTGGAGAACTCATTTCAGCTGAAGGCTTAAAATAAGAGAAAACAGATCATCAGGGACTTGGAAAAACATGTCAAATGACGGTGCCTTATCCGGAATAACGGTTTTGGATCTTTCACGTCTGCTGCCCGGCCCTTTTTGCACCATGATCCTGGCGGACCATGGCGCACGTGTGATCTCGGTGGAGGATAAACGTTTTATGGCAGACGGCCTTTTCATTCCCTCCATTAATCGAAACAAAGAGCATATGTCTCTAAATCTCAAGACCCCGGAAGGTAAAGAAATCTTTTACCGGCTGGTCGATAAAACAGACATTTTGATCGAAGGGTTTCGACCGGGGGTTGTTCACCGGCTGGGTGTTGACTATGATACGGTTCGTTCCGTCAATCCCAAAATCATTTACTGCTCCCTTACAGGTTATGGACAGACCGGGCCGTATAAAAATCGCGCCGGACACGACGTGAACTTCCTTGGCCATTCGGGTGTTCTTGATCTCATGGGAGAACCGGACCGGCCGCCATCCATCCCCGGAGTCCAGATTGCAGACATTGCGGGCGGGGGAATGAATGCCGCCATCGGTGTCCTTCTGGCGCTATGGGCCAGGGAAAGGACCGGAAAAGGCCAGCATATCGATATTGCAATGACCGATGGAATGGCAAGTCTTCTGCCCTTGGCGCTGTTTTTTTATCAACGCACAGGAGATGGCCCGAAGCGCGGTGACTCGTGGTTTTCTCACCGTTTCGCGTTTTATAACACCTATGAAACAGCCGATGGCCGCCATATCTCCATCGGTGCTGTGGAACACCGTTTCTGGAAACAACTTTGTGAATATTTAGGTGTTCCCGAGTATGCCGCTCTCCAGTATGACGAAAAATGCAGAAAAGAGATTCTCGATTTCATGCGGACCACTTTCAAGAAAAAGACCCTTGCACAATGGGAGACAGAACTTGCGGACCTCGATGTATGCTGGGGACGAATACAGAATCTCAAAGAAGTGCTGGAAGATCCTTATTTTAGACAAAGGGAAATGGTTGTTGATATCCGACAAAAAGACGGGGAGTCCTGTAAAACCCTCGGTGTGCCGATTAAGTTGAGTGAAACTGCCGGCGCCATTCGAACACCGCCGGTGGATTTTGGAGAAAGCACGGTCTCTATTCTTGAAGAACTCGGTTATACCGAAAACCAGATAAATTCGTTTGCCGAAAAGGGGGTATTTTAAGGTATCCAAGCCCAAAGGATGGTATACCTTGATTCGCACCTGTAAAATACGGTATTTGGAAGGAAGAATGATAATGATTAAAAACATATTGGTGATCGACGAAAAAACAGACGATTTAAATAATATTAAGACCTTATTAAAAGACGTAATCTCCGATTGCCGAGTGATTTCCGTCCGATCCCCTTTGGAAGGGTTAGAACGCGCAAAGGTCGAATCTCCCGATGCCATTCTTCTGGGCATTTGCGCACCGGAAATGGAGGGGTATTCGGTTTGTAACCGCTTGAAATCTGATGAAAACATCCGGAGAATCCCGGTTATTATGATGATGGAAGCCCAATCGGAGCCCGATAGCTATGTTAAGGGATTGGACGCCGGCGCTGACGCTTTTCTGAATAAACCGATTACCCCTGCCGAGTTAAAGGCCCAGATCCGTATGGTATCCCGCGTCCATGCATTGGAGAAAGAAAAAACCCAACTTAAAAAGCAGCTTCAGCAAGCACAGAAAATGGAGTCCATTGGAACTTTGGCGGGAGGTATTGCCCATGAATTCAATAATATTCTTTTCCCCATAATCGGCTACACCGAGATGAGCATGTACGATATCCCCGAGAACAGCAAAACCCGAAAAAATCTGGCAGCCGTCCTTAAAGCAGCCGACCGGGCCAAGGACCTTATTCAACAGATCCTCAGTTTCAGCAGAAAAGGCGGGCAAGAGAAGAACCTCCTAAAAATTCAATACGTTTTAAAGGAAACGCTCAAGCTGTTGAGAGCATCGCTGCCGGCAACCATAGAAATCCGCCAGGAAATAGACAATGCCTGTGGCCCTTTAGCAGCCGATCCGTCGGAAATACAACAGATCTTAACGAACCTTTGCACCAATGCATACCAGGCCATGGAAGAAAAGGGCGGGGTACTGGAAGTAACCCTCTCGGAGATAATTATAGATTCTGGCGAGGTATCCTCCAATGTGGATCTGAACCCTGGAGCCTACTTACAACTGGCTGTTAAAGATACAGGCCATGGCATTGAAACGGACCAGATACAGCATATTTTCGATCCTAACTATCACCAAAATAAAGACAAACGGACGGGCCTCGGCACAGTATGTGAAATTGTCCAAGGCTATAAAGGAGTTATCGACGTTGACAGTGAGCCGGGTCGGGGAACGATCGTGAGCGTTTACCTGCCGCTGCCCCATGGGACATCCCAAACCGTGTCGAGTGCATCTACCGAAGACGGCATACCCATGGGTAATGAAACGATTTTGCTGGTTGATGATGAAGAAGATGTGCTCGGGATGATGCATTTGATGATGGAGAGACTCGGATACGGCGTTTTTTCAAAAAACAGCAGCATCGAAGCCCTCGAGGAATTCCGCAGAGAACCCGAAAAGTTTGATCTGATTATCACCGACCAGACCATGCCCAAAATGACGGGAATGGAGTTGATCGAAAAATTGTTGCGCATCCGCCCTGATATTCCGATAATTTTATGTACCGGATTCAATGAAAAAATAACGAAAGATACTACCAAGCGTCTCGGAATCGGCGCACTTATCAGCAAGCCGGTCCGGGTGAAAGAAATTGCACTGACCATCCGAGAGGTCTTGAACCAAAAATAGTGTGCACTTTGAAAGCACCGGTGCAACTCCGTGGCATGCAGAACCCCAACAAACCGGCAACTTGGCTTCACTAGAGGAGAACACATGAAAAATTTCCATAAAAGCAGCGCCGATAATTTTCATATTTTGGTTGTTGAGGATGATGAACTCATCCGGGATATGATCAAACAGAATGTGGAGAACGCCGGTTATGAATGCTCCATCGCTGAAAGTGGTGTAGACGCTTTGAAATTCCTGGATGTGAGCAAAAAAAATGTGGATGTCATCATCACCGATATCAGAATGCCAGGCCTCAATGGCATCGAATTAACCATGAAAGTAAAAGACAAACATGATTCTGATGTCATTGTTATGACCGGCTTTGCAGAAGATTTTACGTATGAGAAAGTGATTGAAGGCGGCGCCAGCGACTTTTTTCAAAAACCGATCAACCCCAGAGAATTGATGCTCAGGTTGAAACGGGTCCTCAAAGAGCGCATTCT
>Ga0210141_1000119_pt1 | contig 10461 bp, 10 predicted proteins | sample China_Galinas_Co_2_FD_184862 | JGI IMG/M metagenome (GOLD analysis project Ga0210141, IMG submission 184862) | Wetland microbial communities from San Francisco Bay, California, USA, that impact long-term carbon sequestration -... | ecosystem: Environmental > Aquatic > Marine > Wetlands ...
TCCCTGGGCATCAATACGGCCCAGATCGGATTTATCAATTCTGCTTTCTTTCTAATGGCGGGTTGCTTATCGTTGCCTTTGGGTTTTGTTTCTGACCGCCTGGGACGTAAACTTCTCGCTTGTTTGGGGCTTCTGGTTTTATCGGGCGCGTCATTTTTTCTCTATTTCAGCAACACGTTCATTCAACTGATGTGGAGCTATCTTTTTATCGGTATCGGCCTGGCTGCCTTCGGTCCGACCATGATGGCCTATGTTGCGGACATTTCTCCGGCAACCCATCTGGGACGTTCATATGGATGGTACACAACAGCGCTGTACTGCGGTATGAGCTTGGGTCCCGCCGTCGGTGGGTTTGTGGCCCATGCCTTTGGATTCCTTCAGGTTTTTCTCCTTTCAGGCATTTTGGTTTTATTGGATTTCTGGATCGTGTTCTTTTTTCTACCCCGGACTCGATGGGGTTCAGAACCCCGTTCCGTAAAAACAAAAACCGCATCTCTTTTCCGCCAATTGTTCAAGAATCGTCCGTTGATGGGTTGCTGGCTGATTACGCTGGGGGGCTGTTTTGGACTTGGAATGTTTATTACGTTCATTCCCCTTCATGCTAAAAACCAAAACCTAAACGTCAAACAAATCGGGCTTGTATTTTTTGTCCAGGGGCTGGTCAACGCCCTTTCCCGAATTCCTTTGGGGTATCTGAGCGATAAGGTTGCCAACCGCAAAAACCTTGTGGGAATCGGAATGATCGGTTTTGCCGCTACCATGGTCGGCTTCGGGATGTCCCACACCCCGGGACATTTTATGATATTTGCCGTTGCATTGGGATGTAGTATGGGGCTGGCGTTCACATCCATCGGAGCGCTCATTGCTGAAACCGTCGATTCTGAGCTGCGGGGACTTGCAATGGGGGGGTATAACACCTGCATATATTTTGGAATGATGTTGAGTTCCGCACTCATGGGAAGCGTCATTCAACGAATTGGATTTGAATATGGATTTTACGTCACCGCCGTTGTGAATCTCCCGTTAATCGTCGTTTTCTATCTATCGATGAAAAATTTTTCTCCGGTCAGAGCGGAATAAGTGTGGACCTTTTGTTTACGCTCCCTTGGAGTTACAACATAAGATAGATGAAAACATACTCCCCATCATTAATGTCGATGGTCAAATTTCCGCCTCTGGCTTCGGCAAAAACAACCCATGCCTGTTTGTCTTCCCTGCCACAATCGAACCTGGGATAAAACTCACCGGTTTTTCCATTGCACCATGACAGCAGCATTGGATCCTTGCACCGTTTTCTGGCTTTTTCCTTGGACAAATCCTTTGCTTTGGCAAAGTTTAGATCCGGATCGGCGACGTGAATTTTGATATGTTCCGGTGAGAATTCATCCGATGCTGATTTAATCTGAACCATTTTTAAAATTTCTCCCCTACAAATTGAAATAATTTTTCGTTAAAAACATATCGTTCCAGTTTCGCACCCGCAGACAGGAACGACGCCGGATGAAAACCGGCCACCGGATGATCGGATGTCCCTGGTTCACAGATCCGAAATTCTACGGATAAATGATTCGGGAATCCGAACGACCTTCCTTTCTTTTGAATTAAAAGCAACAATACCGGTTTCAGCCAGTGCGATCGCCCGGTTTTGCCCGGTTGTAATCCTGTGAAACATGCGAAATCCCTTTGTACCGAGTTCACCAATGCCGCTTTCAACAATCAGCGTGTCAAAAAGAAAACCTTCTCCTTTATAATTAACCACAAGATCCGACAGGAGGATTCCGGTTTCTCCATCTCCGAGATTCTGTTCACTAACGCCGAGGTGCTTCATGAAATGAACCCGCGCTCTGTGGATGATCCCGACCACGGCATCGTTTCCCAAGTGGTTGCCATAATTCAGATCTGTCACTTCAATGGCTGTTTTATAAATATGCGGGTAGTGATTCAAAGGATCTAATTTAATGCGAGGCACAATGCCACCCTCCCTTTCGAAATTGAATTTGGGCTGTTCGTATTGAAGCAGATGGATCAGGTCCTGGGTCCCAAATATGTCACTTGGTCTCCACAGAACGTCTCACTTAAGTTTCAAGGTGTCTGATACCAGTTTTTTTTCGTGTTCGAAGTCAACGACCCGTTGGAGCATGATCTTCTGGGCCATTACCGGCCCTGCGCCGTGCCAGGTGCCGACGCCGTGAAGTCCTGCCGTCCAGTGTTGCAAGAGCTTATGGACCTTCATGATGTTTTCCGTGGGCGCTTCAGAACCGAAGCTGTAGAACTCTTCCACATAGTCTTTAACATCCGGATTCTTCAACTCCTTTAGAGAAGGGATAGTGACCACAAGCCCGCCGCCGATATCCCCTGCCAGTGCCATGGTCCGCCAAAAGGCATTGCATATATTGAGTTTGGCCACATTTCCCATGATCTCATCCGGCAGATAAACCCCGGATCCGGGAGGATCCTCGACCCCCTCCATGGCAGCTGCCAGTCCACATGCACGGCCGGTTTCCCTCAGAACCACCATTTCCGTTATCTGTTCGTTGATATGGGGGACCTTTTCCAGTCCCTTGTATTCCTGGATGAGTATGCAAGCACCGATGATCTGGTTCATGAAACCCACTTTACAGGTTCCGCCGCAGGTCATGCGGTGGGTTTTGGCGAACCGGGTCACGATTTTCCCGGAATATCGAGCTTCACCACAGTGAAAAACCCTTTCCCAGGGCACGAATACGTTATCGAAAATGACCATTGAGGTCTCCCGCTGGCCAAAGACAGGATTGCCCAGTTCATAGAGATCCTCTGCCATCTCCCGTTCTGCAGAATATGGGGAAAACTGACAGACGTATGTGATGCCCTCCGCATCGGTGGGGGTGGCAAAGGCTACTGCATAGTCCTCTTCCCCTTCCCTGTGGGACGATTGTGGCAGAACAACCATTTCGTGGCTTGCAAAAGCACCGCTGATGTTGATCTTGGCACCCCGGACAACGATACCCTCCTCGTTCTTTTTCACCACCTTCAGGGAAAGATAAGGGTCTTTCCAATCCAGGGTTTTCTTGTCCCTCCTTCCCCTGGGTTCAGTCAAAGCGCCGGCAACGGAGAGGTCCTTTTCCTGAACCGTTTTGAGAAATTCCATAAAACGGGGGTGATAGGCCGTGCCCAGATCACGATCCATTTCCCAGGTGGTGCTGGCCAGGGCATGGAAGGCATCGTAGCCCACACAACGATATATACAGGTTCCCAGCCTTTCGGCAGTGAATGTTCCTGCCTGAGCTTTCTTGACAAGATCCTCTCTGCCAGTGCTCACGTGGGTGTAGCGATTGACCGGACCATCAATAATCGGTGAGTAGCAGGACATGATGTCTTTGTACTCCGGATCCAAAGCCCATCGATAACTGGCCTTGTTGGACTCGACAACAGTTCGGGTGTTGGGGTTCTCGAGAACATTCTCCACCCGCTTCCCGTTCATGTAAACCCTGGGTCTCATCTTCTTCAGGCTCTCTTCAAACTGCTCGGGAGTCATTAACGTCATTGGATCCTCCTTGGGGGGTTAAATTTTACCTCTTTCACGGGCCATGGTCAAATATGTTTCAAATGTGTTTTTGGGCGGCACATACCGGTCGTCCGCTGCCTTTTGCTTAAGCGTCATGGCGTCCACAGGACATTCGGTCACACATAGACCGCATCCGATACACCGGTCCCGATCCACCCAGGCCACGTCCTCCACTTCGATGGCGTCCATTTGGCACCGGTCTGCACAGGTTTCGCAAGCAGTGCAGTCCTCCACAGCCACTTCAGCATAATAGTTGGAATGGACCACTCGGGCCGGACGCTCCAGCGATCTCAGATTTTTTAGAATCTGGCAGCAACATCCGCAGCACATACAGATATTGCTCGGTTTTTGGGCGTTTCCCGGCTGAAGGACAAGCCCGGCTTCCAAGCCGGTTTTCAGGACGGCCAGGGCCTCATCCTGGGTGATGGCGCGTCCCAGACCGTTCTCCTCATAATAGAAGGCGCCCGAGCCGAAGATCAGACAAACCTCCCGAGGCTTGTCGCAGCCTTTTCCCACCATCTCGTGCTCCCTGCGGCAAATACAGGGTGAGACCACGATTTTCGACTGCCCCTTAACAATCTCTTCGGCAACCTCATAGGGCGTGACCGATATGTCGGCGCTGATGCTTCTAGAGATGGGAACCACCCGCAACTGTCGGGTTTTCTGATTGACCCAGCCCGCTTTCATAAAGTGCGGGATGTATTCGTTCACATCCTGGATCAGCGCTTCGTCCAAGTCGTTGAGATGGTATTCCCAGATCCCGATCAAAAACTGGGCGGCCATATAGTGCTTTTCCCCGCCTTTGGTCAAACGGAAGATCAGACCTTTTTTAGACATGTCCTCCAGTATCCCGGCCAGTTCGGCCGGGTTCCGGTCCATGCGTTCAGCAATGATCGATACCGGCTCGGGCATCATGGTCAGACCGGGAACCATTTCCGCCTCCGCTTTGGAAAACAGTCGCTTTAAAATCCGGAGTTCAACTCCAGATTCGGTTGGTGGAAACCCGCCCGGCAGATTATCCAAATAATTTGCTAAAAGCTGATACACATCTGTCATTCAACTTCTCCTTTTAAGGAAATGGTCCATAACCGGTGAACAGGAATAGTTACACCGGACAATTTCCCGGCCCGGTCCATGGGTCATCAAATAGGCATCCCTGAACCAATGCAGGATCTTGATATGGGGAAAAATCAACAAGGATATGAGAGACAAGATACACCGTTGTAATTAAAAAACGATGATTCATCGCCAACTCGAAGCCTCCTCGCAGGAACCTGCGGGAAATCTTCTCGGCAAGGTATTCCATCAATTTCTGTTTCGCCCGCTCATCAAGTTCCAGTTTCAATCCGGCCATCTGCCCACAACGATTTCGGGGCGAGTCCGTCCATAACCGATCAGAGTTGCTGCATCAATCAACGATCTCAAGCATGAATCTTTTCCGAGCCTTCCCGGAAGCTGCGTTCAGTACAACCCGGATTGCATTGGCTGTTTTCCCGTGTTTACCAATGATCTTTCCGACATCGCTCTTGGCAACTCTGAGTTCCAATACGGTGGTGTGGGTAGTTTCAATTTCCGTAACCTGTACCTGTTCCGGATCGTCAACCAGTTCTTTTGCAATTCGCATTAATAGATCTTTCATGGATTCAGTTCCTTCACGGTGGGAATAGCGACAATTAAATCTAAATCCCCGGCTAATAACATCTGAGTTTCCAATTCACAAACAGGGCCATAAGATATTTAGTTCTTTAGCATTTTTATCCGCCTGTTTTGTGGCGGGTAACTCGAACCCTTGGAGCCTTGAATCCTGGAACCCTCCATAAACACCCCTGTTCAATTGGAACTGACACACTTGTTTTACCCTGATTAACTACAACGAATCAGGCGATGATCTTATAATCTTAATCATCTCTTCAGATGAAATAACCCGCATCAAGGGATATAAAGGGGTCTTTTCATAACTTTGTATGACGCTATTATGTATTTCAGGGGTGTGTGCCTGACAACAGTCTTTGAGCAATATTGCTTTAAAATCCAATGACACCGCATCTATTAACGTCGACAAAACACAAATATGTGTTGAAATTCCGGCGATCACGACCGTATCACAGTCAAGATTTCGCAAGGTCCGGTCCATATCTGTTTTAAAAAAAGCGCTGAATCTGGGTTTCTCCGAAACAATATCGCCGGCTTCCCTCTCCAATTGATCAATCACCTTTGCGCCTTCGGTGCCCCTGATGGAATGGGGTTTCATCTTTCCCTGGAAGATAAAATCATCTTCTAAAAAGGAATCGCAGGAGAATATCACCGGAAAATCATTATCCCTGAAAATAGAAGAAAGGCGGTTAATGGTGGGTACAAATTTCAAAGATTCCTTTGATATGAAGGCATCCGGATGATTGTCAAAAGTATCTTTAAGCATATCTACGATGATCAGCGCAGGTTTCATTCTGGTCCTTAGGGTTTCCGGTATTTTTGTTGGAGTGCAAAATCTCCGATAACGAGGGCCGCCATACATTCAACGATCGGTATTGCCCGGGGAACCACGCAGGGGTCGTGACGTCCCTTGGCTTCAAGAACCGTTTGCTTGCCTTCAAAATCGACGGTTTTCTGTGGGATGCCGATGGTGGCAGGGGGTTTGAACGCCACCCGAAAAACAATCGGTTCACCGTTGGTAATGCCCCCCTGGACACCACCGCTAAAATTGGTTTGGGTGCCCAACTTTTCACCTTTTAAAATAAAGGGATCATTATGCTGGGACCCCAGCATTCGGCTACCGGCAAAACCCGAACCGATTTCAAATCCTTTGGTTGCCGGTATTGAAAGCATCGCCTGGGCGAGCTTGGCCTCTACCTTGTCAAAAACCGGCTCACCCAACCCCGGCTGTACATTACGACATACACACGTCACCGTACCGCCGATGGAGTCGTTTCTGTCCCGAACATCATCGATGCATTCGATCATTTTATCTGCCGTAATTCTGTCCGGACATCGCACAATCGTCTGATCGACATCTTCCCTTGAAACCAGATCCACATCGATCGAAGGAGCCTCGACGGCTCCGACGGATTGCACCCAGGCAACGATTTCTATCCCGAATGCTTCAAGCAGATATTTATCGGCGATGGCACCGGCGGCAACACGGCCGACAGTTTCACGGGCACTGGATCTGCCGCCGCCGCTGGCCGACCGAATTCCGTATTTCATCTGATAAGTGTAATCTGCGTGTGAAGGACGCGGAACAAATTGCATGGCGTCATAGTCGCCAGGTTTCTGATCCTTGTTTGCCACAAGGAGGCCGATGGGCACCCCCAAGGTTTTGCCGTTCTCGACACCGGATAAGATCGTCACCCGATCGGGTTCCTCCCGTATGGTTGTCAACTTACTCTGTCCGGGCCGGCGTCGATCGAGCTGCCGTTGAATATCGGCTTCGGAAAGATTGATTTTGGAAGGGCACCCGTCGAGAACCGCACCCACGCCTTTGCCGTGGGATTCGCCGAACGTCATAACTTTCAAAAGGGTGCCGAATGTACTGGACATGTTTTAAATCCTCTTCGTTAATAGGGTGGCGAAATACGTTCATAATTAAAGCCGCACCCCGTAAGACAAAATTTACGCCCCGGTTAAACAAAAAAGACACCATAGGTTTCACGGGGTAAACTTCGCTTCAACCCCGCTTAACGGAAGCATTAGCAAGTTTGCGGTGAACGCGCTGGTCCTGTTGAATTCCCGAAGAGGTGTGCAAAGCCCAATTCAACGGGGCGAGCTGTTGCGATTCACCGGTGATGGAAGAACCACAGATGCTTCTATTTTTGATTTGTATAACACTTCTTTAAATATCAAGAAACCATCGGTCATGTCAAATTTTGGTCGAATTGGGAATCGATCCATCGAAAATCGAAAACAAAAACAAAAAGGAAATTGATTGTTTTCCACATCTAATCCGACGCCGTCACCCATTTTTTTGCATCTTCAAAACGCCTGAAGATGCCTATCTTTGCGGGCAAGTCCGCCACGGCAACTTGGTACATTCTCGACAGACCATATTCCAGATCACGGGATACGACAATGGCCGCTTTGTAATCCAAGCGTTTTTTTAATTGGGACTCAAAGTATCTGGCTATCCGTATTACATCCTGCTGATAGATTTTGGATGCATCTGCATTTTGCAAATCCCATATAACGTGCATGTCTTTGTGAAAATCCGGATGTGCGAGGGATGATTCGAATGCAGACTTGATATCTTCAAAGGTCAATTCTCCAGTTACGGTTCGGATCATCACTCCGATTTTTTTATCGATAATGGTCTCGACCGGCATAACATCACCTCCAGGGGATTTCAGCGACACACATTTTGTCCCATTACCGGCCAATCTTCTCAACATATATCAAAATAGCCCTAAACAAAGAAGCACTATGGCCAATTTGAACATATGCCTCCTCTTGGGTCAATAGCCGCTTTTCATCTTCGATTTGATATCCTTTTTGGATTGAAAGATTGGCAATTCTTGCGATTTGCTTGGCCAAATCTTCTTCGGATTTTATTTTTATGGGATAAATTTTGATCTTGTCCACAGTGTCTAAAACTTCGTCATTGATTATACCATCTGTGGTCGAATGGTTTTTTCGATTGTAGGCATTGAACAAGGTATTGTGAAGCGGCTGGGAAAGATCCCCGGCATAATGCGCACAAAAGGCAAGATGGTATTCCCCGTATTTCCCTTTATGCTTTTGTTTCAAATAATCTCGAATTGAAGCGATGATCGCACCATAGAGATGACCCGTTATATCGGATTTTTTATTGTAATTTTTTATCTGCCCGAGCACCATTTCAGGCGTTACCCTTGTTTGTCTGGGGTTACTCACATAATGATTGGGTCTTTCTATTCCCATGGCTTTTGTCTTTATCATATCCGCACCTGCAGCGTTGTACCATTTTTTGTAACCCGCTGCTTTTGCGATGGCCATATGGGTTTCATCATGCCATGGGTATGAATGCCCTGTAAAACCGATGACCAAGAATATGGCAAGGATCGTAATGATCGAATATTTTGATTTCATTTCATCATTTCCATTGATTGCAGGTTCGGCGATCTTTTCAGAGTGGGGCGAAAAGCGGGGTCCGTGATCATAACTCGCCCCTTTCTTTCATTTTTTGAATCTCTTCTTCCCTTAATGCACGTTTAAAATATTTCTCGGTCACCGTCATCGGCAAATCGTCTCTGAATTCAACATATTTGGGAACCGCATAAGCGGCCAGCCTTTCCCGACAGTAATCGATGATGTCCTGTTGGCCGATCTTTCCTTTATAATCATCTTTCAATCTAACAAAAGCCTTTATTCTCTCGCTCCCCGGTCTTTTGGAATCCGGAACACCAATAGTCACGGCCCCGGCTACCGCAGGATTTTGAAACAAAAGATCATCAATTTCTATGGAGTATACTTTCATCCCGGAGATGTTGATCATATCCTTGATTCGGTCGACCACATAAAAATAGCCGTTCTCATCCATCTTGCAAAGATCACCGGTTCTCAGCCACCCGTCGTCTTCGAGGCCGGAACCCGGCTCCGGCCAGTAGCCCTTCATCACCTGGGGTCCCCTCAACCAGAGTTCACCGACATCCCCAAAAGGAAGCTCTTTTCCGGTTTCCGGATCAACCAATTTCACCTCGGTATCCGGCACGGGGATGCCAACACCGGGGATGGTGGAAGTCGCAAAACGGGTGATTTTCGAAAAGACGCTGATATTAATATGGCTGATGCATTCCGTAAGACCATAACCTTCCGATATCGGCATCTTTATTTTTTCCTCGATTTTTTTAGCCACTTCCGTGGGAAGGGGCGCCGCAGCCGAAACAACCATCACCGGCATCCGTTTAATTTTTGTTTCCGATTGCGCTAAATTTAAAAGCTGGGTGGGAACCATACATATCAGAAACGGGCGATATTCATTCATCAATTGCGCAATCATTTCCGTATTCCTGGGATCCGGGACTAAAAACATTTTCAGTCCCCAATAGATACACGATTGCATCAGATAATGTCCATAGGAATGAAAAATGGGGATGGGCAATAAACTTGAAGCTCTCCCTCTGTAGGTGGGAAGGGGCGCCATCATCCAGGGGAGTCCCTGAAGGATACTGGCCATCCGCTGAAAGTGGGTGATCATAACGCCCTTTGGCGTTCCGGTGGATCCGCCGGTAAACGCCAGAACCGCAAGATCCTCTAAAGGATCGATTTCAACCTCCGGTGCTCGGGGTTCATGATCTGCAATCAATTTTCTGAAACTGTAGGTGCCTGGAATCTCTGTCATCCCTTGGGATTGGGCAGGAGAATAATCTTCGACCGAAGTGACAACAATGTTTTTAAGCCCGGTTTTTTCTTTGATGGAATCGATTAAACCCAAGTTCTCATCGAGACAAAAAATTGTTTCAGCGCCCGATTCTCGTGCTTGACGTATGAGTTCGGGTGCTTTTAAAAGTGGACTGCTGGGGACAAGGGTCCCACCGGCCTTCAGCACCGCAAAATCGCTGATGATGAACTGGGGACCGGTGGGAAGAAAGACGATGATGTTGTCCCCTTTTTTAACGCCGAGATTCACCAATGCGTTTGCCAATGAATCCACCTGATGCTTCAGCGTTCGATACTTCATGCGATTCCCAAAATAATCATACGCATCCTTTCCGGGAAACTTTTCTGCGATTTCGTCTAAAATCGAAAATAAAGGTTTTACGGGATAATCGATGGTGGTTTTGAGTTTAAACGCTCCGATCTTATAACTCTTCAACCAGGGTTTTTCCGCATAAGAGGTCATTGTGCTACCCCTCCATAAATCTGTCCGATGACATCATCCAGACCTAATTCTTTCAGTTTTTCCGGGGTCGGCTTGCCGGTGGCCTTATCCCATCCGCGGAATTCAT